>TARA_B100000963_G_scaffold64838_1_pt1 | contig 11191 bp, 12 predicted proteins | sample TARA_B100000963 | Tara Oceans TARA_B100000963 (sample SAMEA2622097) | marine metagenome | biome: marine biome (ENVO:00000447); feature: surface water layer (ENVO:00002042); material: "saline water (ENVO:00002010), including plankton (ENVO:xxxxxxxx)" | depth 5 m | reverse complement strand
ATCTTTTTTTGTTTTATATTTTTTGAACTCGTAAGATTTCAATTTTAAACCATGAAGAAAATGGCCTATAAAATCATTATATTTAACTGGAACACTATCAGAGTTTAAAACGTATTCACTTTTTTTTCCATGGTTTATCTTTCCGTATAATTCGGCACCTAAGTTTTCTATATCTGAGGTTTTTAAATTGTTTTTAATTGAAATAAGAATAATTTTTTTTTTTGAGCTTACTTCAAAAACTAATAAATTTTTTTTAAGATCGCTTGTTTTTAATAAATCATTTATGTAAGAAAATTCAGAATTTGAAAGATATTTCTTCAAACCTGTAATATTAAATTTATCGTTTGAAAAAAGGACAAGACTCGATGATGAGTTGTTGGACCTATTAGCTTTATAGCTTATATTGACTGACATTTTTTATTTAATTCTCCAATTTGAGTTCAGTGGTATATATGATCAAATATGTAAGATTTCAACGTAAAATTTGTAATAATTAAACCATTGATTGAATTTATTAAATGAATGCATTATCTATATACAAATTATACCATGCTTCAAAACAAAATTTATCAGAATTATTTTTTAGAAATAATCAAGACATTTTTGATGATTTTGTTCGGTTTATCTTTGATAGCTTTAACAATTAGAGCTGTAAATTTTTTGGACTTAATAGTTGAAAGTGGATACCCATTAATGATTTATTTTGGGTATTCTTTTTTAAATCTTTTTGGGATAGCTCCAAAATTCATTCCATTTTCTTTTCTACTTGCGCTGACAATTTTTATTTTAAAGCATATTAACGATAGTGAATTTACCATACTGTGGACTGCTGGTGTTAAAAAAGTAGTATTAGTTAATTTATTATTTTATAGCTCACTAGTAGTTTTAATATTTTATTTATTATTTTCAACTTTTCTTACTCCATTATTGTTAAATAAATCTAGACAGTTACTGACTTATGAAAATTTTAATTCTTTTTTACCAACTGTAAAAGCTCAACAATTTAGCGACTCCTTCAAAGGTTTTACGTTTATAGTAGGAAAAAAATATAATAATGAATTAGAAAATATTTTTTTATTCGATGCCGGAAATAATTTAAAAAATTTATCATCTAACAAAACAGACATAAATAGCACAACTATCATTGCCTCTAATGGTATAGTTGATCAAAAGAACTTAATTCTAATAAATGGTCAGGTAATAACAACAAATAAAGAAAACAAAAATGAAATGTTAACGTTTAAACAACTTAATATTAATCTCTCTAAACTTAGTTCTGTTACAATTAAGAAAAATAAAATTCAAGAAACATCCACTCTAAAACTTATAAAATGTTTTTTTAAATCTTCTAGCTCAGAAGAGTACTGTAATGAAAATTTTTTAAAGGAGATAATGCCAACTTTGAATAGGAGATTTGTCACACCATTTTATATTCCAGTTATCGCTTTAATTTCAGCTTTTCTTTTAATTAAATCCAATAAAATAATTTTCAATAAAAATTTAATTTTTTTTTACAGTTTCTCAATACTACTTTTTACAGAAATAGCTGTAAAGTTTACGGGACATAGCATCTATTTCAGCACAATGTATATTACATTACCAATAATTCTTATACTTTTATTTTACTTTTACTTAAAATTTAAAGTTTCAAAACTATCATGAATAAAATTATTTTAAATTATATATTAAAAAATTATCTTAAAACTGTATTTATGTTTATTTCAGTTTTTTTTTGTTTTGGAATAATTTTTAATTTATTCGATGAATTAGAATTTTTCAAAAATATTGAGGTAAGTTTTGTTACACCTATTGTTTTAACGGGGATGTTTATTCCTAGTATGATAATAAAAGCCCTTCCTTTTATTTTCTTTTTATCAAGTATGTGGTTTATGATTAAGATTAGAAATAACAAAGATCTCCTTACATTGAAAGTTTTTGGATACTCAAATTTTAAAATTTTTTTTATTGTTGCAATTTCAGCATTTATTTTTGGTTGGTTTATATTATTTTTTATAAGTCCAATAACTTCCTCAATGTCAAAATATTATGAAAAGACAAAATCAAATTATTCTAGAGATGTTGAACACTTAGTTACATTTAATAGAAATGGATTGTGGATTAAAGAAAATATTCAGTCAAAGCAAAGGATTATATCTGCAAACAAAACTGAGGGAAATAATTTGATAAATGTAACTATTTATCACTTAGATAAAAATTCAAGACTAATTGAAAAAATTAATTCCGAAAAAGTAAATATTCAAGATAATGAATGGCTTATAGAAAATCCAACTTTCTTTTTTCCTGATAATAAGATTTTGACTGAAACCAAAAAAAATTACACTTTAATTTCAAATTATAATTATGAAAAAATAAATAATCTATTTAAGAACTTTGACACGATGTCCTTTATTGAATTATCATTAAATTATAAGAAACTGATAGATTATGGCTATAATAAAAGATTATTAGATCAAAATTTACACTCATTGTTAACTATACCATTCTTCTTATTTGTAATGACGGCAATAGCTTCGATTCTTACACTTAATACTTTAAAAAGATCTGACAATTTTAAATTTATTATAATTGGTTTAGTTGTTTCTGTAATTGTTTTTTATTTTAAAGATTTTTCTTTAGCTCTTGGTCAAACTGATAGAATACCTCTTATCGTGTCAGTTTGGGTACCAGTTATTGTCTTAAGTTTATTTGCGTTTATTGGGATAATTCAAATTAATGAAAAATAAAATAATATTAATAATTATTTTAACTTTATTTAACAATACTTTATTAGCAGATAGTATTGAAATTAAATCTAAAAGTATATCTTTAGATAAAAATAAAAATATTTCTATTTTAAAAGGTGATGTAGAAATCAAAACCAGGGACGGCAAGACTATAAAAACTGATTATGCTGAATATAATAAAACTAATAAATTTTTTATTTTAAAAACAAACGTTTCTTTAATCGATGCTAAAAGTAACATTATTGAGACAGATCAGGCTGAATATGATGAAAAAAATCAAATCTTTAAGACAGTTGGACTCACTAAAGGTATCACATCAACTAAATATGAATTTAAAAGCAATAATATCATTTTTGATAATAAGAATAGAATTATAAAATCTAATGAAAATACGGAGATAGTCGATCTTAATGATAATTTAATCAAATTGGATAACTTTAATTATAATATTGATAAAAATATCTTTAATTCAATTGGAAAAATTACTTTTAAAGATAGTAAAAAAAATACCTATGAATTTTCTCAAATTTATATTGATACAGATAAAAAAGAAATATTAGGAACAGATATTAAGGCATATCTTAATCAAGATGATTTGAAATTTAACAAAAAAAATAAGCCGCGGGTTTTTTCTAATTCAGCTTTGATTAAGCAAGATACAAAAACTTTTAGAAAAAGTATTTTTACAACTTGTGATTATAGAGAGAATGACAAATGTCCTCCTTGGTCTATTCAGTCATCAAAATTGTTTCATGATAGTTTAAAAAAAACTATCTATTATGATAACGCAGTAATTAAAGTTTACGATATTCCAGTTTTTTACTTACCAAAGTTAGCTCATCCTGATCCTACTGTGAAAAGAAGATCGGGTTTTTTAGTGCCCTCTTTTTCTGATAGTAATAATTTGGGCCCAGGTATTTCAATTCCTTACTTTTTTGATTTAAATAAAGATAAAAACTTTACATTAACAAGTAGGATGTTTGTATCTGAAAACCCTCTTTTTTTAGGTGAGTATCATCAAGTATTTAAAAATTCTAATTTTTATATTGATGCTGGATTTACAGAGGGTTTTAAAAAAACTAGTTCTACAAAAAAGACTGGAGAAAAATCTCATTTTTTTTCAAAGTTTACAAAAAAATTTGATTTGAATGAAGATGCCAGCAGCACTTTAGATATTTCTGTTCAAAGTGTATCAGATGACAGCTATTTAAAATTATTTAAAATAGATTCCAGCTTAGCAGACTACAATAAAGACAGTCTTGAGAGCTCTATAGATTATTCATACGAAAGTAATAATTTATTTTTTGGTTTAAATTCTAAAGTTTATGAAACACTTAAATCTGAATACAATGATAAATATGAATATATTTTTCCTGAAATAACTCTGGATAAAAATTTATTTAGTAATGAAAAATTTGGAAGCCTTGACTTATTATCAAATCTAAAAATCCACAACTACGATACAAACAAATTATCAAAATTCTTAGTTAATGATTTATTTTGGAATTTTAGAAATTTTAATTTTGAGTCAGGTCTTAAGGGAAAACTTTTTGGGAATATTAAAAATTTAAATTATGAAACAAAAAACATTAAAACTTATAAAGATGAACCAAATAGTGAATTATTTGGAGCAATTGGCTACCTATCAGAGCTTAAATTATTAAAAAAACGAAAGAATACTGAACATGTTTTAAAACCAAAAATGCTTTTGAGATATGCTCCAGGTAGTATGAGAGACGAAACAGAAGGTTCTAGATTGAACCCCATAAACGCATTTAGTTTAAACAGACTAGAAAATGATAACAACTTTGAAACAGGGTTAAATGCTGCTTTAGGATTAGATTATAAATATAATAATAATAATAATGAATTTGATTTTTCAATAGCCCAAATTATTAATGAAGAAGAAAATAAAAGCATGCCAAGTAAAACAGGCTTAGATGAAAAACTTTCTGATCTTGTCGGTAGTACAAGTTATAATATTAATGACAAAATTAAACTTGATTATCAGTTTGCTTTAGATCAAAATTATAATGATCTAAATTACAGTGAGCTTGGTGCCAAACTTAATCTTGGAAATATAAATTTTGATTTTAATTTTTTACAAGAGAAAAAACATATTGGAAATCAAGAATACCTTAAAACAAAAATTAGTACTAACAATTTAGGAAAAGGTCAGCTATCTTTTGAGACAAAAAGAAATTTAATAAAAAATTCTTCAGAATTTTATAATCTAAGCTATGAGTATGTAAATGATTGTCTAAGAGCGGGTCTTGTTTACAGAAGAGAATTTTACAATGATCCTGCTTTAGAACCAGAAAATTCTTTAATGTTTAAGATTACATTATTGCCTTTCGATAGCTTAACTAGTCCAGCAGTAAATTAATGAAATTTTTATCAATTTTAATATTTCTAATTTTGTTTGCTTTTACAGTCTCGTCATCTGAGATTAATAATAAAATTATATTAAAAGTTGAGAATAATATAGTCACTAACTATGAATTTAAAAATAAAATTTTAAGACTATTATTGCTCTCTAATACTGAAATAAATCAAAAAAATATAAATCAAATTAAAAAACCAGCTTTAAACTCTTTATTAATAAATGAATTAAAGAAAATTGAATTATCGAAATATCCTATTGAAATTAGTTCGTCTCGATTAAATGCATTTATTTTAGATATTTCCTCAATAAGTATAGAAGAATTAAAAAATAAATTTAAAGAAAATAATATAGATTATGATTTATATGTTGATGAAATTGAAACTGATTTAAAATGGCAAAGCTTAATATTTAATAAATTTTCGTATAAAATAAATATTGATGAAGATATGATTGATTCTGAAGTTAGTAGAATTTTACAAAATCAAGCGGTTATAGAAGAGTTTAATTTATCTGAAATTGAAATACCTTTAGAAATTGCTAATAAAAAATTAATAGATGAAAAATCTTTTGAAATTAGAGAAAAAATAGACAATCAAGGATTTGAAAATGTAGCGTTATCGCATAGCATATCATTATCTTCAAATAACAAAGGAAATTTAGGTTGGATTAATGGAAAGTCATTATCAAAGGAAATTTTAAATATAGTAAAAAAAATGGACATTGGAGAGGTATCCGAACCTATTTTGCAACAAAATAATCTCATTTTCTTAAAACTTAATAAAAAAAAGATTTACAGCTCTAAAGAAATTAATAAGGAAGATTTAAAAAAAAGAGTTTTAAATGAAAAGAAAAATGAACTTTTTAATTTATACTCTCGTAGTTATTTATCAAAATTAAAGAATAATAGTTTGATAGAATACAAATGAAAAAGAAAATTATAATTTTTAGTGGTGACCCAAACAGTGTAAATTCTGAACTAATTTATAAATCTTTTATAAAATTAAAAAAAGAGATTAGAAAAAAAGTCTATTTAATAACAAATTATGAATTGTTTAAAATGCAGTTAAAAAAGTTAAACTATTCTTTAAATTTGGTTAAATTCGATAATTCATCTAAAAAAATTAACCCAAATACTCTGAAAGTAATCAATGTTAAACTTAAATTTAGTGACTCTTTTAATGTAGAAAAAACGGAGGTAAAAAGATTTATTAAAAATTCATTAAATCTATCTCACAAATATGGATTAAAAAAGGACGTAAGCGGTATTATAAATTGTTCGATAAATAAAAGACTTCTTGATAAAAAATACCTAGGAGTAACGGAATATTTTGCCTCAAAATGCAAAATTAAAAAAAATTCTGAAGCAATGCTTATTTATAACGAAAATTTATCCGTCTCACCGGTTACAACACATATAAAACTTAGGAATGTTTCAAAGAAGATTTCATCAAAGTTAATTTTTTCAAAAATTATGACGATTAATAAAGAATTTTTGAGAATTTTCCATAAAAAACCAAAAATAGCTATATTAGGATTAAATCCACACAACGCAGAATATAATAAAGACTCAGAGGAAATTAAGATCATTCTACCTGCACTGAAAAAATTAAAAAAATCAAAAATATCAATTTTTGGTCCTTTGGTAACTGATACAGTTTTTATCAAAGATTATCTTAAGTATGATGTAATAGTTGGTATGTACCATGATCAAATTTTAACTCCTTTTAAATCTATTTATAAATTTGATGCATTTAATTTAACACTTGGCTTAAAATATTTAAGAGTTTCTCCTGATCATGGAACAGCGGTTAATCTTATTGGGAAAAATAAAGCTAATCCAATTAGTTTAATAAAATGTATAAATTTCTTGAATAGATTTAGTTCATGATGTATCCAAAGAAATCTCTCGGGCAAAATTTCTTAATTGATAAAAATATAATAAAAAAAATAATAAATTTAGCGAAAATTAAAAATCAACATATAATTGAAATAGGACCAGGAAAAGGATCTTTAACTGAGGAAATTATAAAAAATAAACCAAAGTCATTTACAATTATTGAAAAAGACAATTTTTTATCTCAAGAGTTAACACAAAAATATATTAATGAAAAAAAAATTAAAGTAGTAAATGAGGATATTTTGAAATTTAATTTAGAGAAAATATTACATAAAAATTCAATTATATTCGGAAATCTTCCATACAATATTTCTTCGCAAATCCTTATAAAAATTTTAAAATTCAAACTTTGGCCACCAAAGTACAACAGTTTAATTTTCATGTTTCAAAAAGAATTAGGAGAAAAAATTATTGGTAAATATTTGTCTCGAAATTACGGGAGATTGTCAATTATAACTAATTATAAACTAAATATTATAAATAAATTTTTTGTTTCACCTAATAGCTTTTTCCCTAAACCTAAGGTTATATCTATGGTCATTAAGTTTAAACCAAAGAAAAATAAGAATTTAAAGATTAACAATATTGAGTCTTTAGAAAAAATTACAAATACCCTTTTTTCCAACAAAAGAAAAATGATTAATAAGAATATAAAAAAGATATTGAGTGAAAAAAAAATTAAAAAAATTAAAAATTTAAATTTGAAAAAAAGGCCTTCTGAAATAAGACCTGAAACATATTATAATATAACCGAGTTTTATGAAAATTGAAGATAGTTTTTTTTGTGATTTTGAATAATATTTTCAATTTGTTTGAAACATACGTCCAAATTTTTATTGATGACTATGTATTCATAGTCGTTCCAATGTTTAATATCTTCATCAAATGAATTGAATCTTTTTTGAATTTCCTGATCGGAATTTTGTTTTCTTGAAATTAGTCTTTTTTTGAGTTCTTTTTTACTATCTGTAATTAAATATATTTTAAGTAAATTTAAATTTTTAAATTTTGAAAGTTGTTTTGTGCCTTGCCAGTCTATATCAAAAATAATGTCATTTTTTTTGATGGTTTTGTCTACGTTTTCTTTTAAAGTTCCATAAAAATTTTCAAAAATTTTTGCATACTCATAAAACCTTCCCTCGCTTATTAATTTTTTAAATTTTGTAGTTGAAATAAAGTGATAATCTACCCCGTCTACTTCATTAGATCTTGGCGAGCGAGTTGTGTGTGAGACTGAAATTGTGAAAGATTTATATTTTTGTTGTAATTTTTTCGTTATAGTAGTTTTGCCAACACCTGAGGGTGAGGATAAAATTACCATGATGTGTTTTTCATCATGTTTCATTAAAAAAAAATTTACTTATTGGAATTACTCTCAATGAATTTAATAGCATCCCCTACTGTTAAAATTTTTTCAGCTTCACTATCTGAAATTTCAGATCCAAACTCTTCTTCAAAAGCCATTACTAATTCAACAGTATCCAAACTATCTGCTCCAAGATCATCAATGAAACTTGCTTCATCAGTAACTTTTTCTTGGTCAATTCCTAAATGATCTGCAACTATTTTTTTTACTTTTTCTTTTATATTATCTGACATGAAATCCTTTCGTGTTTATTTATTTTCTTAATAAATTATTAATTAGAATTGTCAAGACATATACATTCCACCATTAACGTGAATTGTTTCTCCATTGATATATTTTGACATGTCTGAAGCTAAAAAGGCCACACAGTTTGAAACATCCTCGCCTGTTCCTAATGCACCAGATGGAATTTTACTAATCAAAGTTTTTTTAAATTCTTCATTTATTTTGTCAGTCATATCTGTTTTTATGAAGCCAGGCGAAACACAATTAATATTAATATTTTTTTTTGCGTACTCTATGGCTAAGCTTTTAGAAAAAGCAATGATGCCAGCTTTTGATGCAGCATAATTTGCTTGACCTAGATTACCCGTATGACCAACTATTGATGTAATATTTATTATTTTTCCGTATTTATTTTTAAGCATTTTTTTAATTACATATTTGCACATTAGAAAACTTGAAGTTAAATTAATATCTAAAACTTTTTTCCAATTTTCCTCTGTTAATCTTATAGAAAGATTATCTAAAGTTATTCCTGCGTTATTGACTAATATATCTAAACCATTTAAATTTTTTGAAATAGTTTCAACAAAATTCTCTATTTTACTATGTTCATCTAGCTTAAATTTTTCTACTAGAATATTAGGATATTTTTTTTTTAAATTATTGAGTTTTTCCTCATTGGTACCAGTTGCAACAATTGAAGAACCGAAGTTATAGAATTTATCAACTAAAGAATTTCCTATTCCTCCAGTTGCACCGGTAATTAAAATTTTTTTATTTTTTAAATTCATTTTCAAAATTTTTAATATCAGCAATTGTATTAATTGAAAAGCAATTTGCTCCTTTTACTGTTCTCTTTACCATACCACTTAACACTTTACCGGGTCCTAATTCTATAAAATTCTTTACGCCTTCATTTGACATATAAATTAAACTTTCGCGCCATTTAACTGTTGTAAAAATTTGTTCAATTAACAATTTTTTTAACACATTTGCATCACTTTCAGGATTAGCTGTTACATTATTTATTATTTTAAATGACGAGTTATTAAATTTTGTATCATTTATTTTTTCTTTCATAATGCTAGCTGCGGGCTTCATCAGTGAACAGTGAAAAGGTGCGCTCACCTTAAGTGGAATTGATTTTATTTTTTTTTCTTTAAGAAAATTTTGTAAAGATGAAACATTTTCTTTATTGCCGCTAATAATAACTTGTCCTTCGGCATTGTCATTTGCTACTTCGCAGACGCCATTTTTATTGTATGATTTTAAAATAACTAATAGTTCCTCAATCCTCATTCCTAAAATTGCTATCATACTACCCATTCCTACTGGCACTGCTTCTTGCATCGCTTTACCTCTCTCATGAAGTAAATATATAGCATCATCAAAATTTAAAGAGTCTGAACAAACTAAGGCACTATACTCACCAAGTGAATGTCCGGCAAAAAATTTAAACGAGCTAAGGTTAAAATTAAATTCGTCTTTTAATACTTTAAAAATCGAATAACTAACTGTTAATATTGCTGGTTGTGTATTTTTAGTTAATTGAAGTTCATTTTCTGGACCTTCAAGAATTAACTTAGAAATAGGATAGCCTAATTTTTCATCAGCTTGATAAAATATATTTCTAACTAGTGCAAAATTTTTGTAAAGCTCTGAACCCATTCCTACAACCTGTGAACCTTGTCCTGGAAATAATAAAGCGTTCATTTATATTAGTTTAATTATCAATTATTTGTATTGCTATAATTCTTCATTATAGTATAAACCAGTTTTTATAAATAATTAATAAAACTTATTTAACTTAACAAATTATGGCTTTTTACGAAAATACTATTATAGCTAAACAAGATTTAGCAGAAAAAGATTTGAAGACTTTAAAAGATAAATACAGTGACATAATTAACACCTCTTTAGGTAAAATTGTTAAAATAGAAGACTGGGGTTTATTAAATTTGGCCAAAAAAATTAAAAATTATAAAAAGGGATTTTATATTCATTTTAAATTTGAGGGAGATAATAATACCCTAAGTGCCATTGAAAAGAAGGTTAAATTAGATAGCTTAGTAATCCGACATTTAATTGTTAAATATAAAAAACTTGATACTGAAAATGAGTTTTTTAAAAAAACAAAAAAATAATGAAAAGGAAAAATAAAAAGTTTCAAAGGAAAGGTTCAAATTCGTTAAACAAATTGAGTCTTTTTCAAAAAAACGATGGTAAGTTTTCAAAGAAATGCCCGCTATCTATCAAAAATGCTCCAATAGTTGATTATAAAAACGTAAGTTTATTAAAAAAATATGTAAGCGATAATGGTAAAATTGTTTCATCAAAAATTACATCCGTATCTTTTGGTAAACAAAAAAAACTTACAAAAGAAATAAAAAAGGCAAAAATTTTAGGATTATTATAATGGAAATAATTTTATTGGAAAATATTATCAATTTAGGAAATATTGGTGATAAAGTAGTTGTAAAAAATGGTTATGGAAGAAATTTTCTTTTAAAACAAGGTAAGGCACTGAGATTTAATAAAGAAAACCAAGAATTAGTGAATAAAAAAAAGGACGA
>TARA_B100000963_G_scaffold68186_1_pt1 | contig 11192 bp, 15 predicted proteins | sample TARA_B100000963 | Tara Oceans TARA_B100000963 (sample SAMEA2622097) | marine metagenome | biome: marine biome (ENVO:00000447); feature: surface water layer (ENVO:00002042); material: "saline water (ENVO:00002010), including plankton (ENVO:xxxxxxxx)" | depth 5 m | reverse complement strand
CCTGTAGCACCACCAGATGCTGTCATAGAGCCCTTGTCATTCCAAGTAACACCTGCTATGTCAATGTGTGTCCAAGGTGTGTTGTTTACAAATCTTTGTAAAAACTGTGCCGCTGTTGTTGAACTTGCTTCACCACCTTTACCAACATTATGCATATCAGCAATGGTAGAATCAACATATTTGTCGTATCTTTCACCAATTGGATCACATGGTAAACGCCATACTTTTTCATCTACTTTATGACCTGCATCAATAAGTTGATTGCTTAATTCATCATTGTTTGAAAATATACCAGCAAGTTGATCACCTAGTGCAATTGAAATCGCACCTGTTAATGTTGCTAAATTAATCATTGTTTTTGGCTTATAAGTTTCTTGTGTGTACCATAAACAGTCTGCTAATACAACTCTACCTTCAGCATCTGTATTATCAATTTCAATAGTTTGCCCACTCATAGAATTAATTACATCACCTGGTTTATACGCATTACTAGATACCATATTTTCTACTAGCCCAATTACACCTACTGCATTAATTGGTAAGTTACGTTTTGCAATACTAATCATTGTACCAACAACTACTGCTGATCCGCCCATATCATATTTCATATCTTTTAAACCTCTCGATGGTTTAATTGAATATCCACCTGTGTCAAAACATACACCTTTTCCAACGAAAGCCTTAGGGGCATCACCTTTTTTGCCTTTCATCCATTCCATTACAACCATTTGAGATTCTCTAGCACTACCTTGACCAACTGCCAATAATGCTTCGGCTCCCATTTTCTTTAATTCTTTTTCACCATATACTTTTACTTTAAGTCCAAGTGCTTCTAATCCTTTAACACGTTCAGCATATGAAACAGGATATAAAACATTAGATGGTTCTGAGATTAAATCTTTTGCAAATGCAATACCTTCTATCATTGCATCTTTATGTGAATATTCATCTTTTACTTTTGTTAAGTCTGCACCTTCTTGACAAATATCAACTTCAAAGTTTGTCTCTTCTTTATCTTTTTTTGTAAAGTATTTGTCAAACTTGTATTCTTTTAACTGCATACCAAAAGCAAGATTAGTAGATGATGGCAATACTTCTTTATCAACAAATGTCAGTACACGACCTTGTGTTCCACGTTCTTTTAATTTACTAAAAATTGCACCACCAACTTTTTCTAATTTAGTATCATCTAATTTAACAGGATCTCCCACACTAATAAACAATGCATCATGACAAGGCAAGTTATTAGATGTGATAAAAAAACTATCTAAAAATTTACCTTTAAAATTATTATGTGCAATTGTTTCACTCAACAATCCATCTGTACCTTCATCGAGTATTGATGATGAATGTGATAATTGTACTTTGTCATCTTTTGTATAAAGTAGATGAACTTCACAAGTGCTTTCGCCACTTGACTCGATATCATTAATGAAATCTATTTTCATTTGACCTCCATGTCTTTTGTAAGAACTAATGGCTTATCTTCTTCACGTGCTTTACGAGATATTTCTTCTAGTTCTTCTATTTCTTTTGCTTCTCGCTGTTCGAATATTTCTATCTGGATTGCTTCTTTGATGTCATGTGCAAGATGTGGCCATTTGGTCACAAAATAATGTACAAAATCATCACGTTGCTTTTGATTCATTCTTGCAATTTGTTCTACAATATCAATCATGCAATTTGTTCTTCCTTAGGCATTTCATACATCGGAAATTCTGCTTTGCCTCTTTTTACTTCATGCATTCCAACTGCCCAACCGTTTTCAAGTTCAACCCAATACTTCACAGTTTTTTCAGGACCAGGCCATCCATAATTACCGGCATTACGATCTTTAATTTTTACATCACTAAATTGTTTAGCAGGAATATCTTTTTTCTTATACTTACGCATATTCCACCACCATTGAAAATCAAGACCAAGTGTGGTTTCATTTTCAAGTTCTCTCGATACTCCGTATTGATTTGATGAGTACAGTCCCAACGGATCGTCTTTGTTTACTTTAGGCATTTATTCTCCTTTTGTTTTTTTAGTTAAAAAATCTGGTTTAGTTTGTACACAATATACTTGAAGTTTTTCTTCTTCAAGGACTCTTGTGGCTTTACAATCTTTGCCCGTGATCGACGAAACAATATGATCAGTTGTTGTTTTCTTTCCTTCAACTGCTAATGCTGTGTCAACACCTGCTTTCATTATTGTTACAGTTTTGTAAGTTTGATACGAACTCGATGCTGTTGCTGTTGTGGCACTACTGCCAATTAAAAAACCAGGTGCCGCACATCCTTGCAATAATATAAACAATGATATGAATACCAAAGTTATAAACAATGTTGGTCTCGGATTCATCATATCAGTTACGCCTCATTTGTGCAATTTCTGTTGCTTGTTTAGATCCAGTTTTATCATCGTCATCTGCAAACACAGGCACGAGATTAGACTTGTGCATCATTGCTATGCCAATCAGTTTACGTTCACCTGTATACTGCATTGTTTCTTTCTTGGTAGCAGGAGCAAAACTCTGTTCACTAATTTTACTAGGAATATGTTTTTGTTCTTTGCGATAACCCCCACTGGCATTCCATTCAAAGTTAGATGCACTCGGCTTACTGGCCGCTTTGTAGTTTCCACGCACATAATCAATATATTCTTCTAAAGTCATTTTTGCAAGTTTCATTCTTTTAAGAAACTTGTTGTGTTCACGCCAGCCAGATACATAGTAAGAATTTGGCTTCTGCTTCTTCTTACGTTTAGAAGTATTGAGTGTGGACAAGCCACGTTCTAAGTGCATAGTCATATTATTAATATAGCATCAATTGTTATTTTGTCAAGCAAAAGATTAGTCTTTTTTGACAGCATAAGTCATTGACTTTATTAGACTTTTTCTTTTTTCTGTTTTTCTTGTATTTGTTGCTCTGCTACAACAAATGGTGGTTTACGCAATTTAGAGCTGTGATTTAACAATGACAACGTCCTAGTGAATATTTTATCAAGTTCTTTTTCCAAGGATTTTTTGTTTCCTTCGAGCTGTTTTGCAATCATAATTACTCCGCCAGCACCAGCAACATAATCAGGAATATATAGAACCTTTTTGGTGTGCATATTGTATCCTGCTTTGTTACTAGCCAATTGACAATCAGCAACTCCTACTACTGCAAGTGCATTAATATTTTGAGTTGAATTTTTGTCTAAAGTTTCCTTACCATCACACACTACCAACAAGTCTGCCATCACGTTAGTTGCTTCACTTGTAGAACAAGTACCAAAATATGCATCAGCATACAATTCATTTATATTTTGATTGTTCGAATCACACACTGTCAAGTTTGCATTATTTTTGTCAAACATCTTTGCAAGTTCTTTTCCTTCATACCCAACACCTTGAACGATCACATGTTTGTGGTCAAAAGATTTACTGCTGTACATAAACTGTTGTACTGCTCTAGATGAATAGTATGCACCTTTGGCTTTGGCTTTTGCAAATGCTGTCTGATCTACTTCAATCAATTGAGGACAAATACTTGTCAAATGATGATAAAAATCTTCATCCACATTTGATGTATATACTGCAATCTTATCTTTGAATTGCGTATTTAAAAATTCACTGATAAGTCCTGCTACTTTAATAAATTTTGTGTTTTCATTTACATTAATTGTAATGACTGCCGGAGCATTTTTTATGTCATTATATGCATATTTGAATACAGTTGATCTAGCATACTTCTTTGTAACATCTATTTGTTGATTTGTTGAATTAAAAGATTCGAATCGAATCTCGGCTAAAGGAATAGCAACACTATCTTTAGTAGAAATGGCTACTACACAGTCAAAATTATTTTCTTCGTCGCTGATGTGCGACATGGTAAAGTCGTCAAACTCTACAGGTTCAACCTTGATCATTTCATTCTCCAATTACTTTTCTTTTGATTGATCTTGTTTCTTTTCTAATACTTCTTTTTCTGCTTTTGCTAACTGCAAAAATTCTTCGTCACTAACTTTTTTAATAACAAAAACCAAATTCTTTTCCATAAATTTTTGATCAGGTGTTTTGTTGTCAAACAGTTCGATTGAAAAATCTGTTGCCACTTGTATTTGAAATTTATATCTCAACATAAGTGCCGCCCATTGTTTTGCACCCATAATGGAATAATGGTTAGCGATATATTCTAATGGTCTGTGATTATCAGGAGCAGGCATTTCAATATATGCTTTGCCCCCTGTTTTTAATACACGGTGAAACTCCCCAAGTGTAAAGTAAGGGAAAGGCGAATGTTCTAAGCAATGTCTAACAAAAAGAAAGTCAAAAGATTCATCTTCAAATGTCATAAACGATTGATCCATCTTTTCACATTTGAAACCCCTGTCTTGTGTTGCTTTCACATCTTCGTCACTCATTGTGATCCCTTGAATATTTGTGAAACCAGCTTCTTTAAATTTTTCCATTGCATAACCTTGACCGCAACCAACATCTAATATTGATTGATCTTTGTTATCGCCTAATTGATTTTTGTCTAAATCAGGAACAATTTTGTCAATCATTCCCATGTGCATAGCAGTATCTGGTTCTGAATACACTTCGTTTGATACTTTGTCTAAAAATTTTATTAGCTTGTCTGCTTTATTTTTTATTTCCATTTTGTTCTTTCACTGTGTTACCTGGAGCGGGCGATCGGATTCGAACCGACGACCCTTTCGTTGGCAACGAAATGCTCTACCACTGAGCTACGCCCGCCTATTGTTTTATTATATTTAATTAAATTCATTTTGTCAATACAATTATGTTAATCTTTTTGCTTTTTTTTAACATCTTTGAGTGTTTTTACTTTTGTTCTTAACCTAATTAGATCGTTGTCAAGCATACGAACTCTATCAATTAACTCAATGAGTGTTCCAGAAACAGCACCTAATTTTGGCTTAATAAATTTTACAATATAATTATAAAGATAATATATGAAATAAGCCAAAAAGAATACTGCTACAATTGGAAACCCATAATAGTTAACTAGTTCTACAATGTCCATAAAGTTAATTATTCTCTTTCTCTTGCTTAATTAACCAGCCATTTTCATTTACTACAAACACGTCGCCTGGTCTGTAAAGATAGTGATCTTGTTTTTCACCTTCTTTAGTGATACCCATAACTTCACCGAACCAATCGCCTGCTATTCTAAAATTTTTACCTGCTTGTTCTATTGTGTAATCTATCCACATCATTGCAATTCTCCCTAATCTTTTCTTGCGTCTTCCTTGCCATCTGCTCTGGCTATTCTATCTGTGTCTATCGGTAGGCCGAGTTGTTCTGAAACTTCGTTATCAATTTTAAGTATGTCATTGTTCATTGTTTTTATTCTATTGTCTAGCGATTCAATTACATTTTTTATAAAATCAATTGACCCTACAATACTGCTTAATATGTAGTTTATAACGATCATTATGAATACTCCACATGCAACTGCGGCCGCGATGGGCATACCCAAATCTGCTATAATTGTCCAAAAATCCATTTTCTTGTTCTCTGCTCTACTTACAAGTATTTATATTAGTTTATTTTGTTGTTGCTATGAACACTCCATTCCAATCTTCTGGTAGATCTTGAGTTTTCATATACTCACAACGTTCAATCCACATGTCATAATATTTTTCCATTTGCCCACCAAATGCAGGTTTAAGATTATTACACATACGTATTGCTTCGTTGAATAATTGTGATCTATAGCATTCATGCATTTTTTCATGCTGTTGAGCCATTGCTGGCCAATCAGTATTATTCCATGCATATTCTATGTCAGATAATACAGTATAAATTCTAATACCTACACTTTTACCTTTTACTGCAAGTTCATCTATTTTTAAATACATGAAATCATCTTTGGTTGCATCATAAGTATTTTCACCAACTAATAAGACGCATCCATATTCTTTACACTTACTTTCAATACGGGCGGCAGTGGACACACTGTCTCCGAGCACGTCGTATGAATGACGTTCTGTTGACCCCATTTCTCCCAAGTAACCAAGGCCGCTATTAATGCCGGCACCCATGCCCACTGGAGGGCGACCTTCAGATGTGATTTTTTCATTAAACTTCTCCACTGCTTTTAACATTTCAAGTCCTGTTCGAACTGCTGTTTTATGATGTTCTTTATCGTCTATAGGTGCATTATGTATATGCATTGATGCGTCACCAATATACTTAATAACCATACCATTTGCATCAAGTATTGGTTTTGTAATTGCATCCATATATCCATTCATAATTTGAGTGAGCCCTTTAACATCGTCGCCAAAAGACTCGCCCAGGGGGGTAAACCCACGAAGGTCTGAGAAACAAATTGATATTTCTCGTTTGGTTCCTTCTTTAATTAGTTTTGGATTTTCTTGTAACATTTTAACAACTGTCGGTGAACAATAACCAGCAAATTGTTTTTTGATTGCTTGTTTCTCAAAAAACTCTTTTGCAAATCTGTTGAACACTGCATGAAAGCCTGTCAGTGATGCTACCAACAATATCCAACTGACATCCCACAACTGTAAATGTCTTGTAAATGCAAAGTATGATGCATAACCTGTACCTGTCCAAAATACAACAAATGCTATACCAACTAACCAATATGGTGCAAACGTTGCCAACAATACCAATAATAATGCTATAACACCTGCTGTAACGTATTCTACAAATGTTGCATAATCTGTTCTAACAATATTATCTCCACTTATAATCGTTTGTAATCCTACTGCTATAGGATCATGTGAATACCTTTCACCATTTGGTGTTGCAATTACAGATCCTATACCTTCTGCTGTTATACCAAGTATAACTGTTTTGCCTTGTACCATATCAAACTTGTCTACTACACTTATTCTTTCAAACTGTTTGTTCCAACGCAACCAAATTTGTCCATTTGGATCTGTTTTAATTACAGGATATCCTGGTACACGAACTGCTTGTACTCCGCTTGGTCCTGCTTTAACTTGATAACTTGGTGCACCTGTTGCCACACGTATTGTTTCAATTGTCATAGAAGGATATGTTTCACCTCCTACTGTAACTATCAACGGCATTCTTCTTACTACACCATCTATTTCAGGTGCCGTGTTGATCACTCCTACACCATCTGCATTTTGTCCTAGTATTTCAATTGGACCTAACATGCCCGGCCAATTAAACAAATATGGAATCGGATCACCTATTTTAGCAACACCTCTTGGCACTGAATTTTTATCTACACCTTGTGCTGTGCCAACCTGTGCTATGACTACTCCATTTTGATTTAGTGCAAACACTAATTCGTTGTCACCACCCAATCTATCTGGTTCTGAAAATAAAACTGGCAATACAATTATGCCAGCACCTGCTTCACGCAACTTCCAAATGATGTCAGCAATTGTTTTTCTGTTCCACGGCCATTGTCCGTACTGTTCGATAGCACGTTCGTCTATTTCAACTATCACAACATCATTGCTAATTGTAGGAACATCGTATTGCTGAACTACATCAAAACTTTTTAATCTTGCTAATTTTTTAACATAAGGATCTGAAAAACCCCATACCATTAATAATGTAAGTGTAACAAATGCTAAAACCCAATGTGTAAAATATTTCATATACTATCCCACTATTACTAATGTTGGTTCACCTGAAATCAAACTTACTATCAAACTTATTATTGCCCAAATGATCAATAGGTAGCCTAACCACCAATACCATTTGTTGCCACGTTTGTCCATAAACTTTTTAGTTGCACGTTTTGTTCCTAATGGATCTTTCGATGCTGACCAACCAAATAGTTTATCACTCCAACTAAAAGGAGGTGCTTTCCATAATACTACAGGAATCATCAAGTAAAATAAAAACACTGGATAATCATCTGATGGTTCAGTATGTCCTAGCCATATAGTAATTCCTAGTATTCCTAGCAAGTACCAACCTATTTTTTTTCTTAAGTGGTCCATGCAACTATTTACCAAGTTTAAATTCATATCCTATAACTATGCCAGCTCTGTCGTTTTCAAGTGCCGGTGCAATGAATACATTTTTATATGTGCCTCTTACATAAGGAATAACATCAGCTTCTGGGTATCCAGTAACTCCTGCTATTTCTAAACCAAATTCTTCATGCTCAAATCTATAACCAACGTATGTGCTTACATCTTCAACTGAATTATAATAAGCACCTGCCATATATCCTTGTTCAATGTATCTAATGTGTGGATGGATTTCATTGTAGTCATTCATTAATCCTAAATGAAGTGATAAACCTAATGCTAACTCAATCATTGTAGTTCACCGGATTTAACATTTTATCCCATTGTGGACCAATTGCTTCCCAATAGTTACTGCCTGAATTGTAATATACTAATCCTGCAAGTCCTATAAAAATAATTAACAATATAATACTAGTTCGCATCACGATTATCCCATGGTGCGTTTTCATAGCAACCCGCTGGCAGAGTATCTTTATAACTTACTCCGGCTTTGAATCCATTTGCTGTTTGTTCAATGTATGAACTTTCAAATGGCATTACTCTTGGCTTACCCCAACAGCTATTTTGACTTTGTCCTGGTACACGATATCTTGGATTATGTTTTAAGAAGTCACGCATTTCTGCAAGTTGTTGTAGATTGTTCCCCACCCTGTATGCACTATGACATGCCGCGGCCTTGCTCCAATCAAATGTGTCAAACTGTTCCACAGTGTAACCATTAATATGTAAACAAGTTTTCATTATTTTATTGGATTCAGATGCTGTTGCTGTGATCGATAGAAATGATACAGCGAAGGCAACTGTGCCCATTGTTAAAATGTTTTTCATTTTTCTGCCTCTCTTGATTTTAAAAACTGCTCTTTTTAAAATTGCTCTTAATTGTATTTATTAGTTTTGTGTAACATTGACGCTACAACCGCCAACTGTTTGGCAATCTTGCGTTAGACTGTATGACCCAGGTCCGCTGGTATTGTTTGTTCCCATTTGTAAATCTAAATCAGTGCCATATGTGCCACCAAGTGTGATCGTGGCAGTTTGTGTTCCGCCTGACTTTTGTTGATTGATAGACACGTCATTGTCATCGTTGTTGATTGTTAGTGTCAACGACTTGTCTTGGTTTTGTTGTTGCATCACGTGTACATTGTTATCGTCTGAGTTAATATTAATGTCCATATAATGATCACTAGTATTGTTATTTGCACGTTGTGAAAGCATTACATCATTCCCGTCACCATTGATGTAAAGATCCATTTCATGTCCTCCATGCTCTGAATTGTCCACTGACCAATTACCACTGCTTGTTATTTTGTATCCTTGACCGGCTTGAACATCATTGTTGTTTCCTCTAATGTTCATCACCATACTGTCAGCATTACAAGATGCTCCCACATGACAGTATTGTTTAGCAACCACATCATTGTTGTTGTAGTCAATTTCAATATCCATTGTTGACCCGTGTGTGTATTGTTCTGCTGTGATGTTGTTGTTATCACCATGATTATCTAATCTCATTATGTTGTCATCACCTGTTTGTGTGCCAGTCACTGTGCTTGATGTTTGTGTGTCTGAACCATAGGTGTGTTTGTATAAACCAATAAAGTTATCATCACCTGTTTGTGTGAGTGTCATTGTTTGATTTTCACCTCTAAATGTTGCACTGTTAGGTGTACTTGTTACACTATCGTTTTTACTGCTCACACGATTGTTGTCACCATCTTGGGTAATTTCTATGTCTGCGCCATCACCAACTTGTGAAATGTATATGCCATTTGCATTGACCGTACTAGATAGTGCCATGACCACCATCATGCCAAATAATATAAAAGTTAATCTTGTTATCAATCTTTCAAACATTACTTTTGTGATATACTGATATTGCTACCAGCACCTCCATCTCCTACACTAAAATTTCTCATTCTAAAATCTTCTTGATCTAAATCAATTGTATAACCATATTGTTTGCTTAATCTAAGTTGTACCACACTATTAGCACCTTCTCTTCTAAACAACCAAGACTCTCCTTGATCAAGTACTGTAACACCTTCTGCTTCTGTGATTGCTTTCTTTTTAACAAATACATCTGTAAGTTGTGACAAAAATTCTTGTGCAAGTATCTTATTGATTTGATCAAGCACATCAATTAAAAAGTCTCCTGCTAAAAAATCAATGTCTAACTGTGTTTGCCATTGTCTGTCATCGTTGGCAAGTAAATCTTGATTAAGTATTTCTAGTTCTAAAAAATCCAATCCCAATATATCTGCAACTATTTGTGTTCTCTGTGTTTCTACCACTTCGTCAATTTCTTTTGGTGGAGAAAGTATGAGTAGGTTACCAATAAATGATTCGTCCATTTCCAACAACACTGCTGGAGTAGGTCTGCTTTCTGCTACGTCTACTCTTGTGGCTTGAAATGCTTCGTTAAGAATTACCTGACCCATGTCAGAATCAACTGATATCTCTCCTACTATACAATCACCGTTGGTATTGCAACTTGGCAATAGAATAATCGTTGAACCTCCAAGTTCATCAACAATCATTGCAAAGTCTGTACCACGTACACCAATTGTTGCTGTTGGTGTTTTAATTGTTACGTTTTCTCTAAAATCTTTTGCTATCTGTCCTGATGCATATCTTACTGTGCCTAGTGCGGCTGTCATTGTAAGACTTCCTTGATTGTTTGCTGGGTCATACACAAACTCATCAATGACCAATTTTGAATGTTCAGTTATTTCAACACGAGTGTCATCAATAAAATTAATTGCTGTTCTTCCTTGACCTACCATAACTTCGTCATAGGAAAAAACTCCAAGGCTCGTTTCTATGTCAAACTTCTCACCGTCTGTACGTTTGATTTGACCGTTACCTTGAATTTCACTCACTTCACCTATGTTAGCATGTGCTGAAGACCAGGCTACTAGAGTGACTAATAGCATTATTATAAATCGCATGTTTAGTCACTCTGAGTAATATCTACGTCGTGTTCGTCACCGCTAAAGTCTGCATCTACCACTGCATCATTAGTACCACTTTGTGTAACGTTGTAAGTTGAACCACCACCTGTGATATCTAAGTTCACAGTGTGTCCGTTACTGTCACCATTGCCGTCCATTGTTATCACAACTGCGTTACCTTCATCATTATCAGTTGAATTAGTTGATAAAGATGATGCGTTGTTCATTACCAATGTTACTGCCGCTGATGTACCGTCA
>TARA_B100000963_G_scaffold51625_1_pt1 | contig 11202 bp, 10 predicted proteins | sample TARA_B100000963 | Tara Oceans TARA_B100000963 (sample SAMEA2622097) | marine metagenome | biome: marine biome (ENVO:00000447); feature: surface water layer (ENVO:00002042); material: "saline water (ENVO:00002010), including plankton (ENVO:xxxxxxxx)" | depth 5 m | reverse complement strand
CCGAAAAGAAAAAGGAGAAGAAGGGTGGTGGGTTAAATACCCCAGCTGGGAAGGCGGCTATTTTGACGTTGTATTGAGGGATGCCAATGAGGAATATAATCGCGGAAGCGAAAAGGATTCGATAAAGCCCTAGCTGGTTTACATTGGTTGAATAGGCATTGAATATCCAATGCTCAAAGCGCTTATGTATGGTATGAATTGCACTAAAAATCATAGTCATTTAGTAAGGCGGTACTCAGGGTATCACCTGATACAAAGTCTCGAACTATTGATATTTTTTCAATGTGAATACTTTGCACATCAGCATTTTGTTGCCGAGCAACTCTTGCTTTTACCCACGATGAAAATTCGTCGATTTGCTCTTGGCTCATTTTAGGATTCCTTACGCTAATGATGTTGCGCTGGTAGAATTTTTCCCCGATTAATGCCTTGATGATACTATAGTATTTTTTTTGAGAACCATTATAGGTCTCTTGGATGGATGTAGGGAAAAATGCTAAATCAATAGCACGGCCAAGAGCGATTTTTGATAGTGGACTCGCAAAGTCAACTAGGTTAATTGTATCTCGTTGCGCTTGCTTTGTTTCAAACCAAAGGATATAGTCATAGGTTACGTATTCTTTTCCATCGTTATCAATCCTTGAAAAACCTGGCATCATAAATCCTGGATAGCATTCTCGCACAACTAATCCATAGCCAAATTGAGCGAATAATAAGATGATAAAGAAGTAGAAAAAAACCGTGATTTTTTTGACCCCCGCCATGCTTTGAAGGTACGCTTTTTTCCTTTTTAAGTCATCCTATCACGACTTCGACCGTCGGGGAAGATAGCGTTGCAGCAATACCATCAATACGGCAAGAACCGCAGCATTTACCTCATAGGCAAAGGCATGCCAAGGTTCAATGCCTAGTGCTCTACGAAGCATAACTGTGGCGACAATAAAGCCTGAGTTACGTATAACTTGGCCAAAGTCGTGCAGGTAACGCAAAGAGACCACTAAGATTAGGACATCTACCAGAATTAGGGTGGTAAAGAATTCTGTGTAGAAGACTGTATTTGGATCCATTCTTAGGTGGTCTGGATGGATGACAATATCATAACCCCACAGGGAAAGGGCGTAGGCACTGAGCGCCAATAAAAACAACATGAGCGCTGCGGCTAAGACGCGCTTGAATCGCACAAAGTGCTGAAGGTCGTCTTCTTCCATTCGTGCTACTTGCTGAGGAAGTACCCTATAAAATATTACTAGTATGCCTCCAAGTAACAGGGCGGATAAGATATGGGGAAAAAAGGCAGCCTCCCATGGCCAAGTTGACGTGTTATCCAAATCCTTAAACACCGTCCTAATCTCAATTAACGCAATGATTTCAATCTGTTTACCCATAGAACGTCCAAATGAGGAGGGCAGATAGTATACCAAAAGGTAGATTTCAGCGACCAAGACCACAGAGAAGGGCGTGTAGAGTATTTGCAAAGGGCTTGAGAAGAGTGTTGACGGCAGGTCAAACGCTACATATTTGTTAAGAATATAAAGGGCTAGATGCACTAAGAAAGCAAGCAGAGCAAAGCTCACAAAGCCTTTCTCCATGCGCTTTTTGACGCCGGGAGATAGCAAGACTTTTGCGATGGGATCAAGCTTGTCCAAAAAGTAATTCATTGCATACACACCTCTTAAACACTTCGTTAAGGGATTAGGTTCCTTTGTGACCCCAACCATTAATATCCTGTAGGAGTTTTAATGTACATTTGACAGACTTTCGTAATAAAACCTCCTAAAAAAATCTATGAAGGAAAACATGCGTCCTGAGAGTTTAATGATGTCATATGGTTATAAACCAGAGCTTTCGGAAGGCTCGATAAAATGCCCCATTTTTCAGACATCCACTTTTGTATTTAAGAATGCGCAAGAGGGTAAGGCCTTCTTTGAAGTTGCCTACGGCAAGCGTGAACAGCTGCCTAATGAAGAATTAGGGTTAATCTACAGCCGAATTAATAATCCGGATTTAGAGATTTTAGAAAATCGATTGTGTCTATGGGATAAGGCCGAGGACTGCGCCATTTTTGAAAGTGGTATGTCGGCGATAACGACCGTCTTATTGGAGTTTCTTAAACCGGGTGATTTGATTTTGTACAGCCACCCAGTCTATGGTGGAACCGATCACTTTATCCATCACTTTTTACCTTCTCATGGGATACATACTCTAGGTTTTCAAGCAGGTCAGTCCGAAGAGGAGATTATGGAACTGGTACAAGCCTCGGGACATGCCGAAAATCTAAAGTTAATTTATGTTGAAAGTCCGGCAAACCCAACGAATACGATTATCGACATCGAAGCATGTCGCCGCGTTGCGGATGCCTTCTCAGTAAATCACGAAGTCATAGTCGCGGTGGATAATACCTATATGGGTCCCTTGTGGCAGCACCCTCTTTCATTGGGTGCTGACTTGGTAATGTATTCGGCAACAAAGTATATCGGTGGACACAGCGATTTGATTGCAGGAGCTGTTTTGGGTAGTAAGGCGCTCATGACTCGAGTTAAAACCCTGCGAACATTCCTTGGCAATATGGCTGGCCCTTGGACAGGTTGGTTACTAATGCGAAGCTTGGAGACCCTTAAACTGCGCATGGAGCAGCAACAGAGAAATGCCATTGAAGTCGCCAGCTACCTCAAAAACCATCCGAAAGTTGTCAAAGTCAATTACTTGGGACTTCTTGAAGAGGGTAGTCCGGAATATGCATTATACAAGCGACATTTTACAGGAAGCGGGGCTATGATATCCTTTTATATCAAAGGCGGAGAGGAAGAAGCTTTCCGGTTCTTAGATCATCTTGAACTCATCAAGTTAGCTGTGAGTTTAGGCGGTACAGAAAGTCTCGCACAGCATCCTAAGACGATGACCCATGCAGGGGTGTCCGAAGAGCATTTAACGGATCTCAACATATCAGATGCCTTAATTCGTTTGTCGATTGGGGTTGAGCACCATGAGGATTTGATCAATGATGTCGCACAATCCTTGGAGAAGGTCTAGCTTCAGTTCTTGATCGGTAAAAGAGCCTCGTTTGTCTTTTTCTTGACGTAGTATATTTCTGTCGCTATATATCGAGATCGATTGTCGTATATAATACCTTCTTGAGAGCTACTGTCAAAAGCCTTTGGATCTTTACAATAAAAAAGATAGAGGCTCTCAGACATTGAGATAGTCTATGAAGTAAATAGTCAATAAGATTATCGAGCGATTCTTGCCTTCCTTCGTTGTGTATTATGTTGTTTTAATCCTTTAAAATGTTGGTTAGAAGGGGATGTGGCATGTCGGCTGTGTATAAGTAAGACGTTGTAACTTATTTAATTCCTAAATTTAAGTAAGCTTTATATCTGTGCGACAGCTTTTTCGACTTTTTTTCTATGTTTTCCTGCCTCTTTTGGTCGGCTTCATAATTTATGTTTTCTTCCGAAAACCGGGTTTGTTGCTTGATCATTGGTTTCCTTTCATGGATACCTTGAGGCCTCACATGCCCTATCGCCTCGGAGACTCTCGATTTGCCGAATTTGTTTTGTTCCAGCTTCCTGACGCATTATGGGCTTTTGCTTTGATGTATATTTTCCTAGTTATCTGGAAGGATGCTAAAAACTCAATGAAATTTATCTGGGTACTTATCGGCGTGCTCTTTATATACAGTATTGAGTTTTCACAATACCTGGGTTCAGGTACCTTTGATATCTTGGATGTAATCGCAATTACCGTAGCGATGGGCTTAGCCTTCTATGCAACTACGCGCTCGTTGCGCTTTGGAGACCGTTTAAATTAGACACTTTCTCTAGTAAACAACTTCGTATCTTTGAAAGATAACCTCAGTAAAGCATCGTTATGGTAGCCCTCGGCTATTTGTCTATTATAGTCATTTTAAGTTATGTTATTTGGGCAACCAGTGAGAGTTTTGAACGGGCCTCCTCATACCTTGGCCGCAACATGGCTCCAGGTATACGGGGAGCAACCATCAATGCCATAGGTAGTAGCATGCCCGAGTTATTGACCGCCATTTTTTTTCTTTCTATTGCTGGTGATGAGGAGGGCTTTGCTGGAGGTTTTGGTACTATGATGGGTAGTGCACTCTTTAACTTACTTATTATTCCAAGTGCTGTACTTGGGACATTGATTTATACCAAGCAAAAAGAGGATGTGCTTGATCGTTTATCTGCACGAAAATCTCTATGGCGTGATGCTATCTTTCTTTTAGTGGCACAAGGATTACTGCTTATTCTTGTGAGACCTGTAATGTATTGGTGGAATGGACTGTTCCTCATGCTCTTTTACGGTTTCTATATATGGTTTCTTTTGGCACGAAATAGACAAGAATCCAAAGGAATTGTCGAGACAATGGGGAAAGGAGAAAAGGGTACATCAGGGTATTCAAACACAGAAGAAAGGACAATACTATCCACCACCATTCGATTAGACATCTATGGGTTGTTCACGAAAAAAAAGGGGGTGAATGGTATAAGAGCATGGATGATTTTAGCAATTGCTTTACTATTTATGGGAACGAGTTGCTTATTCCTTGTGTATCTCTGCGAAGAGCTTGGCGCGCTTTTGAATATTCCCATACTCGTCATTGCTTTAGTGATTGCAGCTTCTGCGACAAGTGTCCCGGATTTGTTTATTTCTGTGCGCGATGCAAAAAAAGGGAATACTGAAGATGCCCTGTCCAATGCATTAGGTAGTAACATTTTTGATATTTGCTTCGCTCTTGGTCTTCCTATTTTTCTGTACGTATTGTTCAATGATAAAGGTGTCCTATATGCCTTTACCCACAAACAGGAATGGGCCTTTTCAATTTTACTTCGATGGGTTCTAATTGGTTTAACTATACCGGCTATTTTTCTTTTGATTCTCCCAAGACTCAGCCTAAGGCAAAAATTAATTGGTCTCATTGCGCTCTATATCCTGTTCATACTCTTTGTGTTTAGCTACGGAGCCGAACTTGATATTTTACAGCAGATACTTCAAGAAATCATGGCTACTGATATCGCTCAAGGATTGCTATGACTTCCGAGCAACGTATCTATTTTCACGTGGGTTTGGGAAAAACAGGATCGACTTTTTTACAAGATCGCTTTTTTCCGAGGTTAATGGACATTGAATACCTTCCTCGAAATCGATTTCATGGTGTACAATCATTTATTGCCAATCATCCGTCTTCTGCGATTTTAGTCTCTAGAGAATTTGATCAGCAACTGGAAGTGGAGGCCCATAAGTTCGCTGAATCATTTCCCGAAGCACGGCCCATAATCGTTTTGCGAAGACCTGATAGTTACATCGCTTCGCAATACCGCCGAGCGGTGAAAAATGGATTTCGAGGAGATTTTAAGAGTTTCTTCGATCTTGATCAAGATATGGGGCATTTTAAGCAAAGCGATTTACAGTTCGACAAGCAAATTACAATGCTCTCTCAGCTCTTTTCACAACCAGTAACTGTCTTTTTCTACGAAGATATGAAGGCAGACCTCAACGGTTATCTAGAAACTTGGGTACGTCTTTTATCAGCCAGAATGGACTGGCCCAAATTAAATCTCAAGACCAAGCATGCTTCCTACACGGATAGGCAACTTCTTTTTCTACAACGAATAGCAGCGTTTATTGATCTGCGAAAGAGATCTCGTCAGGAGTTTAACCCTATTGCCTTTTCCACGAGAATCATACGAGCTAGTTTACGATACAGTCTATTATTCATAGCTCAGTTGAGTCGGTCTAGCCAAGAGTTGATTTCTTCTAACGACCTTCGGCGAGTAGAAGAAGCCTATCGACCAATGTGGAATGCGCTGCGCCGTCAATATGATAAAAACGCCTAATTACTTTTTACAGATATTTCCTAATGTCTGGCAGGCATAGGAGTCATGTAGCTCACAAGCAATCTCTACGTGGCGACAGCCATCTTTCTTTCTTCCTTTAGTAATAAGTAAGATTCCATACAAATGATGGGCATCGGCAAAATCAGGCCTCATATTGATTGCCTTACCTGCCGCCTCGATTGCCTTATTCTTTTGATTGGTTTTATAAAAAACTTTTGCTCTACATAATTGAGCACGGACATTGTCTGGTCTAATACTCAGGGCATAATCAAAATCAACAAGCGCTTCGGTATACCTTTCCAAATTGAGATAGGCTACCCCTCGATTAACATATTGTTCGGCAAGAGTTCCGTTGAGTGCGATGGATTGATTGCAACTTGCTAAGGCCGCTTCATACATTTTCATATCTAAATAAGCAATGCAAATATTTAAGTGAAGTTTGTAATCGTTTGGTTTGATTGCTAGGGCTCTTTGGTAATCAAAAAGTGCTGAATCAGGAAATCCCGAAAGTCGATAGTATAGCCCACGATGAAAGTTAGCATGGTAGTTATCTGGATCGATTGCAAGGGCAAGGTCAAGGGGGTGGCGAGCCTCTGCCAGCCTTTGTTGTAGTATATACATCAATCCTAGATAGCTATGGGAGATGGCGACATTGGGATTTATCCCTATGGACTCTTTGAGATATATTTCTGCTAGATCAAATTGTTTAAGGTCAAAGGCAGCTATGCCAGCTGTTGCGTAGTATTGAGCTTCATTAGGCTTTAATTCAATGGCCTTTTGGTGGAAAATCAATGATTCCTGGAATTGCCGTAAATCAGACAGGATGGTGGCTTTGTTATGGACAGCCTCTGCATTTTTTGGATGAATCGTTAAAAAGGTATTGATATCCTCTAATGATTCCTCATAGCGTCGAAGCTTTTGAAGTACTACACTGCGATAAAAGTAGTGTTCTTCCCATGTGGGATGAATCGCCAAGGAGGAATCGAGTAGCTTGAGTGCCTCGGAGTACTGCATATCTTCTATGGCCTGCTTAGCTTGATCTAGTATACTAGTTTGGGCAAGGACTCTATGTATCCCAGCACCAAGGGTTATAATGATACAGAGTATTAGCGCGCTATGTTTTGTATTCTCTTTCATATCGAGAATTCTTTTGGATAGAATTGAATTAACCAATTTCATACCAAACTCAACCTAAGTATACGTCATATAGATTTAATCGTAACATATCCGGCACGGGAAAGGCAGATATTAAAGAACTCTAGAAGGCTTTTACGATCTGAATTCAGTGACAATGAACCCTCTTTTAGCAAGGGATTTTATCAGGCCATCTTTTCCATATAGATGCATTGCGCCCACAACAACAAAAGGCTTTAAACCTTCTTGTGCTAAAGGAAGAATATCGTGCTCAATCCATGATTTGTTTCGATCAGCAAGTATCAGGTTGTAATCCGAAGCACTTTCTCTTGCTAAGGCTCGAACAGTGCGGTTAAAAAATCTTGAATTACCCGTTTTCCATGCCGCTACGGTCGCTTTGATATAAGTTTCAATATTTAGCCCTTTTCGCAGTGATTTTTTGAGGTATTTTTTTGGCCTTTTACTTCCCAATTTTGAAATCATAAGGATTTGCTCCTCTACCGACTCAAGATAATGCAGAGTAATTTGTCGATTTTCTGCATTATAATCCAATAAAATCTGTTCTACTCCTAGGCTGTTAAATCCATTGTCTTGTAAAACCATAGCTTCCATAAAAGCATCTAATAAACCGGGCTTAAAATTTAAATAAGGAAAGGCCCTTAGCATGGTCGAGTCACAATATTTGGTAATTCTATTTGCCAGTTTTTTCGGTATTACATCTAACAAACTCGAATCACTAGGATAAATCCCCTTGCTTAAAATAGAGTAACTTATTTCAAGGTTAGAGAGATCGGCTTCAATAACTAATAGATCGGATTGGTCTAGAGCCTCATAAAATTCACGAGGTATTGGTTGATCGGAGGAGCGCAAAACATGGATACTGCCGGCAAGGTAAAAGGCTTCATGGGTTGAAGCATTGGTTACCTTGTAAACTTGGCCGTACGTAGAGAATGTAAGTAGGCCTATTAATCCAATTAAAGCCCTTTGGAATGTTGTATTCATGATGATTTTGGACTAAGTGTAAGGGGTATTGTGAGGGTAAAGCAAGCCCCTTCTCCTTCCTTACCGTCCGCCTGGATAAATGCGTTGAGAACATCTGCAATTTTTAGTGCCGAAGCGAGTCCGACCCCAGTTCCTTGAAAATTCCCTCGTTTTTCTCGATAGAACATGTTGAATAACTTTTCTTTCGAGGCAGGGGCAAATCCAATACCATTATCCCGAATGGTGATTTCAAAAAACTTCCCGATTTTTTTTGTTTCGATGGTGACCTTTGGATTCGCTTCCTCCGCACTGTATTTCAGGGCGTTGGAGAGTAGGTTTTGAATCATCAGGGAGAACATACTGTTATCGGATATAATGGCGTAGCCTACCTCTTCATGAATCCAAACAATTTGATGCTTTTCAAAGTTAGCATCACCCTGTACAAGCAGGTGTGCAATGGATTTCATGGTTTCCAAGACATCAAACTCGATCAACTCGATTTTATCTTGATTAATCCCAGTAAACTTTTGAAGCCCGGTCATCATCGCTTCCAAGCGAGCAGAGGATTCAAAGAGATGGTTGGTTATTTGTTCTATTCTTGGGTTAGCGTGCGGTTCTTCTTTAAGGTATCGCTTCAGCAGCGAGGACATGGTACTTACTTGTCGAGCTGGTGATTTAAGGTCATGCCCAAAGAGGAGCGATAACTGATTTTGTTCTTTCCCTGTCTCCTTTAAGTTATTGGAGATGAGCGTAAGTTGGTTGGCTAACGTATCATTCAGTGCGTTCACCTCATCGGTCATAGTTTGAAGTTTGTCCCGCTCTATTTCAAGTTTTCGTTCTGTTTCAACGCGTTCTGTAACATCTCGTCCGTAGAAGTTAACATAACGCTCACTGTGGATAGCGATAGCCGAAAAAGAAAAGATTTGATTCCCAATCGATAGGTCTTCTACGACAAACCCTTTTTCAATGCACTGTTCGATGATGGGACCAAAGGGGCTCTGATCGCCCGTTCTACTTTCTTGCTCAAGTTGGTTGATAATGCGCTCTCCTGCGTCATTATAAAACAGCATTTTGTTTTTAAATGACAAGCGCAGCACGGGATTGGGGTTCTCCATAGGAAAACGCGCTAAGTTCTGAATGCGCTTTTCGGTCAATACCTGCGTGGTAATATTTTTTACAACAAACTCTATTGCCCTGTAATTCTCGGTAGCATAGGTAACGCCAATTCCTTCTAGAAAAATGGACTCTCCAAACTTAGAATTTAATGTAAAGTTGATTTCATGCCTTGAGAAATCCGCACGATCCATCATGCTTACCAATAAATCAATGATGGATTGATATTCGGAATCTTTAACTAAGATTTCTTTAAAGTTCATCGCATCAATTTCCTCTTGGCTGTATCGCATCGTATCCATCCATGCGGCGTTACAAAAAAGCAGGTTAAACGAGTCATCGACCACCATAATTAGGTCGTAGCTCTCATCTACTAAATGACGGTAGCTGCTCTCTCTTGTCATCAGTACATGTTTATGCATTTGATGGCGAAAGGCCGTTCCAAAGATGGTGCCGAGTTTAGAGAAAAAATCAATGAATTCTTGATCAAAGGCATTGACTTCGTTCGATGCTGCGCCAACCGATCCAAAACATTGAGCTCGATCTAGCAGTGGAATCCAAAGCCTTGACTTTACCTCGGTCTTTCTTCCAAGCTCTGACTTGGATAGGCCTTGATACTTTTTCGTATCGGGTATATGTAGGGTTTCCTGATTTCGCATCACAAAACCAGGATGTCTATCTTCTGCCGATTGGTTGGCCGAGCGAGCCTCCTCTATTTCGAAACCGTAGGCAAAAGGCATGTAGAGTCGGTCTTCCTCAATTTCATCCTTAAGGTATAGTCCTACATATTTAATCTGAGGGAAATGATCGAAGACGGAATTGAGTAAACGAATAATTTCAAACTCATTTTCTGCCTGCACAAGCCGCACAAGAATCGTGGTTAAGTATTCCTCTAAATTGGAAAACTTGGATGTATTCTCCGTCTTCGACATAGTGCAAAAGTAACTATTGCAATGACTAGATTAATGAGAGGGAAGAGAAGCTTTTAATCATAGTCCTTAGAACCATTTAAATTGCATAAATGACAGAGAAAATATGGATGTGCGATTGGACGTCGTACCTTTACGCCGCAATCACAAGTTAATGGGTGCAAAACGAACAGATTATTATTGGACTGAAGAGCCGGAACCACATATTGGTAGACGCCGCGCTATTCTTAAGGATCATCCTGAGATTAAGAAGCTATTCGGAATCAACCCTTGGATGAAGTATTCCGTATTGATTTTGGTTAGCATTCAGGTTGGCGTGGCCATCTTTCTTGGCCAATACAATGTGCCCTGGTACGTTTTCCTTGGCTTGACGTACTTAGTGGGTGCTACGATTTCTCACGCACTCTTCTTGGCAATCCATGAGATTACACACAACCTTGCTTTTAAAAAGCCTGTGTTAAACAACTACTTAGCCTACATTGCAAATATTCCAATCGTAGTTCCTTATGCCATGGGATTTAAATTTTACCACCACGAGCACCATTGGGAGCAGGGAAAAGATGGGGTGGATAGTGATATTCCCTTGCCGAGTGAAGCAAATTTCTTTAGAGGGTTTATAGGGAAGGTGTTATGGTTTATGCACCAAATATTCTTTTATGCATTAAGACCAATGTTCGTAAAGAAAGTGCCATTCGATAAGTGGGTAATTATGAATATCGTCTTTCAGGTTATCGTGATGATTCCAATCATTTATTTTGCCAGCCTACCGGGTTTAGGCTATCTTTTACTCTCACTCGTTCTAGCAGGTAGTTTGCACCCAACTTCTGGGCACTTTATCTCAGAGCATTATGTTTTTCATGAGGGACAGGAGACTTACTCTTACTATGGCCCACTCAATTTGGTAACCTACAATGTTGGTTATCACAATGAGCATCATGATTTTCCTAATATTCCTGGAAGTCGCCTTCCGATGCTTCGAAAAATAGCTCCTGAATATTACAATAACTTACACAGCTACAAAAGCTGGACTGGGGTTATCCTTAAGTTTTTGTTTTCGCCAGATATAACACTATACAACCGTACGAAGCGCAGCTAAATCTATGTTTTTCGTGTCAAGGGCGCTAGGTAGAGGGCTTTCTTAGTTTCCTGCAGTTTCTCCGTTAACGCTATTCACTGTAGGTTCGAGAGGACTCCTT
>TARA_B100000963_G_scaffold359267_1_pt1 | contig 11216 bp, 10 predicted proteins | sample TARA_B100000963 | Tara Oceans TARA_B100000963 (sample SAMEA2622097) | marine metagenome | biome: marine biome (ENVO:00000447); feature: surface water layer (ENVO:00002042); material: "saline water (ENVO:00002010), including plankton (ENVO:xxxxxxxx)" | depth 5 m | reverse complement strand
TAAAATAAAAAAAAAAATATTTTATACACCTAACATAAATACCTATAGAAACTACTTATTTGTGGATGATTTTGTTAACTTAATTTGTAAAACTTTTAAAACAAGATTAAAACACAATATTTATAATGTTGGTTTTGAAAATATTAGTTTAATTACAATAATAAAATCTATTGAAAAAAAATTTAAATTTAAAATAAATTATGAAAATAAAAATGAGAAACTAAAAAAAATTCCATCTCAAAAAATTAATTGTGAAAAAATATTAAAAGAAATTAATTTTTTACCAAAAGTTAAAATAATTAAATATATAAACAACAAATTATCAGCATGAATTATAATTATCTTAGAAATAAAACAATTTTAATTACAGGAGGTACTGGTTCGATAGGAACTTCAATTTTAAAGGCTTTATTGAAAACAAAATGTAAAGCAATAAGAGTAATGACAAACGATGAAAATGGATTATACGAACTTTCAAGAGATTTGAATTTATCGCTTTTAAGTGTGAATAATTTTTACGACTCTATGGAAAAAAATAAAATTAGATTATTTCTTGGGGATGTTAGAGATTTTAAAAGGTGTTTAGAGGTTACAAGTAAAGTAGATATTGTGATACATGCAGCAGCATTAAAACATGTATCGATTATGGAATATAACGCTCGAGAAGCTGAAGAGACAAATGTGAAGGGTACAAAAAATATTTTAAAAGCATCTATAAAAAACAAAGTATCCAAATTTCTCCATATAAGTACTGATAAAGTTGTTTATCCTAAAAGTGTAATGGGTAAAACTAAATTAATGGCAGAAAAGTCCATTCATAAAATAATTAAAAAACTTAAAAAAAATAAAATAAAAATTTCAATAATAAGATTTGGAAATGTTATAGGTTCAAGAGGATCTGTAATACCAAATTTTATTTACTTATTAAAAAAAAATAAATCAATTAGTGTTACAGACAAAAGGATGGCTAGATTTGTAATGACATTAAATGAATCTGTTAAGTCAGTTTTGAACGCAATCAAATTTATGAAAGGCAACGAAATATTTATAATGAAAAGTATGAAATGCTTTAAAATTTATGATCTTGCTGACGCTCTTGTCACATATTTTAAAAAAAGTAAAAAAAGAATAAATATTTCAAAAAAATTTTATGGTGAGAAGTTTGAAGAAGAACTTTATTCCATTAAAGAAATACCATTTATTAAAACAAAAAATAATTTATTTGTAATTGATAAAAAAAAAATTAGTCATACGCGAAATGAGGAAAGAAACTTAAAGAAATTTAGGGTAAGTAATTTTAATTTTTTGAACAAAAGTCAAATAATTAATTTACTAAAAAAATCTGAGATTATTTAGATTTAAATCTAAATTTATTATTAATTATTTTATTTTGTAAAATTTTAATTGTCTTTCATTTAAAAGACCTAAAGTTGGTCCATTAAGAAAAAAAAAGTGTAAATCATAATTTCTAAAATATTTATAGTTCCAATTTCTATAAAAAAAATTTTTTAAAAAAAGAGCATTTAAAGCTCTTCCATCAATTAGCAAAATAGTTCCAGGTCTTAAAAATGGTTCAATCTTAACGACATCCATACTAATGGGTGCCAAATCAGGATGCGAAGTATTAATATTGTTTATTTTGCCCTTAACCTTAAATTGGCTTGGACCATCAATAAAAATTAAATCTGGGTTTATTTTAGGAAGTTTTTCATATTCTGTACAAATTCTTTTTTTGAATTCACTCATTTTAACATCTGAATAGTAAAACGTAGTGATTTTTTTTTGGTCTTTATCTAAACTTTTTTTTGTTTTATTTAAATATTTTTTATAATTATCTATACTAAATAATTCAAAAGAATTAGTATATCTAAGATTTCTAATTTTTTTGTGATATTTTTTTTTATTTTCAAGAAGAGCTGTTGAAATAATTTTAGTTGACCAACCCACTCCAAATTCTAGAACTGTTACTCTCTTAAAAATTGTTATTATATTATATATGAAATAAAGTTGCTCTATATTTGGATAAAATTTTTTTTTTATTTTTTCTTTTACCTGTGAAGAATTTAAATTATGTATGGATTTTTTAAATTTATTCTGATCAATTTGTTTTAATAATAATTTTTTTTTAAGAAAAAAATTTTTTGCTTTGTTACTTTTAAGCTTATTAATTTTTTTTATAATTAATCTAAAATTAATCATTATAACCATCTTTATTGACTGTATGTCTAAGCTTCCACCCAGAATTAGTTTCAATCCATAAATGTGGTGATCTAAAACTATCACACAATTCATGAAATTTTGTATCTTCCATCTCAATGTAGTCCATTATTTCTGAGAAATATTTATCAGGAAATTCACCATCATATTTTTTTACTAAAAGCTTTCCTTCTTCAAGTGTAAGATGATCATTTCTAATTTCTTGAGACGCATCGTAAGAAGCTCTTCCTAATCCAAATTTTATGAAAGTTGTATAATAGTGAAGATCATCAATTTTATCATCAATACTATTATATTTACTATAAGTTCCTTGTGTTCTAAATGGTCTTGGAGAAAAATTAGAATTTTCTACCGAATAGTAATATGCTTCTTGTGGAATCCATTTTTTATAATATCCCAAATAATGAATCTGTATATCAGTTTTAGATAAATCATTTTGATTAATTGGAAGAAAAATTGATACATCTTTTTTGGTGATGTTATGTTTTTCCTTTAGTTCTTTAAGTGAACATCCTGCTAAATATAAATCTTCTAGATTTTTAGTAGAGTAGTATTCATTTTTCCTAAGAGAATTTGAGTGTTCTGCAATCGGATTGCCATATTCTGACTCTGCTTCTCCATAGAATACTAGTGGAATATTATATTTATAAGCAATCTTGGGAGCTAAATTTTTTTGACCTAAAATAAAAGTTTGAAATGGATGTAATAAATTCTCTATAGATAATTTAGTAAGTTTTTTCATTACTCTTCCATTAGGTTTTAAAGTAAGATTATCGAATCCACCGATTTCAATCCAATTTCTATAGTTCTTTAAACCATATTCAGTATATAAAATGGGCGGCCAAGTTATAGTTAAAGGATTCATTCCATATTGGTATTTTAAAATATGAGAGGCATAAACACTATCTTTTCCGCCGCTGCCTGGTACTATACAGTCATAATCATTATTTTTTGATCGATATTTATCACATAAAATAGATAATTCTTTTTCTCTTTGTATCCAATCAATACTATTTTCTTTGTATTCAGCTACAGTACACGCATCACAAATACCAGTTTTGCTGTCTATGTTTAAATATTTTGCTCCATTTCTATTCTTAGTATGTTTGAATTCTGGAACAGATGAGGGTCTTTGATTTGATAAAACACACTTTTTACAAAATTTAATTTTTTTGGGTAAATTATAAAAAGTTTCCATAATGATTTATATTAAATTTTTTAAGTTGTGATAAAATTTTAATCCTAATTCACCACTTTTTTCTGGATGAAATTGAAAACCAAAAATATTTTCATGTTGAATAGACGAACAAAATTTTTTATTCAAATATTTTGTTTCAGTTAGAATAGTTTTTTTATTAGAGGGTACACAAAAATAGGAGTGTACAAAATACATACGAGATAAATCATTTATATTATTTAATATTAAATGTTTTTTCTTTTTTAAAATTGAATGCCAACCTATATTTAAATAATTATTTGCATCTAATGATTTTACCTCTCCTTTAATAAAAGCTAATCCTTCCGTTTTTTGCTGTTCATAACTTATTTCAAAAAAAAGTTGCATTCCTAAACATATTCCAATCATTGGTTTTTTAGTCTTAAGAAAATTTTTTAAAATAACATCTAATTTACGAGCTTTAATTTTTCCCATAGCTTCATAAAAAGATCCTACTCCAGGTAGAATTATTGCATCAGATTTCATAATTTCATTTTCTTGGTAACTTAGATAACCATTTAAACCTACATTTTTACATGCAGATTTTATACTAAATAAATTTCCCATACCGTAATCAATTATTGCAATATTTTTCAATTCTATTTCTTAGTTTATTAGGTTGTTCTTATATTTTTTTTTTTTAATAAATGTTTCTTTATATCTTCAATTTTGAAATTACCAAAATTCATAAATTTTTTTTTATTAGTAATAAATGATTTATTTCCATCTTTAGCACTTATAGGTGAATTTAAATATCCATAATGTAGTATTGATCCTAAAGCAATTCCGCTTGGATCACATACATTCAGTAACTCATCAAAATGATTTAGTTCACCAAATCCACCATTAACTATAAAAGGTATTTTTACATGTTTTTGAATTTCTTCTGCTAGATACAAGTCAAAACCTTTACCCTTACCATCAGAGTCAATACTTGTAATAATAATTTCTCCCACACCATTTGATTGTACATTTAAAACCCAGTCTTTAAAATTTATCATTGTTTCTTCTCTTCCAAAATCTATATAACAATAATAATCTTTTCCTTTTTTTTGTACCTCAATTGCGCACAAAATTGTAGATGATCCAAAATATTTTACTGATTCTTTAATAAAATTTTTATTTCTTATGAATGAACTATTAATGAAAACTCTATCTGCTCCTGAATTTAAAAATTCTGATATTTGATTAACTGTACTTATACCACCTCCAACAGTTATAGGCACAAAAGTATCTTCTGAAGTTCTTTTCACTAAATCAAGCATTTGTTTTCTATCATAAAGACTTGCAACAATATCGTGGTAAACAAATTCATCTGCACCATCAGAATAATATTTTTTAATAAATTTTTTTGGATCACCTAAAACCCTAAGACCTTCTAAACTTATTCCTTTAACTAAGTTTAAATTTTTAATATCTAGCTTTGGTATAATTCTTAAGTTTTTCACTTCCTAAATTACTTATTATATTTGAATTTTTTTTTTAATCGAATATGTTCCTCAAATTAATTTACTACAATATCTAATAATGTAATCAAAAATTTAATGGTAAATAATTTAAATAATAAAATTTTATTTTTTGTTGATCATAAGTATAGAGATTTGAAAAGTTTATCATTAATAGCTTATTATTTAAATCAAAAGAATATTACAACAAAATTAACAGCCCTATGGAATTTTGATATTATAGGTGAGTTTAATCCTAAAATTGTAGTCTTCAACAAACCACATATGTTTGATAATGAAAAAATAAAATGTAACTTTGATAATAGATATACAGCATGTATTACTACTGAAGGCCAAGCAGTAAAAAGAGCGTCCAAAGTTCATTACCCTTGTGATATTAATTTTTTTTGGAATAACTCTCAAAAGAAACTTTTTCAAAACATTGAGAACAAACAAAAAATTACTTTAGGATGCCCTAGAACTGATTATGTTGACATAATATTAAGAGAAAATAAAACTTATAATATACTTAAACATTTTAAACATAAAAAAAATATTACTGTTGCCCTTCCAGACATTTGTTCAAAATTTAACGGAGAGAGTTTAAAAAAATTTGTAAAAAACGTAGATAATACTCATTATCAAGATATTACTTTTGAAAATTATGTTAATATACATAGACCTGCAACAAAAAAATTAGAAAAATACTTAATTGATCTATTAAAAAAATATAAAAAAATTAACTTCATTTTAAAACCACATCCTAATGAAGATCATATTTATTGGAAAAATTTTGTTAAGAAGAATAATAAATATAATAATTTACATTTAATTTATGGAATTGATATTAATGAATTTTTATCAATTTCTAAATTACATATAACTGTTGAAGGATGTAATACGACTTTTGAGTCAATTAATAAAAAAATACCAACAGCAGAAATACTTATAAATGAAAAATCAAAAGATAAAGAATTTTATAAATCTCATTTAGAATTATGCGAAAATAAAATAAACTCAATAGAAGATTTTGAGAAAAATATAATTAAATTTTTAATTAAAAAAAAAAAATTTAGCGTAGATAAAAGAAAAATTAATAATTATATAAAACTTCATTATACCGTTGTTGATGATAATAGGTGTAAAGCTTATGCAAATTATTTAAGCAAATATATTAAGCAGATTAATAAGAAAAACTATATAAGTAGGTTATTTTATATTACAAAACAAATCTTGATGAAGCCATATAACTGGCATTATTTTTTTTATTTGAATAAATTAATATTAAAAAAATTTTTAAGGTATAAAACTGTTAAAAAGAAAATACAAAAAAACTTAGCTTTTGATGAAAGAGGGAGATATGATAGTAGAATTAAAAATGGTGATGAAGAAGTGTATTTTAAATATTTTAAATCAAAAAAATTTAAAATTTAAATGCAATTTAATAAATTAAATAAAATACTATCAACAGCAAATTTTAGCTTCAGATATAATTTTATACTTTCTCTTATTAGCTCAATTTTGGAGGTATTAAGTTTAGGTTCTTTAATACCTTTAATTATTGTGCTTGTGGATAAAGAGAGTGCAGCTTATGAAAAAATTAAACAATTTTTTCCTATAAATTTTGCGAATGAAAATGTATTTAATCACTATTTAAAATTCACTTTATTCATATTAGTAATTTATTTAGTAGCTTTAGTACTTTATGTATTTTTGAGATATATAATAAGAAAAAACATATTTAAATTTCAAGCGAATTTAGCGCATAAAATATTCTCGGAATATCTTAAAAGAGATTTTCAAACACTTGTTAATGAAAAAATTTCCAATGTTCATAATACAATATCAGCCGAAACAAAAAGATTCACAGGTGGGATATTAACATCATTGTTTGAAATTTTTTCAAAACTTACTGTTCTTATTTTGATATGCATATTTTTATTTTGGTACAAACCTTTTATAACTAGTATTATTATATTTTTTGGAGTAATTATCATGGGTTTGCTTTTTTTAATTTTCAAGAAAAGAATTTCTAAATTTAATGACATAATTTCAGAAAAAAACTCTCAAAATTATGATTATTTGAGGACAGGGCTAGGATCTTTCCTGGATCTAAAAGTATTTAATTTATCTACTGATTTTCTAGAGAAGTACAAAAAAAATTGTTTAGAAATAAATAATCAGAACTTAAATATAGAAATTATATCTTTATTTCCAAAATTATTAATAGAGGCAATTATAATTCTTATTTTTTTTGTTGTTATAATTTTCTCAAATATAGATATTAAAGAAAATCTTCTTGCAATTTCAGTTTTTATTTTTGCTTTTTATAAAATTTATCCTTATTTGAGCCAAATTTTTAATTATGTAGTTCTTTATAAAGCAAGTAAATCATCAATTGATTTAATTTTTAACTCGTTAAAAAAATTTCATTCTGAAAATAAAGTTTTCATTAAATCAGATATAGATTTTAAAAAAAATTTAATTTTAGAGAATATAAACTTTGAATATGATAATCAAAAAAATGAGGGATTTAAAATTAAAAAATTTAACCTTCAAATTAATTTTGGAGACGTTGTTGCAATTGTTGGTCCCACAGGATCTGGCAAGACAACAATAATAAATATTTTGCTTGGTTTGTTAAAACCACAATCTGGAAAAATTGTATCAGATGGTATTGAATTAAATAATTCAAATCTCGATGCTTGGATGAATAAAATATCTTATGCATCAATTAATCCTTTTTTTTCAAATAACTCAATAAAAAGAAATATTACATTTAAAAATATTCTAAGTAATAATGAAAAATTAAGATTAAAAAAGATTTATGAAATAACTATGTTAGACAAGATGTTTGATAAATTTCCCAATAAAGATTTAACAATAATTTCAGATAGTAATTTAAATTTGAGTTCTGGTCAAAAACAGAGGATCAATATAGCGCGGTCACTTTTTAAGGACGCTAGCTTAATTTTCTTTGACGAACCAACAAGTTCTCTAGATTTTGAAACAGAGGAAATGATATTAGAAAAAATCATAAAATCAGGAATAGTCAAAACAGCAATTTTTGCTACACATAGAAAAGAGGTATTAAAATATTGTGATAAAATTGTAGATTTAAGTAAAATTTAATTTTCCAATTTTTTTTGCCAATGTTTTGTTAATTTCTGTTTCGTATTTTATTGGATTAAAATTTTTAGAAAAATCTTTAAATAAAGTGACCGCCATAATATCTCTATGATAATTTTTATGAGGTATGCTCGCTCTATGCAGACATTCTGTGGTAGCACACAATAAAGCATTTCCAATAGGTCCAGTATTTAAATATTTATTTTTTGTTTCCTCAATTAATTTTTTTGAATTTCCATAATTGTTTCTATCAATATAACCATTTTTAATCATTTTTTTTGTATTTTCTTTTGTAAAGATTTCCAGAGGTCCATTTTCACTTTTTACCTCATCTAAATTTATAAATAATTTAACCATAGTTTTTTTATAATGATCACAATGAAAATTTTCATTTATTAGTTCTTTATTTTCATTTTTTATAAAATGTTTATTTCTATAAATATTTATTTCTGCAATTACAAAATTGGCTTTAAAATATCCATTTAAAGATGATATTAAAGATTTATTTTTAGTTAATAATTCATTTGTCTTTTTAATTATTGTTTTATCCACTTCAATATCTAATCTTAGTTTATCAGAATTATTCTTTGCAAAATCTTTTATTTTATCTGAAAAATATTTTAAATCCTTTTCATTAAACATATCTATTTTTGTGAAACCGTCTTTAATAAGATTAAGTGAGTTTTCATTTTGAGAAAAATTTATTATTTTTTTATTTAGTTTGATTAGTCCAATAAAATTAATCAAAAAATTATTGTCGTTTTTAAATAAAATTCTTCCAAGTTTAAAATCAAAATAAGAATAAATTTTTTTAATATAGTTTATTGCCGATTTCATCAATTATTAAGCTAGATATATATTCATGTCCAAATTTAGTTAAATGAATATCATCATAAAATATTTTTTCAATTTTATCATTATCATATTTATTTATTACTAAAAGATTATAATTTTTACTTGTTGCAATATTTTCTAAGATTTTTTTTTGTAAATATTCATTTTTATTTAGATATTCACTTTTTGAAGCTAGGTAAATTACAAGATAATTTTTACCTTTATATTCTAGGTTTTTAAATAGATTATTAATTTGATCTTCATAAAAAATTTCAATATTTTTATTTACTTTACCATTTATATTTTCGTAATAATATTTATCAAAATCTTCATTAGCTAATTGATTGTCATAAGAATATCTTAATTTTAACCTAAAATTATCGATGTAAAATAATAGTAATTCTTTTAGTGCTTTAAATGGTGGTTGTAGCTCTTTTGAAAAGAAAGGCTGGCCACTTATAGATGTTTTACCTCTTTTAATGTTACCACTTGACAATAAAATTATTGAAAAATCGTAATCTATTTTATTTTTTATACTAGAAAATCTTTTATTTATATTTGTTATCCCATATGCATTTATACCATAATTTCCACAAAAGAATTTTTTGTTACTAATTAAAATTAATTTTTTACAAAAGTTAAAGCTAAAAATATCATTATCATCTACATAAGAACCGCCATAAACAACACTATCACCAAAAAATAAAATTACTTTTTCATTAGCATCTTTAACAAAATCTTTCTTATTTCTCATTCCTAAATTATTTATTGAAATAAAGTTTTTTTTATCCCTAGTCATGACTTGATTTTCTCGTAAGGCATATCCAAAATCTGGAGAAATAAAGTATCTTAATGGTTTTCCTAAACTATATAAATTTTGAAGAATTAGGTCAGATAAAAAAAGTAAAAAAATTATAACTATTATGTAAGTTGCTGTTAGCTTATATTTCATATTTTTTTAGTATTAAGGTCATCATTGATCCCCAAAATGGAGGTGAAATTGTTGTCTTTTTAGAAATAAAATTTTTAAAATCAGTATTTTTATTTGCATATGGCGTTTCTAAATATGGATAATGTTGACCAATCAGCTTAAATCCATAATCATTCCCGATTTTGTTTATAGTCTCACAACTAAATAGGTTGATATGTTGTATAGGATCAAATTGATTCCATTTATCTTTAAATTTAATTGCACAAGGAGAATCTACATTTGGTGTAGCTGATATAAAAATAATACCATTTTTATTTAAGATTTTTGAAATTTGCTTAAAATATTCTCTTGGATTTTCTACATGCTCAATTACTCCTCTTAAAATTGCAATATCAAACTTACCTAATTTATTTTTCACTTCATTTAAGCTTATATTGAAAAATTTTTTGCTAAGATACTTGGTTTTTTTTGCAATCTTAATTGCTTCAGCGTCAATATCGATACCAAATGAATTATATTTTTTTTGTAAAATTTTTAAAAAACCACCATTGCTACAACCAATGTCTAATAACTTTCCTTTTTTCATATAAAGAGAAAGATATTTAAAATCAATCTCGTACATTTTTTTTCTTTGAACTAATTTAATTTTATTTTTTAATCTAAAGTCAACATAATTGTTATAATAATCATTTAGGGCAGTATGATTTAAAATGTTCTCAAGGTAAATAAAATCACATTTTGTACATCTTACTGCTTTGAAATGTTTATTATATTTTACCCATGTCTCTTTTTTTTTCCCTGAAGAACAACAAGGACATTTTTTTCTAAGAATTAAATTATTTTTATATTTAAAATAATCATAATTAAATTTTCTCAGTATTTCTTTCATTGTATTTGTTTAAAATAAATAAGATGATTATCAATAAAATAAGTCTCTTTAAATCCGGGGATAAAAAAGCATCAAAAATAGAAACATATGAAAAAATGGAGATATATATAACTGATAAGCAAATGTTTTCTATTTTTTTTAATTTAAGTGATGATAAAAAATTTTTTAAATTTAATAAAAATAAATATAAAATTAAGAACAAACTAGTAAAACCTGTACGAGCGAATTGGTTCATATAGAAATTGTGATAATATGAATAAAAGTTTTTGTCAGATTCTCCTAAAAAATATTTTTTATAAAATGTGTTAAAAAAAGATTTATACTCCTTCCAGCGATCACTACTTAGAGATAATTTACCTTGGCCATAATAATTATAACTTAAATATCCTTTTTGATATTCTTTACCTAATGAATTTGATTGATATTTAATTAAGTTGGTTTTTTGAAATAAATTTTCTATCGTAATATATTTTTGATTCTCTGAAAGTTTTTTAAAATAGAAAATATTTATTAATTCAAAAGATTTTAAATAAAAGGAAAAAGAAAAAATAATAA
>TARA_B100000963_G_scaffold336570_1_pt1 | contig 11221 bp, 11 predicted proteins | sample TARA_B100000963 | Tara Oceans TARA_B100000963 (sample SAMEA2622097) | marine metagenome | biome: marine biome (ENVO:00000447); feature: surface water layer (ENVO:00002042); material: "saline water (ENVO:00002010), including plankton (ENVO:xxxxxxxx)" | depth 5 m | reverse complement strand
TTATCTAATTTAATAACTGTTTTTTTAATCTTTCCTAATGTTTGTAAATCAGTATATTTTTGTCGCTCATCGTAGAAACTTTTTGCTTTTTTTTCTTTTAAATTTTTTAAAAATTTGTTGTTATTAATATCTCCAATTTTTGAAAAGAAATTTTCTAATCCTACAGACTCTAGCATTTCAAAAGGACCCATAGACCAATTAAATCCTAATCTCAAAGCTTCATCTATGTCATTGTATTCATCAGTTATAGCTGGCACTAATGATGACGAATATAAAATTATTTTAGAAATTACTGACCATGCATATTTACCATACTTATCATTTCGATTAATTAATTCTAAAAGGTTTATCTTATCAATTTTCAAATCTATTTTTTTAACCGGGAAATATTCATTTTTATTTATGTTAAGAGCTTCTAAAATCTTTTTATTCTCAGACTTATTCATCCTATAAAAACCCCCTTTACCTTTTCTACCTGTATATCCAGTTTCAATTAACTTTTTAATTATTGGTAAACCAGAAACCACTTTTTGAAATTCATCTTCTTTAGGTAATTCTTTTTGAAAACTTTTAAGAACATCTGACATTAGATCAATGCCAATTAAGTCATATAAAGCAAAAACTCCTGTTTTAGGAATACCCATAGGTCTACCAAATACAGCATCAGCTTCCTCAATAGAAAGACCCATATTAACTGCTTCTGTCATCGCTACCTGCATAGCATACACTCCTATTCTGTTTCCTAAGAAACCAGGAGTGTCTCCACAAACAATTACACCTTTACCTAATTTTTCTTCACAAAAATCTTTTAAATAATTAATCTTATTTTTATCATTCGACTTATCTCTAACTATTTCCAGTAATCCCATATATCTAACTGGATTGAAGAAGTGTGTAATACAAAAATCTCTTTTATCTTCTGTCTTTAATTTTTCTGATAATACTTTTAAGGGAATGGTTGATGTATTTGATGAAACGATTGAGTCTTTTTTTCTTTTATCAAATATCTTTTTATAAATATCATGTTTAATGTCGATTCTTTCTACAACAGCTTCAATAATCCAGTCTGCATCAGAAACAATGTCAAAATCATCAGAAATATTACCAGCCTTCAGACTTTTAATTTTGTCTTTTTCAAATAATAAAGGTGGTCTAGATTTTAAAATCCTTTCTTTGGCTTTCTCAGAAATTTCAGTTTTTAAATCTAATAATACAACAGGTATATTAGCATTACATAAATGAGCAGCTATTCCACTTCCCATAGTACCAGACCCTATAACAACTACTTTATTTATTTTCATAATGAATGGTCGGGGCGGCAGGATTTGAACCTGCGACCCTCTGGTCCCAAACCAGATGCGCTACCAGGCTGCGCTACGCCCCGAACGAGTGTTTTATAGGTTAATTATGCATTTTTGGCAATTGAAAGATAGCCTCGTTAGAAGTAAATAATAGCTATGATCCAACATATTACAAAACCGTTTAAATACTTTTTTAAACTTGAGGCCGCCTCGGGCTTGGTTTTGCTTTTTGCAGCTATATTTGCTTTGCTTATAAGCAATAGTGATTTTAGTGAGCTATATTTTTTAACATTAGAAAAATACATAATACTTGGGACAAAAGAATTTGGATTAAAACTCAGCGTCTTACATTGGATAAACGATGTCTTAATGGCAGTTTTCTTCTTTTTTGTATCTTTAGAGATTAAAAGAGAATTTTTACAAGGTGAACTTTCTAATCCCAAGCAAGCTTTACTTCCTATCATTGGAGCCGTAGGTGGTATGGTCGTACCTGCTCTATTTTACATAGTTGTGAATTATTCTGATAGTGCTACTTTAAATGGATGGGCTATACCTTCAGCTACTGATATTGCTTTTTCTCTCGGGGTTTTATCTTTATTAGGAAAAAGAGTCCCTATATCTTTAAAGGTTTTCTTAACAGCCTTAGCTATAATTGATGACTTAGGAGCAATAGTGATCATTGCCTTTTTTTACTCTGGAAATATAGAAATAAAATACTTACTTTTAATGTTAGCATCTCTTATTATTTTAATTGGTTTAAATAAATACAAAGTAAAACATTTTCTTCCATACATAATAGTTGGTATTTTTCTCTGGGATTTCACCCATCAGTCTGGTGTACACGCCACTATTGCTGGTGTTTTATTGGCTTTAACAATCCCACACAACATAAAAAATAACAAACAATCATTGTTATTAAAATTAGAACATGGTCTTTCTCCATATGTTGCATTTGGAATAATGCCAATTTTTGCTTTTGCAAATGCCGGTGTATCTTTAGATGGTCTCACTCTTGCTGCTTTATTAAATCCAGTGCCTTTAGGAATAGTTCTAGGTTTATTTTTTGGAAAACAAATTGGAGTTTTTGTCCTTTCTTTTATATCTGTAAAACTCAAACTGGCTGATAAACCTAACAATGCAACATGGCCAGCGTTTTATGCTGTTTCAATTTTAACTGGAATTGGTTTTACAATGAGTCTTTTTGTTGGAAATCTAGCATTCGCAAATAACATGGAATATATAGATGGTGTTAAAATTGGAGTTTTATTTGGATCTTTACTTTCAACTTTATTTGGATATTTTTTATTACTATTTTTTTCAAAAAAATGATTAGCGCTAAAATAATAAAAATAGCATCTAACACTAAATATGCTGGATTAAAAAACATATTTACACACAAATCATCTGTTAAAAACACACTTTGTGGTGATTTTATAAAGATTGAAATAGTGGCTACTAAAACAAAGATAAAAATAATGAGATATGAAACCGAGTCCTGTGTTTTATGCGAGGCTGCTGCGAGTTTGTTGGCGAATAAAGTCAAAAACTTACCTTTAAAAAACATTAAAAGGGATATAATTAGATTGAGTAAATTGAGAGGAAGTAACTCTTCTTTTCCACTAAGATTCAAGGAATTTAAACACTTAATTGATAAAAAAACCTCAAATAGAATAAATTGCGTCACATTGCCTATTGAGGCTTTTTTGAAGGCATTTAAAATTGCAAAATGAAAAAAATTTTAACTATTTCTTTAATAATAATGTTATTTTTTAGTAAAGCCACAGCCAATTATTCAAACCTTGTATATGAATATGAGTTCAATAATATTAATGGAGGAAAAATTAAATTAAGTGATTACAAAGAAAAAGTAATTGTTATAGTCAATGTTGCTAGCAGATGCGGATATACACCACAATATGAAGATTTACAGAATCTTTGGTCAAACTATAAAAATCAAAATTTAGTTGTAATAGGAGTGCCGACTAATAATTTCAAACAAGAACCTGGAACAAATAATCAAATTAAGGACTTTTGTGAGACTAATTTTGGCATAGACTTTCCAATGACAGAAAAAATAAATGTAATAGGAAGCGGAGCCCATCCCTTTTACATATGGGCAAAAAAGAATCATGGTTTATCTGCAGTTCCTAAATGGAATTTTCATAAGATTATTATAGGTAAAAATGGAAAAGTTGTTGATACTTTTGCTTCTTTTACTAAGCCAAGTTCAAAAAAATTTTTAAAAGTAATTGAAAACGAAGTTAAAAACTAAAACTTAGTCCATCAAAAGCCGGAACTATGTTTTTTGGTAATTTTTTTTTTAAAGTGCTGTAATCAAGATCTGTATGTAAATTAGTTAATATTGCTTTTTTAGGATTCAAAAGTTTTATAATATTTAATGCATCATCATAATTAAAATGTGATGGATGCTTTTTCATTCTAAGACAGTCAATAATTAAAAAGTTTAGACCATAAAGGTGCCTCAAAGACGAAGAAGGTATTTTATTACAATCACTTATATAAGCAACCTTTTCAAAAACAAACCCTGTAGCTTTGATTAAACCATGATTTACATCAAACGACTTAAGCTTAAGCTTATATTTATTTTTCTTAATTTGAAAATTATTTTTTACAATATGTGCTTTCATAATTGGTTTGTACCCCAGCCTAGGTTTAAAACAAAAACTATATTTTTTTAACAAAACATTAATTGTTCTTTTGCTACCGTAAATTGGAATTTTCTTTTTATTTTTCCAAAAAAAAGGTCTCATTTCAAAAATTCCAGCAACTTGGTCTGAATGTTCGTGAGTGTAAATAATTGCGTCTAAATCTTTTATTTTATTTTTTAAAAATTGATTTTTTATATCTGGTGACGTATCAATTAATACTGATAGGTTTTTATATTTTATATGTGCGCAACATCTTGTTCTTATATTTTTATAATTTTTTTTTAATTTACCCTTGTAATTAGTAATCCAGGGCGATCCAAGTGAGCTTCCACAACCTAATATAGTAAATTTATTTCTCAATTTAACTTACCAAATAAATCAATAAAGTTGTTAGAAGTTGTATTAGCAAATTGATCGTAAGAAATATTTTTTATATTCGAAAGAAATTTTACTGTGTGTTTTATATAACAAGGTTCATTTGACTTACCTCTTAGTGGAACTGGAGCTAAATAAGGAGCATCCGTTTCAACTAATATTCTATTGTTTGGAATTTCTTTAAAGGTATTAGCTAATTCAAATGATTTTTTAAATGTAATCACTCCACTAGCAGAAATATAAGCACCTAAATCAAGTAATTTAAAAGCAAAATCTTTTGTGCCTGTAAAACAATGGATTAAAATTTTAAAATTTTTACTTTTTAAAGATTTTTTGAGAATCGCATATGTCTCATCTTCTGCACTTCTTGTGTGTACAATTAAAGGAAGGCCTGTTTCCTGCGCAGCAGCTATATGTTCTTTAAATAACATTATTTGGTCGTCTTTATGGGAATGGTTGTAGTAAAAATCCAAACCACTTTCACCTATACCTATAATTTTTTTACTTTTTTTAATATTTTTTTTAATATCATTACACTTTATTTCTTTGTGTTTTTTGGCTTCATGAGGATGTATTCCATAAGATCCGTACACACAGTTAAATGAAGAAACAATATCTAAAATTTTTTTGAAACCTTTATCTTCAGTTGAAATAGTTAATAGATATTTTACACCGTCTTCATTTGCTCTTTTTATTGTATCAGCTAACCTTGATGACATAGGTTCATAGGTGAGATGACAGTGTGAATCTATTATCATTTTTCAATTTTATTAAATAATATTTTTAATTCTTTTAATTCATTTTTATGGTTAAAGCATTTTAAATTATTTATATTATCTATATTTATATGCTCTTTTTTTAAATTCATGGCTGCTAATACCTTGTTTGTAGAATCTGGAATCACGGCATTTAATAATATGCTTATATTTTTTATTTGTTCGCTAATTGTAAATAATATATTTTCCATTCGTTCTTTGTTTTTGTTTTTTAAAGACCATGGTTCTGAGTCATTAAAATATTTATTTGCTTCAAAAGAAAAATTTACCACGATCTTTATAAATTCATTTAAATTTTGATTATTAATTAAACTAATTAAATGTGGAACTTCACTTTTCAATTTTCCAATTAATGCATTATCTTCTTCTAGCAATTTAGTCGGTTTAGGGATTTTATTATCACAATTCTTTTTAATAAAAGCAAATACTCTTTGACAAAGATTTCCATAATTATTTGCTAAATCATTATTTATACAGTTTTTTAAATTTTCCATAGATACACTGCCATCATTCCCTAAAGATACTTCTTTGATTAAATAATATCTAAGTTGGTCAACGCCATATTTATTAATTATTTCAATGGGGTCTAAAATATTTCCTAGTGATTTTGACATTTTTTTATCATCTGAAAGAATCCAGCCGTGACCAAAGATTTTTTTTGGAGGTGAAATATTTGCAGCTAATAAAAAAGCCGGCCAATATATTGCATGAAATCTTAATATATCTTTACCTATAATATGCAGGTCTGCCGGCCAAAAACTTTTATATTTTTCGTCATCTATGTTTGGATAATTTAATGCACTTATGTAATTTGTAAGGGCATCTAACCATACATAAATAACATGTTTTTGATTATTTGGAACTCTAATACCCCACGAAAAAGAAGTTCTGCTAACTGACAAATCTTTTAAACCTTTTTTAACAAAATTTACCACTTCATTTCTTCTTGTATTTGGCAAAATAAAATTTTTATTGTCTTCGTAGTATTTCAATAACTTTTCTGACCATGCTGATAATTTGAAAAAAAACGACTCTTCTTCAACCCAGTCTACAGGTGATCCTGATATTTTTGAATATTTTTTTCCATCTTTAGTTTCAATTTCATCTTCATCATAAAAAGCTTCATCGGACACTGAATACCATCCACTATATTTATCTAAATAAATATCTCCAGATTGAATCAATTTATTCCATAAATCTTCTACAGATTTATGATGTCTTTTCTCCGTTGTTCTTATGAAATCTGTATTTGATAAATTTAAAATATTTGTTAGATTTTTAAATTTTTTAGATAACTCATCACAGAAAATTTTAGGGTCTTTTTTATTTTTTTCAGCCTCTCTTTGTATTTTTAATCCATGTTCATCAGTACCGGTTAAGAAAAATACACTATAACCTTCTAACCTTTTAAATCTTGCAAATACATCTGCGATAATGCTTGAGTAAGCATGACCCATATGTGGATTACCAGAAGGATAGTATATTGGTGTAGTAATATAGAAGTTTTTATTCATTATATAATTTATTACTTATAGCATTTAATAATGATCCTTGATTTATATTATAATTTACAAAATTTTTCATATTCTTAATTATAAAATCTCTTTGCTCAAATAATTTTTCAGTATTATCTTTTTTATCATTTACCTGAGAATAAAAATGATAATCTATCAAAAATAAAATAAAATTTGTTAAATTTTTATTTTTTGTTTTTTTAAACAAGTTTAACAAGGATGTAATATTTTCAAGTAAATTATTGTTTATATCTATTTCGCTCTCTTCACAAATATTATTAAATTCCAAAAAATTTCCCGGGGTTAATCCTTGAATGTTATAATTAAAATATTTTTCTAATTGATTTTTTTTAATAAGATAATTTATAATTTCTTTTTTTTGACTTTCTTTGAGAGATATCTTAATTTCAATACATCTTGAATGTAATGTTTCAATAATTGGTTTAGTTTGGTTATTTATCATTATAAAATGGTTGTTAGATGAAGGTTCTTCAATAATCTTTAATAACGCATTTAAGCTATTTTTATTTAAAAGTTCTACATCATCAAAAATAATAAATCGTTCTTTGTTGAACATGCTAGACTTAAGTATTAATGATTTTAATTCTCTAATATCATCTATCTTTACACTTTTAAAATTACTACCTGGTATATAAATAATATTAGGAAAAGTATTATTAATAAAATGATTAAAAAAATTACTTTCAGTATCAATTAGTTTGTTTGATTTGTCATAATTGTTTTTGTCAAAGACATAACACAAAAAATGAGCTATTAAAGTGAATTTTCCGCTCCCTTTTTTACCTGAAATCATTAGAGCTCTAGGGAAATTTTTTTGTTCTAGCAAATTTGCCAGAAGATTAAAACGATCGTCTAAACATATTAGCTTTGATGAAATTTTTTTACTATCGACATCATTTTTATTCATATAATTTAAAGATACTTTGTTACAATTTTAAAAATTTTATTTTCTACTTCTTTATTATTTAAAGAAGAATCTAAAACGTAATAATTTTTTTTATTTTTTGCAATTTTTAAAAATGCATTTTGCGCTTTTCGATAAAATGATTGGGGAAAATTATCATATCTATTTTTAATTTTTCGTTTTTTTAGTCTATTTAATGATGATTTAGAGTTTACTTTTAACACAAAAGTTAAATTAGGTTTTAATTTATCAAGGATTTCTTTGTGAATATTATCTATAAACGATTTTTTTACTTTTTTACCGTAAACTTGATATGCAATGGTAGAGTCAATAAACCTATCACATATAACTACTTTTTTTTTCTTTAAAGCTGGTTTTATTTTATTCTTAATATGTTCATTCCTTGCTGCTAGATAAAGCAGTGTATCGGTATATCTATCAAATTTATCTTTGATGCCTTTACGAAAATAGTCTTTTAAAATTAAAGTTCTTATTAACTCAGCGCTATTTGTTCCTCCTGGTTCTCTTGTAATAATCGCACTTACGTTATTTTTTTTTAAATTGAGTAAAAGTTTTTTAGTTTGATAAGATTTACCACAACCCTCGATGCCTTCAAAAACAATAAATAAAGGTTTTTTTTTATACATCACCCCAAATCAAATAGTTTAAAGAAGTAATTAAACTTTTGAAGAAATTTACCTTTGAAATCTTTTCTGATGCATAGAGCGGCAGAGTTTTAATGATATTGTCTTTATCACTTATGATCAAATTAGCTATTTCTTCATCTTTCTTGATCGGAGCCTTAATTGGTCCATTATAATTTAACGATACTTTGAGGTGCCTAATATCTTTTTTATTTAATGTTAAGTAATAATCTTCTTTAGTTATAGCTTTCACCTTCTGTTTCTTGCCTAACCAAGTATCCAATTCAAAGAATGTTTCATCTTTTTTTGAAATTTCAAAAGTGTTGGTATTTCTATAACCCCAGTTTAATAACTTTAATGACTCTGTACTCCTAAGACCTTTAGTAGGAAAACCAGACGCTACAGCAATTATACGTCTAGATTCTTTTTGCATTGTGCTAGCAAGTGAGTATTTTTCAACTGCAAGATAACCAGTCTTTATTCCATCAACACCAACATTTTTATATAATAAAGGGTTTCTATTTCCTTGTTTAATTGGATCACCTCCTGTCCTATCCCATGTAAAATTTTTTTCTTTATATAATGGATAAAACTCTTGATAGTTTGCGATTAAATATTTCGACATTAAAGCTATGTCTCTTACTGTAGAATAATTATCAGGGTTATTAATTCCTGAAGAGTTAGCAAAATTCGTTGCTGTCATTCCAATTTCATCCGCTTTTTCATTCATCATTTCTACAAAAGTTTCTTCTGAACCGGCTATACCTTCTGCTAATGCAACACAAGCGTCATTACCTGAAGCAATTATTATACCTTTTAATAAACTTTCTACTGAAACTTCATCATTAACCATTATAAACATCGAAGAATATCCACTTTGAGAAAGTCTCCAAGCATTTTCTGAAATTACATATTTATCATCCAAGGAAATTCTATTTTTTTTTAATAAATCAAAAGCAACAATTGTTGTCATAATTTTAGTCATTGACGCAGGATAAATTTGTATATCTGCCTCATATTCATGTAAAACTTTATCAGAGTGGTAGTCTATTAAAATACTTGTTCGAGCATTAATTTCTGGATTAGATTTTGCAACTGAAGAAAAGAATAAAAAAAATAAAAATAATATGTTTGTTAATCTACTCATTTAATCCTATATCTAATTCTTCAAAACCAAATTTTTCAAGTTGTATGTAATCATTTTTCATTACATTAATAGACTTGTAAGGTCCAGATAATAAACTAATTTTATTTAGATTGCTTGATTTAATATACAACTTTTTACTATTAAAACTTGGCAATTCTGAGGTGATTCTTTTCTTTAAAAATGTTGCAGAGTCTTTCGAGTAAAATTCAGCAATTATTATATTAAACTCCTCAGATATTTTTTTTTTTTGAGATTTATTTAGTGAAATATTGTCAATTTTGACAATTTCAACTGGAGCCTTTGTATGTACTTTTTTTTCTTCGTTAAAGATCTTTGTTTTTTTTGCAATGAAAGACTTATTCTTTTTAATTTCAGTAATTTCAACATATGGTTTGTTTTTGTCTAATTTTAAAGTATCGGCTACCGGTTGGGTTATTATAATTTTATAAAAGTCAGAGTAATTAAAATTTTTATTATTTTTCAAAACTACAGATTGGGCTGTTTTGGGGTTTGTTATTTTTATAAGAGATCCTATCCTTGTTTTGTTATGAGCTATTTGAAGTTCATTTTCGTTAAGTTTTTTTTTAATTAGATTATTATTATAGTCTTCAAGGTTAAAAATATATGCAAAACCTTTTGAAGTAAAAGGTTGTTTCATATTTTTCTTTGTTACACTTTGCGTGCAAGAAAATAAGAATATTAGCAAAAAAAATAACTTAAATTTCATTTTTCAAATTGTCTTTTAATGTGCAAACCGCTAAAGCAAATCTAAGAGATCTATTCCATTTAAGTATTTTTTCGTAGTTATTATAAACCAAATATGCTGGCCTATAAGTATTAGAACCTGGTATTATATCTTTATCTGGAGTTATTATAGCTGCTACTAAGTTGTCTTGTAAATTTAATTTATCTGAATTTAAAATATATTTTTTAAAAAATTTTACTTTTTTCTTATTCTTTATATTTCTAGCCGAAGAATTTAAATATTTCTTTGGTATTTCTTTTTTTAAATTAATTCTGGTATAACATGGTGTATTTTTTTCCCAGCCCATTTTATTTAAATAATTTGCAGCTGAAGCAAAAGAATCTTCAATATTTTTAAGTTCTATTATTTTATTTTTATTGTAATCAATAGCATAATTCTTAATTGTTCTAGGCATAAACTGAAAATTACCGAAAGCTCCAGCCCACGATCCGTATAAAATATCTTTTTCAATTATACCTCTATCTACAAGTTTAATTAAAATTAGTAATTCCTTAGTAAAAAATTCACTTCTTCTCTTATCAAAACTTAAAGTTGCTAGAGAAGAAATTATATCCATTTTACCAAGGTATTTTCCAAAATTTGTCTCGATACCCATTAAAGCTAAAAGTAGTTCCTTTTCTACTAAGAATTCACTTTCTACTTTGTCTATAATCTTTTTTTCTTTTTTATAAAGAGCGACCCCTTTTTTAATCTTTTTAAAACCTGTCCTTTTTTTTATATATGTAAAAGTATCTTCATAGAATTCTGGTTGATATCTGTCATATTCAATGACTTTGGGTAGAAACTTAACATCAGCTAATACAAAATTTACAATTTCTTGAGACACACCAGAGCTAACAGCTTGTTTTTTAAAGTTATCAACCCATGAGTTGAAATCATTTTCACTAGCTAATGTGTAAGATGAAACACATAGTAGATATATTAGTAAATTAATTTTTATTATGATTTTAAGCATTTTTTTGAATATCATATATGAGGATTATTAACTAGTATTTGAAGAAGATTACTTGAATATTGTTATTTTTGTACTTTGATAGTAATAAAGAGAGATTATTTGTTCAAGGAGAGGTGGCTGAGCGGTTGAAAGCACTGGTCTTGAAAACC
>TARA_B100000963_G_scaffold174670_1_pt1 | contig 11229 bp, 5 predicted proteins | sample TARA_B100000963 | Tara Oceans TARA_B100000963 (sample SAMEA2622097) | marine metagenome | biome: marine biome (ENVO:00000447); feature: surface water layer (ENVO:00002042); material: "saline water (ENVO:00002010), including plankton (ENVO:xxxxxxxx)" | depth 5 m | reverse complement strand
AAAAATACAGTCAAAGGAAATGTTAACGAGGGAGGAATAAGAGTACCTACAATTGCATCCTGGCCAAAAAGAATTAAGGCAGGCTCAAGTTCAGATCATCCTTGTATTTTTTACGATTATTTTGCGACAGTTTGCGATATTATTGGTGCTGAGCCTCACTATAAAATCGATGGAAAAAGTTATTTACCCTCTTTAATTGGAGAAAATCAACAAGAAAATGATTTTTTGTATTGGGAGTTTCCAGCTTACACGGGCCAACAAGCGGTAAGGATGAATCAGTGGAAGGGTTTTAAGAAGAAACTCTTTAGCGGTCCAGCCAAGCTTCAATTGTATAATCTTAATACAGATCCAAAAGAATTGAATGATTTAGCTGACGAATATCCAAAAATAGTTGAAAAGATGGAATTGATTATGAAATCTGCTCACACAAAAGCTTCGCTGGAAAAATTTAATATTCCAGTATTAGATCAACATTAAAGATCTAGTTAAAGTTTTTTTCAAAATCACTTGGGTTGACCCAATCTGAATCCAATGATTCTCCATTCATAAAACGCTCATAAAAGTTTCTGGTTCTTTTTTCTGCATATATGTAATTGTCAAATATGTCTCCTTCTCCAATTATTCTAGGATCCTTATTTTTTGTCAAATCCTTTACTAATATTTTTCTAAGGCTATCTTTTAGAGATGTATGCTTATCGAATTTTGCAATATTTTCAATACAGTCAGGATCTTTTTTTAGGTCATACAAAGTTTCATGGTCTCTTTTTCCAAATGAGAGGTTCCAATAATTTTCATTTATACCTTTTCTCCTAAGATTCAATATTTCGGATTTAGTTGGACTTCCATCTGTATTTAAATATCCTGTTTCAGGATTACCTGCAGGCCAGCGCTCATACTTAAAGTTTATACTATAAAAATATTGATCAGTAATTATTCCCCTTACCGGATAGCCGTTATCATTTTCTCTACCTACATCATGCCTTTCTTTTCCGATTATTATATAATCTCTATTCTTATTAATTAATTTATCGATAAAAATATCTCTCCAACTGATTCCAGAAAAATCTTCCATCTTGTGATTTTTAAGATCAACTCCAGCAAATTCCAAAAAAGTAGGCGCAAAATCTGAAAAACTCACAAAACCATTAATTACTCTTCCTGGATTTTTTATACCCTTACCCCATCTTATTGCTAAAGGAAGTCTATTGTCGTATGGAAATACCTGTCCCTTAACCCTAGGAAAAGGCATGCCGTTGTCTGAAGTAACAACTATAATTGTGTTTTCTAATAAATTTCTTTTCTCCAATTCATTTATTATACTTACTAGGTGGGAGTCAAAATATTCAATTTCAAAAGCATAATCAAGGATATCTGTTTTTATATTATCAGAATTAGGCCAATATTTTGGAACTTTTTCAATTTGTTCAATTTTTTTACCTCCAAATTTTATTCCAGCCTTATATTCATATCTTCGGTGGGGTTCCAAACCTCCTACCCAAAAAAAGAATGGTTGATTATCTTCTTTATCGTCTAGAAAAATTTTAAAGTTTCCACTGTAATCATTATCACTAATAAACTTTGCAGGAGGAACAACTTTAGACTTGCTGTAATCTTTTCCAATTAAATCTCTTTTTTTACCTTTTTTTAGTGAAACTCCAGGGGCCCATCCTTTTCCAGTTTTTCCTGTTTTGTAGCCCGATTCTTTTAAAATCTCTGGAAATGTTGTGAACTTCTCAGGAAAAAAAGGAACGTGATTTGTCGCTTCTTCCAAAAGCCAACTGTCTCTTCCTGTTAAAATAGTTGATCTGGAGGGCGAACATTTTGCATTGGTTGTATATGCGTGGTTGAAAAGCAGACCTTCTTTTGCAACTCTATCAAAACCAGGTGTTCTAACCCATTTTGTTCCATAAATTGAACAGTGCGGATAGGACTGATCATCAGAAATAACAAAGATAATATTTGGTTTTGATTCACTTGATTCACAACCTATAATCGAAAATAAAACAATAAAAATTATTGGAATTTTTATAGTTGTAAAATTTAAATGGCCATTAGACATGTAGACAGGAAAAAGGTTTAATTTTTTCTTAATAATTTGTTAAAATAAAAGAATATTTATTAAGTTAGCCTTCGCAAATTAATAAAGTTTAAATCTTTAATTATTTGCAGTTAATAATTTAAACCAAACTTTAACTATGATTTTACTAAAAAAGATGAATTTCTTGTACAATAACAATGTACTAAGAGGACTAACTTTATTAGTAGCTTTTTTCATAAGCACTTCTATTTTATATGCTCAGGAAAAAACTATTTCTGGAGTTATTTCGGATGAAGAGGCAGTACCTTTACCCGGGGTAAATGTTATTGTCAAAGGCACCACTAAAGGTGTGGTGACTGATTTTGATGGTAATTTTTCAATTCAGGCCAACGACGGAGATGTATTAACAATTTCATTCGTGGGTTTCACGACACAAGAACTAGTTGTTGGTGAGGAGATTAATTTGAATATTTCCCTTCAAGAGGACTACGCAAAACTTGATGAGGTGGTTATTACAGGATATGGGTCAACTGCAAAAAAAGATCTCGTTTCTTCAATTTCACAAATTAAAGGTGATGCACTTTTAAACCAACCTGTCGCAAGAGTTGATAATATGCTGCAAGGTAGGGCAGCTGGTGTTAACGTTGTTTCAACAAGTGGTGAACCTGGTGCCCCTTCCACCATAAGAATTAGGGGTATGAGCTCGATTAATGGAAATAACCAACCATTATTTGTGATTGATGGCTTTATTGTTGGAACTAATTTTAACCTTTCAAATTTAAATGTTAATGATATTGAGTCAATCGAAGTTCTTAAAGACGCAAGTTCACTTGCAATTTATGGAACTCGTGGTGCTGCTGGGGTTATTCTAATTACTACTAAATCTGGTCTATCCACTCAAGAGGGTAAGGTAGATGTTTCTATAAATCATTATTCTTCTTCTCAAATAGTTTACAATTATCCTGAAATGGCAAGTATTGGCGTCTGGGCTGAATATTGGAATGAAGGTGTAACCTATGTTGATACAGATTATGGAACAAATGACCCATCATTGGCTGGAAATGCTATTCATGCGCCTAATTGGCAAAGTATTGTTCCAACTGATTGGAGAGGACTAATTACTAGAAATGGAAGAATAGATAACACTGATGTCAATATAAGTGGTAACTCTGGAAAAGCTAATTATTTTATTTCATACAATAGATTTGCCCAAGAAGGTATTATCAAATCCTCTGGTATGGTTAGAAATTCTCTTAGAGCAAATTTTGATGTTAATGTTAATGATAATATTAGAACTGGAATAAGAATGATGATTACTGATAGAAAACAGGAACATAATAAAGTTATTCTTGGAAATGTTTACTTTTCAATGCTCCCAACAACACCTGTATACAACGATGATGGATCCTTCAATGGTACAAATCCAGTATCTGGTGTTATTAATAGGAGTCCCGTTCACGATATTAATCATAGAATAGATCATAGCTTTGTAACAAATGTCCTCGCAAATGCTTATGTGGAATTTGATATTGCTGAAGATTTCACATTTAGAAGCTCTGTTGGATCAAATCTAATTTTCAATAAACGAAATCAATATGTTGGTAACCTCGATCCTATAGTAATAAATGCTGGAACAGGAGGTGACGCTGATGTTTCAATGGGTCGTACGACAGATCTTTTGAATGAAAATACTGTTACGTATACTAAAGATATTGGAGACCATTCACTTAAAGTGTTAGCAGGTTACACTATGCAAAAAAACACATTTAGCGGTGTTAACGCTGGAGGAGCAGGTTACGCCAATGACGTTGTAACTTTTAATAATCTTTCCTTAGGAGCAGATGCTACCAGAAATGTAATAGGATCTGACTATAATCAAAGAACTTTTGAATCAATTTTAGGTAGGATAAATTATAGCTTTAGGGATAAATATCTCTTAACTTTAGTTGGTAGACGAGATGGATCTTCGGTTTTTGAGGAAGGTAAAAAATATGCATTTTTCCCATCCGTTGGAGCTGCTTGGAAAATTGGTCAAGAAGATTTCATGCAAGATATTGAGGCTGTTAGTAGTTTGAAGTTAAGAGCTAGTTACGGTATAGTTGGTGAACAAGGAGTCAGTCCATATAATTCACTCGCTAAATATGTTCCTAGAAATATCTTTTTTAATCAATCAATTTCCCCTTCTGTAATTTTGGCTTCACTGCCAAGTACAGGTTTAGAGTGGGAAAAAACTCATCAGACTGATATTGGTCTTGAAATAGGATTTTTAAATAATAGATATTCTGTTGAAATTGATTATTACAATAAACAAACCAAAGACTTATTATTAGCAAAACCACTTCCTGGAACTGCTGGAGATACAAGGCTTGAAAACGTTGGTGAGGTTGAAAATAAAGGTTTTGAATTTACATTGAATTCTGTTAACATAGAAAAACCTGACTTTGTGTGGAGTTCTAATTTGCAAATTTCTGCTAACAGAAATAAAGTAATTAGCCTTGGAGGATCACCTTTTATTCCTTTGAGAAACCCAAACCACGCACAAGCTGGAGCTGGTGCTCTTAGACTTGTTCCAGGTGAGGTAATGCCAGTTTTTTATGGAGCCATTTATGAGGGTACATATAAATCTGCAGCTGAAATAGATGCAGACCAAAGAGCAGGTATTGATGGTATTGGAGCTCCAAATTATGTTGATCAAAATGGAGATGGCGCAATTAATCAAAATGACTTTGTAGCATTGGGAAGCCCTCAACCAGATTTTTATTATGGATTTAGAAATACATTAACCTATAAAAATTGGACTATGGATGTTTTTATCCAGGGTATGCAGGGTCATGAAATGTTTGATGCTTCTATTTACGAGCATTATTATGGTCGTGGTCCAGAGACCAACATGTTACCCATTGTTGTGGACAGATGGACTCCTTCAAATCCAACCTCTGATATTCCAAGAGCAGGAACCTCAGCTGGTGGTTTCAGACCTAACAGTAGTTTGAACATTGTTGATGGATCATTTATCCGTCTTAAAAATGTTACTCTTAACTATGATTTTGATGAAATTCCAGGTCTTCCATTTGTAGACTCAGCGAGTGTCTATCTTACGGGTAATAATTTACTTTTAATAACTGGTTACAAGTGGGGAGATCCAGAGGTTAGTGATGGAGGATCTAGCACTGTTGCTCAAGGAGTTGCTGACGATCAGTACCCTTATGCTTCCTCTGTAGCTATTGGATTTAGGTTAAACTTATAATAATATAGATTATGAAAAACATTAAATTACATTTAACGAAATTATTGATGGTAATATGCCTTATCATAATCCCATCAGCTTGTGAAGAGTATTTAGCTGAAGACTTCAGAGATGGTCTATCTCCTGCCACCTTTTATAACAGTGATGCTGAAGCTAAAATTGCAGTAGACGGAGCTTATTCGATGCTAACTGATGCTGGTTGGTTCAAACACAGAGACAGGCCAGCTTGGTGGCAAATGCCTGCGGATGAAATAAGCTCTACTAGAAATATTTTTAAGGAAACATATAATATTACCTGGGATGAAGGAGTGGCAGATGGAGAGCGTTATTGGAACACACTTTATGAGGCTATTAGAAATTCTAGTGATGCTATTTCGAACATTCAAGGAAATGAGAAATTATCTCAAACTACAATAGATCAGTCTCTAGGTCAGCTCTACGTGATTAGAGCACTTGCTTATTATGACTTAACATGTGTTTGGGGTGATGTCCCGTTTTTTACTGAAATTCTTGCTCCTGAGGAGTTAGCTTCACTCGAGAGAACACCCGTTAAAACAATTAGAGATGCTATGGTAGCTGATCTTCAAACTGCATATGGATTGTTACCTGATTCATGGTCTGGATCTAATCTAGGTAGAATGTCTAAATGGGCTGCTAGGGCTCTAGAAGCTAAATTTCATATGTTCGCAGAGAACTGGCAAGGAATGCTTACAGCATCTAAAGATATTATTGATAATTCTCCACATTCACTTATGGAGAACTTTGGTGACGTTTATAACTGGAGCAATGCTGGTTATTCAAACAAAGTAAACCCTGAGCATATTTTGTGGATTGATTTTACGGGTCTACCTGCAAAAGGTTTATCTACGAATTCTGAGGATAATTATCAAAGAGGACACGATTATGTTCCAAGACTAAGAGATGAGCCCAAAGATAAAAAAGGAAGACAAGGTGAATTAAAAGCTGCACTCGCTGCAAACGATCATGAATTTGGTGGTTATGGTGGTGCATCGCCTCTTCCACTTCTTACTGATAGGTCATCTTGGGATGCTGGAGATTTAAGATACGACGTGACTATTGCTACAGAATATGAGGGGATACCTCTTAAATTTGCTTATATGAGTAAGTTATGGAATTTAAGCAAAACCTTTTCTCCTAGAGGAAATAAAAATGAAAACTTTGTAATGATTAGACTTGCTGATATATATCTTATGGCTGGAGAGGCTGAGAATGAACTTAATGGCCCTGGAAATGCATACCAGTATGTAAACAAGGTTCGTGAAAGAGCTTTTGAGCCTGATCAGCCTTGGAGTAATATGACTCAGCAACAGTTTAGAGAAGAAATGTGGGAGGAAAGATTACACGAATTATGTGGTGAGAGTCATAGAAAACCTGATCTTGTTAGGTGGGGTATCTATGTAGATCGTATAAGAAATACTCAATTTCAAAAACATAATATGCCTGCTGTACAAAATGTTCAAGAAAAACATCAGTATGCGCCTATTCCACTTTCTGAAATTCAGTTGAATCCTAATCTTTTAAATACTGATCCTACAAATAATGGATACAGATAAAAACTGATTTATATTAAAAAAAACCAGTGTAGTAATGCACTGGTTTTTTTATGTGTTTTAAAATTTATTATAACAAAAAACTTCTATCGTGATAAAATATATTAAATTTTTAGCAATTACAGTATTCATTTTTTCCTGCACAAAAAATAAAAATACTAATCACCTTCCTAATATTGTTTTTATAAATATTGATGATATGGGTTGGAATGATGTAAGCTTTATGGGTAGTAGGTACTATGAAACACCAAATATTGATTTACTTGCCGAAAATGGGATGGTATTCACCCAAGGATATGCAGCCGCCTCTAATTGTGCGCCAAGTCGAGCATCTATAAATACCGGTAAATGGACTACCAGACATCAAATCTATACTGTAGCGAATTCAGATAGAGGGCAAGCAAAACATAGAAAATTAGTACCGATCAAAAACACCACTACTTTAGATAAAAAGTTTACTGTAATTGCACAGAAGCTTAAAGAATCCGGTTACACTACCTGTCATTCTGGTAAATGGCATCTAAGTGAAAACCCATTAGATTACGGTTTTGATGTAAATATTGCTGGAAGACATATAGGTCACCCAGCTAGTTATTATCATCCATATGGAAAGGAAAATCACCCATATAAGGTAAATATAAGTTCAGAAACGGGTAAATATTTAACAGATGTTATAATGGATGAAACACTCTCTTTTTTAGATAAAGTTGATAAGCCTTTTTTCCTTCATTATACTCCTTATGCGGTTCATACTCCAATTGATAAAGTTGATTCTCTTATGAGTAAGTATATCAATAAGCCTCCATATATGGGACAAAAAAATCCTAATTATGCTACTATGATTGATAATTTAGATCGTAATATTGGGGATCTGATTAAGAAATTAAAAGAGAAAAATCTATTTGATAATTCCCTTATAATTTTCACTTCAGACAACGGTGGTTACTATGGTAAAATTACAATGCAAAAACCACTTAGAGCTGGAAAGGGAAGTTATTATGAAGGTGGAATTAGGGTTCCTTTTTTATTCCATTGGAAAGGTAGGATTAAGAATGGCATAAATAATACATCACTAATATCTCATCTAGATATTTTTCCTACTATTATGGATGCTATTGGTAATCATTCAATGGATAATGAATTTGACGGAAATTCAATCTTGAATTCATTAATAAACGGACCTGAATTTAAGCAAAGATCACTTTTTTGGCATTTTCCCATTTATCTCCAAGGGTATAACATAAAAGACAATGAAAACAGGGACTCCCTTTTTAGAACAAGACCTGGTTCAATAATTAGAAAGGGTGATTGGAAATTACATTATTATTTTGAAGATGAGGAAATTGAGCTATATGACCTTAAAAATGATTTAGGGGAGAAAAAAGATTTATCCAAATCTGAAACAGAAAAAGCTTCAGAATTAATGGGTGATTTGCGTTCATGGTGGAAAAAAACTAATGCTCCAATACCAACAGAATTAAATCCTGATTTTGAATTATAATTTTTTTTATTTTGAGAAAGTCTATTTTTTTTGGGTTTTTAATATTCTTTATTTCACTTTTGATTGGGTGCGATTCTTCTAAACTAGATGAAGAAAGACCAAATATTTTATTTATAGCTATTGATGATTTAAATGATTGGGTAGGTTATCTTGGAGGACATCCTCAAGCTAAAACTCCAAATATTGATAGGCTCATTAAAAGAGGAGTTGGCTTTAGTAAGGCATATACAGTTGCACCGCTATGCAATCCCTCCAGAGTTGCGCTACTGACTGGACTTTACCCATCGTCCACTGGAGTGTATGGAAACCGCAATAACTTTAGAAAAACTCTTCCAAATGAGGTAACATTGATGCAATATTTTAAATCAAACGGTTATAACACTAGAGGGGGCGGTAAAATATTTCATGGAAATAACAGGCCTGGAGATTCATTGTCCTGGGATTTTTATTTTGTTTCAAAAGGTAACACAAGAAAAAGTGGAAGAGACCCTGACCTACCTAAAGTTTCTACTGGTGCTGGATGGTTTAATTGGGGTCCAATTGATGTCCCAGATGATCAAATGCAGGATGTCAGAACAGTAAATTGGGCAAAGTCAGAATTGAGAAAGAATCATGATAAACCATTTTTCTTAGCTTGTGGATTTTACAGGCCTCATTTACCTTGGTATGTGCCAAAGAAATATTTTGACAAGTTTCCTTTAGATGAAATAATTCTACCCGAGGTTAAATTAGACGACTTGGATGATCTTCCAGAATATGGAAAAAGATTTGCTAGAGAAAGGTACTCTGGTTCATGGGGTACTGATCTTAATGAAGGTGAAAGAGACCATGATTTAGTAATTAAATATGATCAGTGGAAGAAAGGTGTTCAGGCTTATCTTGCCTCAATAATTTTTGTTGACACATATGTTGGTGAACTATTAGATGGTTTAGATGAGAGTAAATATGCTGACAATACAATAGTTGTTTTATGGGGTGATCACGGATGGCATTTAGGTGAAAAACAGCATTGGAGAAAACAAGCACTATGGGAGGATACTACACACGTACCCTTTATAATATCATATCCAAAAAAAATTCAAAAAAATATAGTCTGTGAACATCCTGTAAGTTTTATTGATATGTACCCAACCCTTGTCGATCTTGCAGGTATTCCAAAAAAAGAGGGACTTGATGGAAAAAGTTTGAAAGAGCTTCTGATTAACCCTTGGATGGAGTGGAATAGACCCGTCCTTTCAACTTATGGTAAGGGTAATCATGCCGTAAGATCTGGAAAATGGCGATATATTAAGTACAGAGACGGCTCAAGTGAGCTTTATGATCATCAAAATGATCCTAACGAGTGGTATAACTTATCAGGTAAAGAAAGTTTTGAAAAGGTTGTTCAAAATTTAAAAAAAATAATTCCTTCTACCGAAAAGTAGCACTAGTCCTTAATTTTTCCCTCTTATCTCCTGAATTTGACTCCAGGGAATCACTCCAATTTTCTTAGCCCAATCATTATACATTGAAATCATTTTTCTTGACTTATCCGGTAAAGAGTCAATTAAATTATTTTGCTCGGTTCTATCTTTTGAAATATTATAGAGTTCCCAGTTATCATCAATTCCTTTATCCCAATCTTGAACAAGTTTATAATCTCCCAACCTAACTGCTTTATTACCCTCGTGCTCCCAAAATATTGGTTCTTTATGAATCTGTTCTTTTGATCCTTTAAAAATAGGAGTAAGACTTTTTCCTGAGTGCTTTATAATCTTATTTCCATTAAACACCTCTGGAATATTTGTATTTGCTAGATCTAAACATGTTGCCATTATATCTGGCAAAAACCCGTATTGATTTACTATTAATCCCTTTAATTCTTCTGATATTCCATTAGGCCAATGGACAATAAATGGGGTTCCAATACCACCTTCGTGAGTCCAATGCTTGTAGGATCTATAAGGGGTATTAGATGCATTTGCCCATGCTTTCCCATAAGATAGTAAATAACCCTCTTTTGTTTCTAATTGTTCTTTAGGACCGCTACCTAACATATCATTTTCTGCACATGCACCATTATCATTCAAAAACATGATAATGGTATTGTCATATAATCCTTTGCTTTTCAGATCTTTAATTAATCTTCCTATATTTTGATCCATTCTATCAATCATTGCTGCATAGATTGCCATTCTAAGGTCCATTTCCTCTCGCTTTTCCTTAGATAATGAGTCCCAAGAAACAATATCATCATAGCTTAAATCCCATGAAGAATCGATAAGTCCCATTTCTATCATTCTCTTGTAACGTTCCTCTCTTAAGTTTTCCCAACCTTTCATATAATTGCCTCTATACTTATCGATGTTTTCTTTTGGCGCCTGAAGTGGCCAATGAGGTGCGTTATATGACAGGTATAAAAAAAATGGTTTTTCATTATTTTGACTTTTAACCTTATCTATATACTCAATTGCTTTATCAGTAAATGCATCTGTTGTATAATAATTTTCATCATTAATATTTAATTTTTCATTACCCTCAAATATGAACCTTGGGGCCTCTGGCTTAAAGAAATTTCCTGCACCTGCGATAAAACCATAAAAATATTCAAATCCTCTTTGAAGTGGCCACTGGCTTTTATCAAAAAAACTTAAGTGCCACTTACCACTCATTAAAGTTGAATAACCAACCTCTCCTAATGCCTCAGCAATTGTAATTACATTATTATTTAATTTTCCTTGATATTGAGGAAAACCATAATTGTGTCCTTTTGGATCTTTAGGTGGATTCGTCATATGACCTATTCCAGCCTCATGTGGATATGTTCCAGTTAATAATGATGCTCGGGTTGGACAACATCTAGCAGCATTGTAAAATTGAGTAAATTTTATTC
>TARA_B100000963_G_scaffold212200_1_pt1 | contig 11233 bp, 8 predicted proteins | sample TARA_B100000963 | Tara Oceans TARA_B100000963 (sample SAMEA2622097) | marine metagenome | biome: marine biome (ENVO:00000447); feature: surface water layer (ENVO:00002042); material: "saline water (ENVO:00002010), including plankton (ENVO:xxxxxxxx)" | depth 5 m | reverse complement strand
TGAAAGATAAATACCATTGATAGTGTTACAATATAATTTTTCATTTAGTTAAATTTTCGTTTAACAAACCATTTATCATTGAGGTTAACCCCTATAACTAAGGAAACCCAATCTTCTTGGCTTAAAAGGTTACCTCCTCCACTTCGTCTTTCAAAGGCAACGCTAAGATTTAACCTCGACATGGATTTCCCCATAGGAAGACCTACTCCAAAGGCCATGCCAAAAGTATTTAGAGCAATACCATCTATAATTAACGGGCTTTGTTCCCAATGCCCCCCAAGTCGGTATTCGATTCGTGCAAAAAAATTACGGCTGCTGTAATTAGGCGTACCCCTAAATCCCAAGGCCGCATAGTGTGTGTTTCTGTAGTTTTCGGGGCCTGGCAACCAATGAAAATATTCATTGTACAATGAATACCTGTAGTCGGCATGAATTAACCACGCCCTGTGATCTCCAACAGAAAGCCCTAACCCAACGTGGTCCATTCCCCTGGGCAAACTTCCGGCAGATACCTCCTCAATGCTCAATGTGTCTATAGCGACCTCCTGGCCAGTAAGCACGCTGGTTAATGTAAGTTCATCTTGACGAGTAATGTTTCGATTTGCCTGGGCTGTTGCTGCCAAACTTGCCCCAAGAGTAAGCTTTGGTTGAAATCTGTCGAGTTTGGCCGCCCCAAAGGGAATAGTATACTGCCACCCCAAGTTAAACTGAAGGGATTGGTGATTTAGTCGAGATGTCTTTCGGCTATTGCGGGCATTGAGCGAATCATCTACAATAATTCCTTGAAAATTTGACTCTGTACCAAAAGAGTATATACATGACAGACCTATTGATGTTGCATTCCACAGCCAACCATTTGACCAATTAACAGCATAAGAACTACCGCTTCCTCTTTCATACTTTGTGTGCTCAATTCCCAAAGAATCTATTTCTTCATTAAATGCATATTGAACAACCCCCGATGGACTTAATGAAAAACTGCTCCCCCAGCGCTTTTTATTTTTTACGCGAATGGGAACAGCAATTGCCAAGTTAGACACCCTACCTGTTGGAGATGAAAAGGTTTGGTTACCTAAATTTATTCGATAGTTGTCAATTCGTGCCCCCGCCTCAAAGGTGGTCCACTCCAATTCAGACAGAGCGGCGGGATTATTAAGGTTTAACATTGTGGTTGACCGGAATCCAATACCCAAACTCGAGGTCGAGGTTTGTCCAATACTTTGTGGCTTCAAATAACCGCCAAATCCAAAACGAGAATAGGGGGATTGGGCACAAATGCTTGATGAAAAAAGAATCGCACCAGCCGCAATGGCTAGGAAGCCGTTTTTTTTTGAGATTCTATGGGCATTGATATTTACCAAAACATTAACCGAGTGCAAAAATGTCATTTAATCCGCGAATTACAAGGTCTTCGTCTACAATTATTTCTCCAATACCCTGCTTTAGCAAAAACCTTCCAATCCACGAAGAATTACCCCCAGTTAGGAAAACACGTTCAACCCTGTACTGTTCAAAACATATTTTTATATGATTTATCTGTTGGCGCAAAAAGCCAGATACTATTCCAAAGTCCAAAGCTTGGAGGGTGTTGCTTGCCAAAAACCCATCTAAGCCCTTGGCGCTATCCTCTATGTCAACCAGTGGAAGATTTTCAGAAAAGGTGTGCGCGGCCCGAATCCTCCACAAAAGGCCTAAATCTATGTTTCCTCCTAAATGTTTCCCCTTGGAGTTAACAATATCCGTTGTTACACAGGAACCCAAATCGATTACCGCAAAGGAACCCTTCTTTTTGGTATCGCTAATATCGTAAGACCACGCAGCCATCATGGCAGCGATGCGATCTTGACCCAATTTTTTTGGATAATTATACGCAAGATTCAATGGCAATCCTTTGAGCATGTCATGGACTGATGGACATTCTCCAAACTGCTCTCGCTGCTTAGTAAGAGATATACCGACATTAGACAATAGGCTTACGGAAGAAAGAATGTCTGTTGGGGCACTTTGATGGTCTGTATAGGAAAGCCGCTCAACGGAACCATTTATAAGGCGTGCAATTTTTATAGTAGAGTTTCCTATGTCTGCAAAGAGCGGGTCCATAAAGTGAGTTTATTCACGATCATGCGTTGAAACAAGAGTTGATCCTTTGATTTGTATAATTTGAGCAAACTCATGTGACTTTGCCCTTAGCTCTAGTAATAGACTTTCTGCCTCTTCCAAAGTAAGGTTTTTGCCAAGAACATAATGAAAACGTTTATTCACCTCAAAAACCGAGTATCCCCGAAGGTGCTTATAATAAGTCGTATCAAGCATTATTTTCCGAGATAATTGAAGAAACTGAACTCCATAACCGCTCGGCCCACTATAAATTGTCGTATCAACTTCCCATCCCTTGTGCAGTTGTGCGGCATTTGATGCATCATTTCGTATGGCCAATGACTGTGGGTAGTAAAACTCCTTAACTGATAAAGGTTTTGAATGTCTAAACTTGGCCATAAATTCTTTAAAGTGAATTTCCTGATCTTGAGATAAATTTGTTGAATACTCGGAAACCTCTAAATCGCGGCCTAAAACCGCCACAAGCTCTATTTCCCTTTCTTCACTTTGATCTACGAGTAAGGGATAAATTGGAATGAGGCCGGCGTTTTGTATCAACTTCGTAGTGGTATCTATTGAAAACTCTACCAAAACCCCACTTGCCGTTTGAGAAACAGAAGCGGGTAGCGCTGTTCCCACATCAAATAATAAAAGCTTGGAAGAATCTTGAGACATGGTTTCGATGCACATATGCTTGCCGGAATATCCTATCACAATATCAAATCCAGCGCTAGAAAGTGTATTCATAAGATCTATTTGTTCAGCACTAGAAACCGCTCCGTATTGTGCGTTTTTCCAGGAAGGAATCGCTATCCAGCAATCAATGCTATCGCTATATTTTGAATAAAATTCAGCAAATTGGTCAACATCAAAACCAGACATCCCAAACTGGCCATTGTAGTCATAAAAAGGATACACAAAAGAAAAAATAGCAAGTCGAAGTCCCTTGAACTCTTGTATTACACAATGAGTGCTTTCAGTTTGACCCCCACCAAATAGCCCGATTGGAACTATGCCTTCCTGCCGAAGAATATCTGTCCGGCGTATTACAGAACTTGGTTTTGCCCTGAGGGTAGTTAAATTCGAAAGGCATGTATGAGTAATTCCCAAACTACTTATTGATTTGAACCAGTCATCTGGGACACTATATAGAGGAGCATTGCCAAAAGGTGCTTCTCCAATGGTCGCCAACATGGGAGCAATAACAAGATCCGACGTTTGCAGGGTAGCCCTTAAACTTCCATATTGCTGGTCGACTTTGTTATACCAATAAGCAAATGGTTGTTTTATACTTGAAACATTTGTGGGAATAATTGTAGGTAAGACCATACACCGTATCACTCCATTTTGCATCGAATTATATGTTGATTTCAAGGCACTAGTAGTTGATTGGCCCTTGAGGCTACTAAAGGTCAGGGTAAATAAAATCAGAATACTTGCAAGTCGAATCATAGCTAGACCGTAAAGATGCAAATTTGGCCCTTACCTTTAAAGCGTGGAATACACCGCATTTGAAATTTTATGCGCCTTTGCCATTACCTTCTTTGCTGGGGTGATTAATGTTATGGCGGGAGGGGGTTCTCTATTTGTGCTTCCCTTCTTAATCGACGGCCTAGGTGTTCACCATTTGGTGGCTAACTGTACAAATCGCGTAGCCATTTTAGCTCAATGTTCTGCGGCAAGCTACGAGTTTAAACGATGCGGGGTTGGATTGCCAAAGCCAACCATTCGATGGATTATTTTGTCTAGTTGTGGTGCTATCATTGGTGCTGTCCTTACCCTCTACATCGATAAAAGCTCATTCATGCGGCTTTTGGGTATTGTAATGATTCTAGCTGCCGGTCTCACCATTTTGCCCATGGCCAAAAACATCTCTTTGGTGAAAAACAAAAAATATCTGCTGCCCATTTGTATGTTTTTTGTGGGTGTTTATGGGGGCTTGGTCCAAGCGGGAACCGGGCTGATAATGTTAACTGTATATCAGAGCCTCTACTCGCGAGATTTAGTCGAGGCCAATGCTGTAAAAGTCGTGCTTGTATCAGCATATACCTGCATTGTCTTAATATTCTTTATTTATCAAGGCCTTATTGACTGGCACCTTGCTGGGATTTTAATTATAGGAAATGTTTTGGGAAGTTTTGTAGGTAGCCGCCTAGCTATTAAAAAAGGAAGCTCTTATCTAAGAAAAGTTTTGGTGTTTGCCTTAATTGCTATGGCAATAAAACTACTTTTCTTCTAGTTTTTGAATCATAGTACATTAGTATCCTATGTCGTCCTATTCACTTTGCGCTTGGGCTGAGTTTTGTCATCTCAAATCATCAACCCCTTTACCGGAGGCTATACATTTTGAGCATTTATTTATTGATACTCGAGAAATAGTAGATGGATCAAATGGGGTATTTTTCTGTCTCAAGGGTAGGCGAAATGGCCATGACTTTATACAGCATGCAATCGACAAGGGTGTGGTAGCCATTGTGGTCCAAGAAGACCATGATATCAATGTGTCCATTCCCAAGGGCCTTTTTATCATGCGTTGTCCTGATGTTCTTCTCGCCCTCCAACAAACAGCATTGATGCATCGAGAGCGACTAGTAAACACACGCTTTGTGGGAATTACAGGTTCTAATGGAAAGACCATTGTTAAAGAATGGGCACATCAGTTGATTGAATCTGAAAAAAGGACCTACCGTTCATTTCGAAGCCATAACTCCCAAATTGGGGTGGCTCTTTCGGTTTGGAAAGTTCGGTCTGAAGATGCTGTAGCAATAATTGAAGCTGGTATATCAAAGGTGGGCGAAATGGAAAAGTTAGAGGCGATGATACAGCCGGACATCGTAGTATTGTGTCACATTGGGGATGCCCACGACGCCGGGTTTACAAGTCGCCAAGCAAAGATTGAAGAAAAACTTATGTTGGCGAAAAATCACGCCCGCACTATCTGCTTGCCTGCACATATTTCAGAAGTTGTTGCCTTTATTGACTCAGCCGAAGGACAAAAGATTACAAAGGGAAAAGAACTTTGTTTTTGGAATGCCAAAAAATCCGAATACTCCGGTCTTAGCCAGGAGATTACTCAAGTCATTTCATCACGATTTAACACCCTTGCCATGCAAAGCAATGCAATGGCGGCTGCACTAGTCGCTTTGTATTGTGAGATACCACCAAAGGCGGTCCAAATTGCTCTGGGTGGTATTAAACCGATCCCATTGAGGCTCGAAGTGCTCCATGGTGATAGCCAGTCCATATTGCTTAACGATACATGGTCGAATGACAAAGAGAGTTTAAAACTTGCTTTAGAATTTTTAAATCAATTCGATCAAAGGAAACATGGTATAATTCTTTCCGAGTTAAGTTCGAAATCTGCCAAAGAGGATGAATCCTGGTTTTCCATTGTATTTAACTATCTCAAAACCCAGCCTGTCTCATTTTTTATCGGTGTGGGCTCAAAGTGGCAAAAAGCCATAAACGAGAATGGGATTTCTTGTCCGTATTTAGTCGTGGAATCAACCTACGATTTGGTCAAGACAATTAACCATTTTGACCGGCAGAATACAACCATCTTAATCAAAGGAAGTCGTGCCTTTGCATTAGAGACGATTTTTCCTCATCTTTTGCAGCGCGCGCATCCCAGTTTTTTAGAAGTAAGTCTTAGCCAAATTACAAGTAACCTTAGCGCCTATCGACAGCGAGCACCACAAGCCAAAATCATGGTAATGGTTAAAGCTCTAGCCTATGGATCAGGATCTATTGAAGTGGGGAGGCACTTATCCCATCTTGGAGTAGACTACCTTGCTGTAGCCTACACAAATGAGGGAATTGTTCTTCGGGAGGCTGGCATTAAAAGCCCAATCATGGTAATGAATGCGGACTTTACAGCCATTGACCTTTTAATTGAGCACAACCTTGAGCCTGTGATTTTTAGCGAAGAATCCCTGCAAAAATGGATATTGGCTGGTCAAGCACTAGAACAACTACCCAAGGTGCATGTTGAATGGGATTCTGGCATGAAGCGCCTGGGATTTCCGTGTAGCAAGGCAAAATCAATCGCTGAGGAAATTAGAGAACACAATGTAGTGGTTGCCTCTACCTTTTCACACCTTGTGAGCAGTAATAATGCCCAACACGATAGCTTCACTCAAAACCAAATTAAAGCGTTTTCTTTATGTGCTGAACAACTTGAAAAAGCAATTGGACGGCCCGTGTTAAAGCACCTAGTAAACTCATCAGGCATCCTACGCTTTCCATATGCACATTTCGATATGGTCCGATTAGGGCTGGGCCTTTATGGCTACTCTGAACCCTCTGTGGCTGAGATACAGCCTGTACTAACTTGGATTAGCCGGATAACCCAAATTCACTACGTCCAAAAAGGAGAAAGTGTTGGATACGACCGGGCCTTTATTGCGGATCGAGATATGAAGGTCGCCACAATTCCCCTAGGGTACGCCGATGGGCTAAGTACGCTTTGGGCTGGAGGGTATATGATGGTAAACCTTCATAAAGCACGAATAATTGGTAAAATATGTATGGATTTAACCATGATCGATGTTACCAATATCCCAGCAACTAATGTTGGTAGTGTTGTGACCATTTTGGGTAATGGCTTGTTGGCCAAAGAAATGGCTTTGCACACAGGACTTTCCGTGTATGAAATAATTTCAACCATTTCTTCACGAATACCGCGTAAGTATATTTCCTGATAGAATGTGATCCTAGTTTGTTCTATTTTTCTGCTTCCTTAAGAGAGATGCCTAGCGTCGTGCAAGCGTCCTTATCAATTGGGCTTGGAGCATCCAACATAGTGTCTCTTGCCTGATTATTTTTAGGGAAAGCTATGTAATCTCGTATGGAATTCGAACCATCCATAAGAGCGACTAGTCGATCAAAACCGAGTGCAATACCCCCGTGTGGCGGAGCACCATAGCGGAAAGCGTTCAACAAAAAACCAAATTGATCTTGGGCTTCCTCATCGGTAAAACCAAGTAGTCGGAAAACTCGTTCTTGTAGTGATCGTTGGGCAATCCGTATGGACCCCCCACCAACCTCAACACCATTGATAACCAAGTCATAGGCATCCGCTGTTAAGCTTTCCAAGGTTTTTTGGTCAGTTGACTCCAAATGCTCTAGAGAAGATGGGCTGGGCGTGGTAAATGGATGGTGCATAGAGAAAAACCTACCCGCTTCTTCGTCCCATTCTAATAGAGGAAAATCTACAACCCATAGTGGTTTAAAAACCAACGGGTCAAAAAGTCCCCGCTGTTCTCCCAAATGAAGCCTCAATGCTCCTAGCTGTTTTCGAACAGCACCATAACCACCCGCCATAATTAAAATCAAGTCTCCCTGTTTACCTCCCAAACCGCTCTTCATGCGTTCTCGAGCTTCTTCGTCATAGAACTTGTCCACAGAAGATTTTGTGGTTCCATCATCATTGCATCGTATATAAATTAGCCCTTTGGCTCCAATTTGCGGTCGCTTAACCCAATCGGTAAGTGCATCAATTTGTTTTCTCGTATAATCGTTACCCCCTTTAACCAATAAGGCCCCGACAGATTCTGCAGCATCTAAGATTGACAAGCCGCCCTGAGGTAGTAAAGACTTCATTTCAAGAATAGGCATATCAAAACGAAGATCGGGTTTGTCGCTTCCATATTTATCTATAGCCTCCTTATAAGGCATACGCTGAAAGTCTTCTAGCTGAACATCAAGAACTGATGAGAACAACGTTTTGGTAAAGGATTCAAATATTTCCAAGACATCATCTCTATCCACAAAACTTAATTCGCAATCTATTTGGGTGAACTCTGGCTGTCGGTCCGCACGCAAGTCCTCATCACGAAAACACTTAACAATCTGAAAATATCGGTCTAATCCTCCAACCATAAGCAATTGCTTAAAGGTTTGGGGGGACTGGGGTAGGGCATAAAAACTACCCTGATTAAGCCTACTTGGAACAACAAAATCTCTTGCCCCTTCAGGTGTACTTTTTACCAATACTGGAGTCTCTACCTCGATAAAGTGTTGAGCACTTAATAACCTGCGAACAGTTTGTGCCACTTTTGAACGAAAAAGTAGTTTTGATTGTACTGAATCTCGTCTGATATCGAGATAGCGGTATTGCATACGCAATTCCTCCCCGCCATCTGTTTCATCTTCTATTGTAAAGGGTGGTACTTCGGACGGATTAAGTATGTCTAACCGTTGCACAACCACTTCAACATGACCCGTTGGTATTTTATCGTTTTTACTGCTACGTTCTCGGACAAGGCCTTCTACACGGATAACAAACTCCCGTCCAAGGTCGGCAGCTTTTACTAGAAGGTCTTTATCTATAGCCTCATCGAAAACTAATTGTGTTTTTCCAAAACGATCTCTTACGTCTAAAAAGGTCATCGCCCCTAACGACCGGACCCTGTGGACCCAGCCCGATAAAACTACCGTATTACCTTTATGACTAATGCGTAACTCCCCGCAATTGTGCGTTTTATACATATAATTTGCCTCTTTTGTAACAAAAGTAGAATTATAGATTGATTTTTATGGTCATGATTCTTGTCGTCACGAAACCTATCAATTATCTTAAGGTTGTCAAAATGTGAAGAAAATGTCGAAAAATGTGAAGAAAATATTCAAAAGCCTATTGGGTTTAATCTTTGTTGCTTCCACCGTAGTGCAAGCACAAGACCCTCATATTTCTCAATTTTACGCTGCACCCACTCACCTTAATCCGGCCATGACGGGCCTCTTTAATGGAAACTATCGGGCAACCTCTCTGTACCGGTCTCAGTGGGGCGAGGTCCTCCAGGGAGAACAAGTGAGCTCATTTCGTACGATCTGGGCTGGGGCCGATATACGTATTCCCACAGGGCCGGGATACATTAAAAATAATGCCATCAGCGTTAGCTTAAATGCTATGAATGATAAGGCCGGGGAGGCACAGTTTGGAACGACCCAAATGGGTTTTGGGCTTTCCTACATGCAGTCCATTGACCAACGCGCACGTCAGTTTTTTGTAGTTGGTTTACAAGGAAATTTTTACCAACAATCTTTCGATGCAAGCGCCTTAAGGCTTGGGCACCAATGGAGTGGCTTGGCTTATGATGCCAATATTCCTATTACAGGTGATCAGTTATTCCTCAATTTCAATGAGTCTCAAACCTACTTTGACGCAAGCGCAGGGGCCCTATGGTTTATGAAGGGCCAGGACGATCGATCAAATGGCTATGTTGGTTTTGCTCTACACCACGTGAACCAGCCAACTATTGATATTTCTCCAGTGGGAAATGCTGATATTGCCAAACTTCCAGCAAAATATGTTATACATGCCGGAACACGATTCCCTATTGGTCGTCAATTTGATCTAATGCCAAAGGCCTTGGCTATGGCCCAAGGAACATCAAAGGAGATTATGTTGGGGAGTGACGTACGATATAATTTTGACCGATATGACCTCAATAGCAACTCTTTTCGTTTTGGTGCTATGTACCGCTTAGTTGACGGTATTCAATCAGAGTCCTTGGTTCTTCTAACTGGAATGGATTACAACGGCCTAAATATTAATATCGCTTATGACGTTAATATCTCTGGATTTAGCCCTGCTACAGCTACTCGAGGAGCATATGAATTATCATTGATTTATACCGGACAGTTTAACCAACGACAATCTACACGGCTACCCTGTCCATCCTTTTAGGAGAGTGCTAGGGATTGCTTTCTCCCCATATCTAGGCGGATAAAGAGGATAATCATAATACTGAACGATAAGAAGGATGACCCCCCATAGCTTATCAATGGAAGAGGTATGCCAATTACAGGCACCAAGCCCATCGTCATGCCCACATTAATAAAAACATGAAACAGTAAAATACTCGCTATAGCATAGCCATACGTTCTTGAGAAGTGACTGCGTTGGCGCTCAGCAACAACCACAATCCGGCAGATTAAAAGCGCAAAGAGAATGAGCAATGCGAATGAACCCAAAACACCCCCCTCTTCTCCGACCGTTGAAAAAATAAAGTCTGTGTTCTGTTCTGGAACAAAATCAAACTTAGTCTGTGTTCCTTTAGCGTATCCTTTTCCTGTCCATTTTCCTGAACCTATGGCGATTTTTGACTGTAATAAATTCCAATCGTCACCGCCCTTACCAAGGACAACACTAATGCGCTCCTTTTGGTGAGGTGCCAAAAAATTATAGGCAAAAGGTACAAACTGAGACCATGTTAATAGGGCTACCGTTGATATTATAATCATACGGCGAGATATTCTTCTTATCATGGAATAGAAAAGTGTGGCTAAACCAAAGCCTAGAACCCATAGACCTATTACCCATGCCTTCATTACAAGAGCCAACAAAGAAACCAATAAGATTAAGAGAGCCATAAAAAATATCGAGAGAGGTATGTTTTCTCTGATGAGGCATAGACCTATGGCAACAAAAACCAAAGCACTACCGAAATCTCCTTGAAGCAACACAAGTAAAAAAGGAATAAATAGTACTAGCGCCACATTGCGCAACAGGGTTTTTGGCGAGGCATCTTGATCAAAAGAGGCGCAGACTGCAGCTACAGCCAAGGAGGTGGTTGTCTTCGCAAACTCCGACGGCTGGAGGGCAATGGGACCAAATCTAAACCAAGACCTTGCCCCGTTGATCTCTGTACCGACAAGCATGACGATAATCAAAATAATTAATGAAAAAATATATAGGGGAAATGCCATTCTAAAAAAGAAAGCACCATCCATTGCAAGAATAACCATTGCTGGAATTAGGGTTATAAAAAGCCATACTATTTGACGAATATGTGGTTCCTCCCAGAATTCAATAACAACTTCTTGGTCCATAGATGCGCTACGAATAACAAAAACCCCAACAATTGAAATAGCCAGGTACAACACTGTAAGTGATGGGTCCATTAGCCGTAAGGGACGCTCACTGCTTATTCTGAAGTCCGATTTACTTCTCATCCCAATTCAGGGTGTTTTTTGATTTTATTGAATACTCCAAGGCTCTTCGGTCCGGACCTACAACATTTCCCCTAAGATACTTTTCGGCCATTAGGCTTGCAATGGGCGCAGCTGTTGATCCGCCAGCACCCCCATTCTCAACAATTACTGCAATAACTATTTCGGGTTCCTTTAGGGG
>TARA_B100000963_G_scaffold197709_1_pt1 | contig 11236 bp, 10 predicted proteins | sample TARA_B100000963 | Tara Oceans TARA_B100000963 (sample SAMEA2622097) | marine metagenome | biome: marine biome (ENVO:00000447); feature: surface water layer (ENVO:00002042); material: "saline water (ENVO:00002010), including plankton (ENVO:xxxxxxxx)" | depth 5 m | reverse complement strand
TGAGTTAGTTACAATTTTTACTCTAGCATTCGGCATACCTAAATTGGCAAGTAAGTCTTGTAATTCATTTTGAATATGTGGTAAAATTGATATTCTATTTTTACTTAATATTTTAGCAGTTTTAGATGCCAAATTAAAAGTCTTGATGCATTTATTTCTAAGTGACTCTTTGGTCTTATCCAACGAATTAAACTGCTCTAAATCTTTAGATAGATTAGTTTGAACTTCTAATAAATCTTCAATAGTTTTTACACCATGTTTTTGAATCAACTTATTTATTAAATTTAATCGATCTTGAAAAAATAACAATTGTTTAGCATCAAAGTCAATATTGTAATAGGAGGCTAAATCTTCAAGGTCAGAAACACAGTCTTTGAACTCAATCCATATACTATTAAATCTTGAATTCAAAGCATCAATTTTTGAGTCATTTTTTCGCACACTATCTAGATTAATTACTATATTTGATAGAAGTGAACTTACTGAAGATTCACTATTATCTGAAATCATAATAATCTGATTTAGTTTGTGTTGAATTTCTTTAAAATTTTCAAGTTTATTAACTTCTTCTTCAATTGTTTTATCTTCTAGGCTTAATTTAGCTTCTTCAAGTTCATCAAATAAGAATTGTTTATAATCTAGTTCTCTGGACAATTGATTTTCGTTTTCAATTAATTCATCGAGCTCTTTTTGTTTGGATAAATAAGATTGATATTCTGACTTAAACTGTAATAACATATCTTCATGATTACAATAGGCATCAACCAATTTTAACTGATAATCTTGTGAATTAAGTAAAAGAGTTTGGTGTTGAGAATGTATATCTATAAGATGAGTACCTAGTTCTTTTAATTGATTCAGACTTACCGGGGTATCATTTACAAAAGCTCTACTTCTTCCAGTTGGTGTTATTTCTCTCCTTATTAAAGTCGGATTTATTAAATCTAAGTCATTGTTTTCAAAAAAGTACTCTAAATTGTAGTTTGAAATATTAAATTCTCCCTCAACTATACATTTATTGTCAATGTCGGCAAAGACTTTGAAATCGGCTCTTTCTCCTATTATTAGCCCTAGGGCAGAAATTAAAATAGACTTTCCTGCACCTGTTTCTCCAGTAATTGACGTAAAGCCTGTTTTTAAATCTAAAGATAATTTATCAATAAGCGCGTAGTTATTAATAGATAAACGTTTTAGCATTATTTATTTAAAATTTGGCATTCCATTAATTGACTTGTTATTTGAGTTTTGTTCTTTTATTTTATTGTATTTATTGATATTGGCAGGATCAATCTGAGTTAGAAGTTTATAAACTCTATTCTTTTCATCTTGAAAAGCGTTTGAATAAATACTAGCTATTTCGTCAGCTTTAGCATTAAAAAATAATTGTAAAATAAAGGCTGTGGGATTAAGCTGTTTAACTTTTCTCAAATTTTCAATACTTTCAGTAACAAAGCCTCTTCCCTTTTCATTGTCATCATGCATTAAATCTAGACCAGATCTATGATAGCTATATAGTACTGATTGGAAAGTACTGTATTTTGCATCAAGCAGTTCTTCAGCTAACCAATATCTGTTTTTGTTACTTTCAAATGCCTTCCATCCGTTTTCAGGAGCTGATTGAGCATTTTCTACAATCTTTTTAGCTTTTTGGAAATATATATTGCCTCCGTTAAAACTAAAAGTAGAATAATCTAAACCAATAATTAAGTACGTATAATATGATAAAATAGCTGACAAATTAGAAGAATGTGTATTTTCATTAAACTCAATTGGTTGAGTATCAATAAAGTCAAATTCTATTTCTTTGTCAAGATAATTTAAGATTGGTGAATAATAAGAGCTATTAAAAATGGGACGTGAAAATTGCACTTGTAATGTACCAGCATATCTGTCTGTTGAAACTTTTTCAAGAATATTAAAAGAAAGATTAAATTCAATTCGTTCTTCATCTTTAAAAACTTCATTGGTCCACTTTCTATTATTAATAAATTCTCTGGCAGATTTTTGAAGTTTTTGAATCTTTTGTCTGTCACTGATAGGTAAATCATTTTTTGGCATTACTCTAATGTTACATAATACTTCTTGAGAGTATATCGAACTGAAAGAATTAAGTAAAATCGTTAATGTAAATAATATCCTAATCATTATAATTTTCAAGAATATGGTTAATAATGTCCATAGCTACATCTTTTTTTGATTTTAACTCAAATTTATACAATTTATTGCTGTTGTCAATGATAGTTATTTTATTTGTATCATATCTGAAACCTGTTCCTTTATCAGTCATTGAATTTAAAACAATAAAATCTAAATTTTTGTCATGAATTTTCTTTTTTGCATATTCAATTTCATTGTTAGTTTCTAATGCAAAACCAATGAGTATTTGTTGATTTGACTTGATATCTCCTAAGCTTTTAAGAATATCCTGTGTTTTAACAAATTCAATAGTTAGACTTTTTTTATTCTTTTTAAGTTTGGTAGCAGAGACAACTTTTGGTGTATAATCAGAAACTGCTGCACTAAGTATGGCTATGTCGGAAAACCTAAAATAATCAAAACAAGCATCAAACATTTCTTTTGTATTAACTACATTTATAAGCTTAATTTTACTATTTGAGAGTTTTAGGTTTGTTGGTCCAGCTACTAACGTAACATTGGCACCAGCATTTGCTGCAGCCTCAGCAATTGAGAATCCCATTTTACCTGAAGAATGATTACCAATAAAACGAACTGGATCAATAGCTTCAAAAGTGGGTCCTGCTGTTACTAGAATGTTTTTGTTTTTAAGAGGAAGTTGTATATCTAAATATTCTTTTACGGCTAAAATAATTTCTTCTGGCTCTGCCATTCTGCCTTTACCTCTTAAACCACTAGCCAATTCACCTTCATTAGGAGGAATGTACACATTGCCATATGATGATAGTTTATCAATGTTGTTTTGCGTACTTTGATGTTTAAACATATCTAAATCCATAGCTGGAGCAAAAAAAACTGGACATTGAGCAGATAAATATGTGGTTAGTAATAAATTATCACACTCCCCATTTGCCATCTTTGAAAGTGTTTTAGCAGTTGCAGGAGCAATTACAAATAAATCAGCCCAAAGGCCAATTTCAACGTGGTTATTCCATACATCCATATCTTCTTCTTTAACTAATCCAATTAAAACAGGATTTTTGGATAAAGTAGACAAGGTCAGAGGAGTGATAAATTTAGTGGATTCTGGAGTTTGTATTACCCTTACATTGGCACCATGTTTTACAAACTCTCTGATCAAAAATGCAGATTTGTATGCCGCTATACTTGCGGTCACACCAACTATAACATTTTTATCTTTGAGTAAAGACATTATATAATGTCTTCTTCGTTATCTTGATTTGTGTTTCTGTGGTATATATTTTCTTCTAAAAATTCTTGAACAGCAATTAAAGTTCCCTTTGGAAGTCTTTCATAAAACTTAGAAACTTCTATTTGTTCACTGTTTTCAAAAATTTCCTCAATAGACTCACTGGGAGTAGCAAATTCTGCTAATTTTGAAAGCAATTCCTCTTTAATATTTTTATTAATTTGAACGGCACGCTTTGACATTATTGCAACAGCTTCATACAAATTTCCTGTACGGTTGGCCATATTTTTAATATCTCTCGTTTCTGTTGTATTTGCTGCTTTTGATTTTTTGAAATCTGTCATTATTGAAAATTTTCTAGTTGTTTAATTGATTTTTCATAAATATTGTTTGCTTCTTTTATCCTATTATCGTTAGGGAAATTTTTAGTAAAAAATCTATAAGAAGCTATTGTATTATTAAAACGTTCTATTTTTTTACTATTAATACTGTTTACAGCTAATTTAAAATTTGAGTCTAAAATTAAAAATTGAATTTCCGATTGATTATCTATTGTTGGATAGTCTATTATAACGTTGTTTAATGCTGTAATAGCTGCATTATAATCTTCAATGTCATAATAAAGTTTAGCAATTCCGAATACTTTTTTATGAATTTTAATTGTTAGGTTATCAATTAAAGAGTTACAGGTATCAACTTTCTCACTTTGCGGATATTTATCTATGAAACTTTGTAATTCATGAATTGCTTTTAGAGTATTGGTTTTGTCGAGAGAATATTTAGGAGATTCTAAGTAGTAACAATAAGCTGACATATATGCTAATTCCTCGTTGTATTTACTGTATGGGTGTGTTAAATTAAATAATTTAAATTTGTAACTAGCTAACATATTGGAACCTAATCCGTAGTGTGTATAGGCAAGAAGATAATCAACTTCTTCAGCTTTAACAGTTCCTTTGAACAATGTTTGTAATTCATCAAGTATTGGTAAGGCTTTAAAGTATTCATTGTCATTATAATACTTCTTAGCCATAAGATATTTTAATTCAACATCGTTACTCTTTACAATCTTTTGATAGCCATTGCAAGAAAAGAAAATTGTAATTAGAATTATGTAGGCTATTTTTTTCATTTTATTAATTGAATACAAAGATAGTAAATGGTATGACTTAATAAATAATTTATTCACATACTTTAAAATGTATTTGTTAGATAAATAGTATTGATTATTTTTGCATAATTATTCTATGATAGTTATGGATCTTTTTGATAAGATAAAAAATAACAGAGGACCTCTCGGAAAACATGCCAAAGATGCTCATGGATATTTTACATTTCCCAAACTTGAAGGTGAAATTTCCAACAAAATGTTTTTCAGAGGAAAAGAAGTGTTGGTTTGGAGTATCAACAATTATATAGGGCTTTCTAATCATGAAGAAGTTAGACGTACAGACGAGCAAGCCTCAAAAGATTGGGGATTAGGCTATCCAATGGGATCAAGAATGATGTCTGGTAACACAAAATATCATGAACATTTAGAAAATGAGCTTTCTTCTTTTGTGAAAAAAGAAGATACTATACTACTTAATTTTGGATACCAAGGAATAATGTCTTCAATTGATGCATTAGTAGACAGAAAAGATGTAATTATTTATGATAGTGAATGTCATGCTTGTATAATAGATGGTGTGAGATTACATCAAGGAAAACGCTTTGTTTTCCCTCATAACAATATTGAAAATTTTGAAAAACAATTACAAAGGGCTCAAAAGATAACTGATGAAACAGATGGAGGTATATTAGTAATAAGTGAAGGTGTTTTTGGAATGTCCGGTGACTTAGGTAAACTTAATGAGATTACAGCTTTAAAAGAAAAATATAATTTCCGTCTTTTAGTTGATGATGCTCATGGTTTTGGAACAATGGGGGAAACAGGTTATGGTGCAGGCGAGCATTTAGATTGCCACGATGAAATTGATATTTACTTCGGTACATTTGCTAAATCTATGGCAAGTATTGGTGCCTTTATTTCCTCTACTGAAGATGTTGTAGAATACTTAAGATACAATATGCGTTCTCAGATTTTCGCTAAATCTTTACCCATGGTAATTACAATTGGTGCCATCAAACGTTTAGAACTTCTAAAATCAAAGCCAGAGCTAAGAGCTAATCTTTGGAATATAGCAAACAGCTTACAGTCTGGGCTCAGAAAAGCTGGTTTTAATCTTGGAAATACTGAATCTGCAGTTACGCCTGTTTATTTGTCCGGTGGTGTTGGTGAAGCAACTAACTTAACCTTAGATTTAAGGGAAAATTTTGGTATATTTTGTTCTATAGTAACCTACCCTGTTGTTGCTAAGGGTGTAATTCTTCTAAGACTTATTCCTACTGCTGTTCATACATTAGAAGATGTAAAATATACAATAGAGTCTTTTAGTGCAATTAAAGATAAGTTAGAGAAGGGAGAATATGTTTCTGAAAAGCTAGCTAGTTTCTAGACTAATTTATTCAATTCTTGTTCAAATATTGATTTTAATTTTGCCGAAGATTTGACTAATGGCAACCTAACTTCGTCCTTGCAAATACCCAGTAAATTGAGTAGAGTCTTTATTCCTGCTGGATTCCCATCTACAAACAGTGGTTCAACAAAACTCAATATCTTGTAATGTAATTCTTTAGAGGCATTTAGATTTCCTTTAAGACCATACTTAACCATAGAAGAAAAATCTTTTGGTAAAGCTTGACCCAAAACTGAAATAACACCTTCACCTCCCATAAGAATTATGGGTAGTGTTATAGCATCATCACCAGAAAAAACCATAAAACCATTTGGCTTTTTAGAGATTATTTCCATGATCTGCTCCATATCTCCACTCGCTTCTTTTACTGCTATGATATTATCAAAATCAAAAGCTAATCTTAGAGTAGTTTTAGCAGTCATATTTGAAGATGTTCTTCCAGGAACATTGTATAAAATTAATGGTAGTGGCGAACTTTTAGAAATCGCTTTGAAATGCTGATATATTCCTTCTTGAGTAGGCTTGTTGTAAGCCGGTGAAACAGATAAAATAGCATCAACTCCATCAAGATTATAAGAAGAAAAAGATTGGATTATATAATCTGTGTTATTACCACCAATACCTAATACAATAGGTAATCTATTATTGTTAGCCTGTTTGACGCAATCTAGTACTGCATTTTTTTCATTTAGTGAAAGCGTTACACTTTCACCAGTTGTGCCCATTACGACAAGAAAATCTATGTTACCATCAACACAATGATTGACTAAAGAAGTTAATGCTTGAAAGTCAATACTTAAGTCAGATTTGAAAGGAGTTACTAAAGCTACACCAGTTCCACTTATGTTACGAAGCATTTCTTTTGTTAATTAAGTTAAGGTAATGTTTTACTTCAGTTATCAAAGCTGATAAGGTATCTTTTTTAACATCTATCATCATGTCGTAAATGGATAAATCTTGTTCGTATTTGCCTACCTTAAACTTAGCTTTTGAACCACCCGCTAGATATTTGATAGGCACACAATTACTTGTACATAAATTGATAAGTATATCGTAATCCTTTTCTAAGAAATTTTTGATGATGTAATTTTGAGGCTTATAGTACCAATTCAAATCTTTCAAAAAGAAAAAATCGAATTGAAGCATAGGCATATGATGGTGTGTGAGTTCATTTCTATTCACAAAACCTAAGGCTTTAACATCTTTTTTAGTTTTAAAAAGGTCATTTGCAAACTCACTTACAAGCATCATATCTTTCAAATCTGTAGCGTCATAGAGAATTCCAATAGACTTTGCTGTATGTAAATTATGAACTTCTCGTATTCTATTGTTTTGTTTCAAATCACGTTTAAAAAAATAATCACCTACTTTCTGCTTGATATTTTCTACAAATTGAATATGCATTAACTAATCTTTTTAATGAATTCATCTTCGGACAATAAGGGAACATTTAACTTTTCGGCCTTTTGAAGTTTGCTAGGTCCCATATTCTCACCAGCGACTACAAATGTAGTTTTTTTAGAAATCGAACTGACATTTTTTCCTCCATGTTGTTCAATTAATTTTTTAAGCTCATCTCTCGAAAAATGATTAAAAACGCCAGAAATAACAATTGACGCCCCTAATAATTGCGATGAAATAGCTTTACTTTCTTCACCTATTTCAAAACATAATCCTTGATTTTTCAATCTATCAATGAGCTTTATATTTTCTTTATTCTGAAAATATAACACCACACTTTCGGCTATTTTCTCCCCTATTTCATCAACATTTTCTAAACGTTCTTTATCAGCTATCATCAAATGGTCTATATGTTGAAATTCTTTAACTAAAACTTTAGAAACTGTTTCTCCAACATATCTAATCCCTAGAGCAAATAACAAACGTTCAAATGGAGTGGCTTTTGATTGTTCCAAACCCTCAATAATATTAGATGCCCATTTTTCACCTTCTTTTTTAAATGGTAATAAATCTTCTTTTTTTAAGTCGTATAAATCTGGAATCGATGCAATAAGTTGATTTTCAAAAAGTAGGTCAATCGTCTCAGGTCCAATACCATCAATATTCATAGCCTTTTTGCTTATAAAGTGTTCAAACTTGCCTATTATTTGAGGCGGACACATCAAGTCATTTGGACAGTAATGCTTAGCATCACCTTCAGACCTTACCAATGGTGTATTGCATTCGGGACAATGACTAGTATATACCGTAGGCTGAGAAAATAAATCTCTTTCTTTTAAGGCAACTCCAACAATTTTAGGAATTATCTCTCCCCCTTTTTCAACATGTACACTATCTCCTACTCTAATGTCAAGTTTTGAGATTTGGTCTGCATTATGTAATGAAGCTCGTTTGACAACTGTACCAGCCAAAAGAACAGGTTCAAGATTAGCAACTGGTGTAATAGCTCCTGTACGACCTACCTGATAAGTGATTTCATTTAAAACAGTTGACACTTGTTCTGCTTTGAATTTATAAGAAATAGCCCAACGTGGACTTTTGGCCGTAAAACCCATCTGTTCTTGTAATCTCAAGTCATTAACCTTAATGACTATGCCGTCAATATCATAAGGCAAATGATGTCTTTTATTGTCCCAATAATTGACAAAATCAATGACCTTATCAACAGACGAACAAACTTCTATTTCGTTAGGTATTTTAAAGCCCCATTCTCTAGCCTTTTGTAAATTTTCGTAATGCCGTTGAGAGGGTAATTCTTTACCTAACAAATAATATAAAAAGCAGTCTAAAGGACGTTTAGCAACTTCCTTGCTATCCTGCATTTTAATACTACCAGAAGCTGCATTTCTAGGGTTAGCGAAAGGCTCTAAATCATTTGCTATTCTCTTTTCATTCATTTGGTCAAAACCCTCGTGAGGTAAAAATATTTCTCCTCTTATTTCAAATTTAGAAGGATAATCACCTTTAAGTTTAAGCGGAATACTATTGATTGTTTTTATATTAACTGTAACATCATCTCCGTGCGTACCGTTACCTCGAGTTAAGGCTTGTTTCAACTCGCCATTCTCATATTTCAAACTTATGGATACACCATCGTATTTGAGCTCACAAACGTATTCTATATCCGTTTCTACCAATTTGGTAATGCGTTTATTAAAGTCTACTAGTTCTTCAGCAGAATAGGTATTACCCAGAGATAACATGCGGTATTCGTGAGCAACTGTATCAAATGATTTAATAAGCTCACCTCCAACGCGTTGTGTTGGGGAATTAGCATCGTAAAATTGGGGGTTTTGTTTTTCTAAGTCTATAAGTTCATTGAGAAGTATATCAAACTCAAAGTCACTGATAGTAGGCTTGTCCAACACATAATAATTGTAATTGTGCTGCTGCAATTCACTTCTTAAAAAAACAATACGGTCTTGAATATTCATTAGAATTCGAATTTACGATTTCCTAACGGCTTTTACCATTCTATTTTTGCCTTGCATATCTTTTTTTATTAAGATATTTTCAAAACCGTTATTCTCTAGTAATTCCCTTATTTCAACTGATTTTTGTTCATTTATTTCTAAAAACAACAAGCCATCTGTTTGTAAATAAACTTTTGAAAAATCTATGATGCGCTTATAGTATATTAAAGCCTCTTTATCAGAAACGAACAAAGCTAAATGTGGTTCATAGTCCAACACATTATTGTTCATCAATCTCTTTTCACTTTCTAAAACATATGGAGGATTACTAACGATTAAATCAAAGGACGTTTTCAATTCAATATCATTAAAAATATCGTGCTCAATGAAATGAATATTTACAGTATTGTTTTTAGCATTTTCTCTAGCAATTGACAGAGCATCACTTGAAATATCCAAAGCCGTAATTTGAGCATCTTTATGCTTGGCTAATGCTATTGGAATACATGCACTGCCAGTACCAATATCTAGTGCATTTGTAAAATTGTGTTGTAATATCCAGTGAACTAATTCTTCAGTTTCAGTACGAGGTATCAAACAAGATGGAGAAACTTTTAACGATAAGCCGTAAAACTCACATTCTCCCAAGATGTATTGCAAAGGTTCAAACTTTTGTAATCTACTAACTATTGATTTATAAAAACTTACTGTGTCTGGTGACAATTGACTATTCGACGACAATAGGTATTCGGAACGACTCAGAGTTGATATCGAATGAATACACCAAAAAGCCAAGTTTTGAGCCTCTTTCTTAGAGTAAAATTGCATTAACTCCTTTTCAAAATAAGGCAGTATATCACGAATCATTTTCATCTGAGCAATTTAGTTAAATTTGTGCGTGTTGATGGACAAAAAATACATGCAAGTTTGTGTAGATTTAGCGTTAAAGGGCTTACCTTTAGCCTTTCCTAACCCAATGGTTGGTTGTGTTATTGTTCACAACGATAGTATAATTGGTCAAGGATATCACCAACAATGTGGCTCTCATCATGCCGAAGTCAACGCTATTGCTAGTGTAGAAAATAAAGAATTACTAGAACAGTCTACCTTGTACGTTAGCCTTGAACCTTGTGCCCATTTTGGTAAAACCCCTCCTTGTGCAGATTTAATAGTAAAGAGTAAAATACCCCGAGTAGTTTTAGGCAGTTTAGATACTTTTTCAGAAGTTAATGGCAAAGGTATTCAGCGTTTGAAAGAGGCTGGTATTGAAGTTGTTACTAGGGTATTAGAAAAAGAATGTCGAGCAATCAATAAGAGGTTTTTCACTTTTCATGAGAAAAAACGCCCTTATGTTATTCTTAAATGGGCACAAACAACAGATGGATATATTGCTCCTTTAAATCAAAAAGAACCCCTTTGGATTAGCTCACCTGAATCCAAAACCTTAGTCCACCTATGGCGTAGTCAAGAACAGGCTATATTGGTTGGTCGTAAAACAGCAGAGCTTGACAATCCTTTACTTACCACTAGAGAAGTTAAAGGTAAAAATCCGATTCGAATAGTGTTAGACAGTGAATTATCTTTAAATAAAGACCTCCATATTTTTAATGATGACGCCCCTACTCTAGTTGTTAATAATAAGCTATCATCTAAAAATCATTTAAAAGTAGATTTTGACAATCTTGCATCATCACTTTTAAATGAGTTACATAGTCGTAATATACAATCTATCATAATTGAGGGGGGTGCTCAAACATTAATTACATTTATTGAGGCAAAGGTGTGGGATGAGGCTCGAGTTTTTACATCAAAAAAGACATTAGGAAAAGGTATTCAATCGCCTTTAATACAGTCAGTTATAAAACGTTCAGAAATTGTTGGTGACGATAAATTAACTCATTACATTAACTCATGATTGAATTAGGATTGTCCATATTGTTTACCATATGTCTATTTCTGTTTTTTAAAGAATTTGACAGAAGAAATGTTGATACTCT
>TARA_B100000963_G_scaffold134588_1_pt1 | contig 11238 bp, 9 predicted proteins | sample TARA_B100000963 | Tara Oceans TARA_B100000963 (sample SAMEA2622097) | marine metagenome | biome: marine biome (ENVO:00000447); feature: surface water layer (ENVO:00002042); material: "saline water (ENVO:00002010), including plankton (ENVO:xxxxxxxx)" | depth 5 m | reverse complement strand
GAAACCTCTGCCGAGGAACGGGATCGCATGGCGGCGATGGAGCTGAAAGAGATACGGGACTACCTCCAAAATGAGGATATTGCTCTATCGGGACCTGAAGCAGTGGTTCTTGCGGCCTACTGCAAGCACCAGGAGGGCGCCGAATTCCTTGATTCCAAGGGCCTAAATATCTTTCTCGACTCCTATGGGCGCAAGCCTGCGAACACGTCTACAGTGGTAGAAAAGCTCGGCAAGCGTTCCATCGTAGGGATAGAGGACGATGGGTTGCATTCGCACAAGAAGTTCAAGCTTACGGATATGGGACACGATGAGGCATGGGAGATACTGCTTCGCCTCAGACGCGGCAGGGACAGGGGCCGTACTCCTCTTACCGCGGTGATTTAGGGGGCTCGCCCCGGCAGAGGGATCATCATGTCCTGTTTCGTCTGACCGGACGACACGTCGGGTGCTGGTGACGGTTGGCTGCAGACCTTGAATGCTTCGGTATTACGCCTTGCACCCTTCAGCGGGTTCCCCAATCCTGCGCCACCCATGAGCAAGGAGATATTGGACGAGAAGAGTGGATCTTTGACCCAGGCCGCCAAGGAGGCCCGGGGGTTGGCGATCGATGCAGTGCATGCCTGTTCTTCCGGGCACCTTGGGCTCCCTCTGGGATGTGCCGAAATTGGAGCAGTCCTTTTCGGTGAGACCATGCGGTATAACCCATCGACTCCCGGCTGGCTGAATCGAGACCGATTCATTTTGTCCGCAGGCCATGGATCGATGTTTCTCTACAGTTGGCTGCACCTGTCCGGATACGATTTGTCGCTTCAGGCGGTGAAGGATTTCCGTAAACTTCACAGCGTCACGCCGGGCCACCCTGAGTATCAGGAAACTCCCGGAGTGGAGGCGACGACTGGACCATTGGGCCAAGGTGTTGGAAACGCGGTGGGTTACGCCCTGAGCGGAAAGCGAGCTGCCGCTCGATTCAATACCTCCGAGCACACGATCTTTGACCATCATGTGATTGCTCTTGCAGGAGACGGGTGCATGCAGGAGGGGGTAGCTCGCGAGGCGATTGCGTTCGCAGGTCACAGTGGTTTGGATAATCTCATCCTGATTTACGATAGTAATGATGTGACTCTGGACGCCATGGCGGAGGTCACTCAAAGCGAGAACGCTGAATCGTATTTTACTGCGGTCGGTTGGGATGCGGTCACTGTCGACGGGCATGACATCACCGCGGTTGGGCAGGCTCTTCAATCAGCGAAGGAAAATGACAATGGAAAACCCAAGGTAGTTATAGCGAAGACCCTCATCGGGAAGGGTATCCCGGAGGTGGCAGGAACAGCTGCCGGTCATGGTGAGGGAGGAGCCAAGTTTGCGGAAGCGGCCCGCGAAGGACTCGGTTTGCCTGCGGAGACCTTTTACGTGTCCGAGGCGACACGGAAGTTCTTCGAGGAACGAAATAGCGCAATGCAGGATGAATTTTCCGCGTGGGAAGAGAGCTATGAAGCATGGGCTTCTGAAAATCCTGATCTGGCGTCCGAGCTTCAGGATGGGGTTTCCAAGTCGGTTCCTGATGACCTTCTCGAACAGATCCCAGAATTTGATCCTGATCACAAGGACGCTACAAGGGGGTCAGGTGGTGTAGTCATCAACGCAGTGTCGAAGGCCGTCCCCCAGCTGGTGAGTGGATCGGCTGACCTCTATGGTTCCACCAAGAATTACATTAAAGACGATACGGATTTCAGCGCCAGCAACCCCTTGGGACGTAACATCTGGTTCGGTATTCGTGAGCACGCAATGGGTGCAATCTGCAACGGGATTGCCTATGACGGACTGTTCCGTGCCAGCGGGGCGACCTTTCTGGTGTTTGCGGATTATCTTCGTCCGTCCATTCGGCTGGCTGGCCTGGCGGGACTTCCGGTAACCTATATCTTCACTCATGATTCCGTGGGAGTCGGAGAGGACGGACCAACGCACCAGCCGGTCGAGACGGTAAGCGGGTTGCGTGTGATTCCTAATCTTGATGTAATTCGGCCCGCTGACCCGGAGGAGGTAGCAGGGGCCTGGGCGGCGGCCATGCAGCGGATTGACGGGCCAACGGCTCTTATCCTGACGCGACAGGGAGTCCCGAACCTCAGCAGTGTTCCGGTAGGAGAGCGTCGCAAGGGTGCTGCTCTGGGAGGATATATACTGCGCAGGGAGAAAGGCGTGCTGGAAACGATCATCATGGCAACCGGCTCAGAGGTTGAACATGCCCTCGAGGCCGCGGATCGTCTTGGTGATGGCGTCAGGGTTGTCTCGATGCCCTGCCTTGAGCGATTTGATCGCCAGGAAGAGGGCTATCGGAATTCAGTTCTCCCTGAATCTTGCCAAAGGAGGGTCGCCATCGAGGCCGGGGTCACCAACCTCTGGTGGAAATACGTTGGGGCGGCCGGGCATGTGATTGGCATTGACCGTTTCGGACTCAGTGCGCCGGGAAACGTTGTCATGCAGGAGCTTGGCATTACTGCTGACAAGGTGGTGGAAGCGGTCGAGAAGCTCTAGGTCTCTGACTTTCTCCAACCCGCGGCGACTCCTGGTGGTTTTGGCCACATCGTGCTAAACGTTCAACTTCGTAAAAGGGTTCTTGCCCCGGAGGCAGGCTTGTTGGACCTTGCCGCCCCTTGGGAGAGCCAAGGTCTCCTTGGGAAGCCCGTGGCACGGGCAGGAAATAGATGGGAAATCCGGTGAAAATCCGGAGCGGTCCCGCCACTGTGTGGCCTTCATGAAAATTGCGGGTCAAGCCAGATTGCCAGCCTGAGAAGAAGTTCAAAATGCCCGCGAGTGACGGGTTGCAGAGCAGATTGTCCAATGAAGAATACATTTCAGGTGACGGTTAAAGTCATCTCTTGCGTGTTGGGTGCCACAGTCCTTTTGGACCGGGCGCGGGGTCAGGAAGTTGAGGAGATGGTAGTGGTTGCTAACCGCCTCGAAACTCCGCTGCAAGCTGTCGGTAGTGCATTGACTATTCTTGACGGCGGAGATCTTCAGCAGCGTGGCCTCGTCACTCTCGAGCGCGCATTACATCTTATTCCAGGAACAGGGGTTAGCTCCGAGGGTGGACAGCGTGGATCAATCTCTGCTCTGAGGATGCGGGGCACTGAGTCTGACCACACCTTGCTAAGGATTGACGGGGTCAGGGTCTCAGACTCTAACATACCACCTCTGAACCTGATTGGGGGAGACTCTTTGTTCGGTTATTCTTCAATCAGCGTATTGCGTGGCCCACAAAGCGCCTTGTACGGGAGTGAGGCCATAGGAGGAGTCGTAGACTTGAAAACAGGTGAAGGCTCTGATCTGCCCGGGCGTGATGTATTTCTGGAAGCGGGTTCATTTGGAAGCCTTCGGGGTGGTGGGGAGCTCCGGGGAGGCAGCGAAGGCAGTCGGTGGTATGTCGCTGGTAGCCGGGAACAGACAAAGAATGATCGTGCAGAAAATGATTTCAGACAGGATCTGTTTGCCCTGCGTGTGGAGCGGGATCTTGGAGCAGAGACCATCGCAGGCGTGACGGCTCGAGGTTGGTTTAGTAACTTTCTTAATCCCGGGAGCATCGGAAGTTTTTCTGGTCCAGCAGAGGATGAGCGAGAAGCAGCTCTTCTCACGGGATATGTGAACCATCGGGTTAATGATCGTCTTAGCAGCCACCTGACGACAGGTTTTTACCGTGAGAAGTTTGAGGAAAAGGGAGATTTTCCGTTTGCCAGTGATGCAAAAAAGGTCTCTGTCGATCTCCGCAATGTCGTGAGCTGGAACAGCCAGCATGAGACTGCGGTTGGAGCTTTGGCGGAATGGACGGCGTTTCAGTCCACCGCGACGCCGGTGGATGAAGAGGGCTGGCGAAATGGTATCTACGCAAACCATCTCTGGCAGCCGACTGCGGCAGCTTCAGTCTCTCTTGGTGGACGGTGGGAGAATCTCGAGAGATGGGGAGACTCTCTCACGTGGCGGGCGACGGGAAGTTGGAAGGCACCGGGAAGAGAGTTTCGTTTCCACGGAAGCTACGGGACAGGTTTTCGAGCACCCTCCTACTTCGAGCTGTTCGGCGCGATACCGGCTTTCAACTTCGTTGGCAATCCTGACCTGAAAGCAGAACGTTCCACGGGCTGGGACGCAGGGGTTGCGTGGAATCCTTTTGAGAACTTTCTCGTGGATCTTACCTGGTTTGATAATCGGATCAGGAATCTGATTGATTTCAGTCCTGCGAATATTGGCAGGGCAACCACCCGCGGTATTGAATTAAGTGCTCAGGGAAAGATTTGTGATGATTACCTTGGATGGCGAGGGTGCTACACCTGGCAGCAGGCCAGTGATGACGTCACAGGTTCCCGCCTTGTCCGCAGGGCTCGGCACCGGGCTAGCTTTGATCTCATGGGCGAGCCCGTAGAGGGGTTGGTGCTGGGAGCGGGGATAACTTACAGCGAGGGGATTGAAGATAACGATTTCTCGATATTTCCCGCTATCCGAAGAGAGCTCGATAGCGTCGTCCTGCTCCGCGCTTACTGCTCTTACCAGATGAACGACAACGTCTCGCTTTATGGCAGAGTAGAAAACCTCTTGGACCGTAGCTACGAGGAAATTGCTGATTATCCGGGGCGCGGGCTTGGTATTTTTGGAGGAATGCGGGTCCGCTGGTAAGTGTTCATCCCTTACGGTCGCGGCATCCCTCCCTACGAGGGACTTCCCAGATAAAGTATCTGTGACGCGGTATCGAGAAGGGCTGAACTCTTTTCGAGAAAATCCATACCGATAATCCCGTCCACAGGTCTGCCGGAGCGGTCCCGGAAGGTTTGGCGGATCGGCCCCAGTGGAGTTACTGCAACCTGGAATTCGTGCACAAGTAATCGGCCGAAAAGCAGATTATGCAGCACCGCGGTGCGGACAGAGGCGCGATCGCCAGAGGCATCAACGATTTTTGAGCGCGATGCTACTGATGGAATACCGAGGCGCTTGGCACTTTCCGAGGCCATGACGGTTACCTCAGCCCCGGTGTCGACAATCCATGTCAGTCGGTGGTTTTCGTAGCAACATTTCACCAGAAGATGCGGGAGCCGCCCGGCGGGCTCCAGCGGCAATACATGGAGGCCCAGTCCTTCTTGTTTGCCGAGAGCCGTTATACCTCCCTCGAATGCATTGCCAGCTCGTGGACCGGGAATCCAGAGATTTCCAATTCTGAGGTCTACGAGCGATGCAAGCCCGCTGAGAGCGTCGATTCCAAGTTGCCCGTCGTAGCGGCTTGTAGCTGTGTTGCGCTTTGAGGGGGGCGCCAACATGAAGGGAAATGGCGTCGCGGTGACATTGCCAGCTCCCAGCGCTCCAAGGCCAACCCACGATGTTACCGAACGCCCTAGGGCCCCCCTGCTGACAACCTTGACCGATTTCTCGGGGGTTATCCCGCAGGTTCTGGCGAGATCGTAATTGAGATCTGTGCTGTTAGCTCCGGAGTCGATGAGTAAATGGACTTCCTTCCCGTTAACCTGAAAGAAGCCGGAGTAGCGGGCGTCCGCCGTCATCTTTTTCAACCGGAGAGGCTCATAACCCAGAGAAGTCAGCCGTTTTTCCCGAGCGGGGTCGGTTTGCAGGTCGGTCCGCGTCGCACATTGTGTAAGGACAATGCTGGCAAGTGCGGAGAAGAGGAGGCGCTGCAGCGACCGCATACTCACAGTATAGTTTCTGATTTCAGAAATACGAATGACCAAAAAAGAAATGCAGCGTCTCAGGTAAATCAGGAAAATCGAACCGAGTGTTTCTTGGATAGCCGGAGAATATCACCCGACAGGGGGTTTACGATGGCATTTGGATCAGTCAGTTTCTCGCCGTTGAGCTGAATTGCTCCGGTAGCGATAAACTGTTTCTTCAATTCTCCATTGGATTTCGTCGCTTCAAACCCTTCTTGGTAAGCATACGAGGTGAGCTGAAGGACAGTCATATCCTTTGGCAGGTTACCTGTTGGAATCTCGGGGAGCTCTGCACTCGCGAGGTCCTTTTTGGAGAACCGGATTTCCCAGTCTTCTCTCGCAGCCAGACCCTCTGTTGCACTGTGGAAGCGGGTGACGATCTGCTGTGCGAGTTGCTTCTTTGCTTCCATGGGGTGGAGCTCCTCATCGCGTCTACCCCCCAGAAGAAGAAGATAGTAACGATCCATGAGGGTATCTGAGATGCTCATGAGCTTGCCGAACATCTCACCCGGGGAATCAGAAACTCCGACATAATTATCGTATGATTTCGACATCTTCTTGACTCCATCAGTTCCTTCAAGAAGAGGCATGGTCATCACGACTTGCTGAGACATCCCTTCTTCTTTCTGCAGGTCGCGCCCAACCAGCAGGTTGAAAAGCTGATCGGTTCCTCCCAGTTCGATATCCGCCCGGACCTCGACAGAGTCCCATCCCTGCACAATGGGATATTGGACTTCGTGCAATCGCACTTCCTGTCCTTTGTCGATCCGCTTTCGGAAATCGTCCCGTTGGAGCATCTGCTGCATCGTGACGCGTGAATTCAGGCGCAGGACTTTTTCAAAGTTCATGTTGCGGAACCAGTCTCCATTGAAAACGACTTCAGTCCGGGCTTCATCGAGCACTTTGAAAGCCTGTGAGGTATAGGTCTCGGCATTTGCCATGATCGCCTCCCGGCTCAGGGGTGGGCGCGTTGCGCTGCGACCCGAAGGATCTCCGATGGCGGCAGTGAAGTCGCCAATGATGAGCACGGCCTGATGCCCGAGTTCTTGAAACTGTCTCAGTTTCTCAAAAACCACGGTATGACCCAAATGGATATCCGGCGAAGTGGGATCAAGACCGAGCTTGGCTCGAAGAGGTCGCCCCTCCTTCAATTTGGACTCCAGCTCTCTCGGAGAGAGAACTTTTTCGGTGCCAGCACAAAGTGTGGCTAGGGCTTGATCAACTTCCGCCGGCATGACTGCATGATTTCTACGCGAGGTGGGCGGCTGGACAAGACAGATCCACTATGATTAATGGTGATTATGAATGGAATGGAGATCGAACAGCCTTCGTCCATGTCTCCGGAGGACATTGAGCCGGGGCGGCTAAGAGTCTTCGGAGTGTGCCATATCGTCTTCGGCGGCCTCGGCTTGATGAATGTTGCGGGGGGGATAGCCATGCAGTTCCTTCAAGAGCGCCTGTGGACCGGCGCTCGATCGAGTGGACTGGACGAGGTGCAGGAGATTCAGAATGAGATGTATCGTGATCTGGCGGCATACACCTGGATTACTATTGCGACGGGCCTGATCGTGGGGGTTCTGATTCTTCGTGCAGGCATCGCGCTGACAAAACGGCGTCAATCTTCAGTAAGACTCTCCAATACGTATGCCTTGTCCTCAATTATCACAAAAGTGGTGGGGATCCTTCTTTTTCTTATGGTGGCAATGCCTGTCATAGGAGAGGCGGTGACGGCGATGCTGGCAGAGTCCTCCGCCCCGGCACCGGCATGGGTAGGAGGCCTGCAGATTTTTATTGGGGCGATTGGGGGGATATCGTTTCTCCTCTCAATGATTTACCCATTGTGTGCCCTAATCATGCTCAATAAGCCTCAGGTGAGACAATATCTGGCAAGACACGGGGGCTGATCATCACCAGCAGCCAGGAGAGTGGGGCGACCGACGGGACTCGAACCCGCGACAACCTGAATCACAATCAGGGGCTCTACCAACTGAGCTACGGCCACCATCTCCGGGACGGAAAGCTGAATGATCGGAGGAGACGATTCAAGGGCAAAGATCAATGACCCGTTCTGGGCGTACGCAAAAGGATGGAAGCAACGTCCTTTACCCGACGCCTGAGATTCCATAAGACGTTCACCACTTCATGGACCCGTTGACAAAGAAACTCGGTTATCAATTCGAGAATTCGTCCCTGCTCACGCAGGCGATGACTCACCCGAGCAGGGCATCAGAAGATCGCCATGAACCCGCGGATAATCAGCGCCTGGAATTTCTAGGGGACGCAGTTATTCAAGTCATTCTGACAAAGTACCTTTATTGTAGCCTTCCAGATAGTGCAGAGGGCAGTCTGACTAAAATCAGGGCGAGTCTGGTCTCGAAACAGGCTCTCGCCTCCTGTGCCCGGCGGTTAGGCCTCGGGGAATTTCTCCGGTTGGGCAAGGGCGAGGAAGCCAGTGGAGGTAGAGACCGTGATTCGAATCTTGCGGATGCCCTCGAATCGCTCCTTGGAGCAGTTTTCCTCGACGGAGGTCTGGCGCCCGCAACAGCAGTCGCCATGCGACTGATGGATGAGGACCTGATCAACGTTTCCGGGGGGGAAGACACCAGCAATCCGAAGGGGCGCCTGCAGGAAGTACTTCAGGCTATCCAGCGAGAGAGCCCGGTATATCGAGTCCTTGAGGAGGAGGGCCCGGACCACTTGAAAGAATTCCGGGTTGAAGTCCTCTGGAATGGCAAACCTCTTGGGAGGGGCGGGGGATCAAGTAAGAAGAACGCGGAGACCGCTGCTGCACAGGATGCTCTGGAGCGACGAAGCTGGGAGAGTTAACCTGAGACTCCGTAGTTATTCTAATGGAGCGTCGTCACCTGCCAAATCGGGTCTCCTGTCCGGATCTGCCTCCAGTTGATGGAGTTCTCACTGCGTCTGTGACCGCTGTCTTCGGAAGAAAATTCAATGCGGACTTCTATTACGCGTCCCTTTGTTACGCCCAGTCCCTGTGGCTCGAGGGTAAGTCTGCACAAGCGTTGTTACAGTTGAATAAGTCATTTATGGCGGATCTTTGCGAGAACGACGAGATTCTTTCTGCGTGGCCTTTGCCCTATGCGGCCAAGCGCTGGGTAATGTCTCATTGCCCGGCAGAAGACTTTCTTGGCAATCCGGTTCGTCATTACCAGCATCTCGCAACCCGAATGAGTGGAGTGCGTAGAGAGCTACGCCAGTGGAGGGCGTGGGGTTGTTTCCATCTGGCAGAGAAAGTGCTGAACAACACCAGTAACCCCAGAGATGAAAGGCAGATTGAAACCGAGCAAATTATCGTCCCTTCGGTGGCGTGCGTTTTCGACCATCTTGAAGAACTGGGTCTTCCCGGGGAGGCCGTATTGTACGAGGATGTCCTTGCAAGATAGTGATTTCACGATGAGAGAAGGAGGACTTTGCTCCTTGAGCCGGATGCCGTCTCAAGGTCTCATGGCCGGGACCCCTTATCTTATCGATTGATGAAAGCCCTGAGTCTTTTGCTGCCTTTTGTTTTGGTTGCCCTTGTTTGCGCGGCGAAAGTCGCAGCCCCTGAGAAGTCATCTCATCAGCGAACAGTTCTTTCCCGTGCGTTCGTCACTGAGGGGGCTTCAATTGGCGACGTAAATAATGATGGTCATCAGGACCTTGTTGCAGGACCTCACTGGCATGCTGGCCCTGACTTCAAAAAAAGCTATCGCTATTATCCCGGTGGTGCCGTTGATCCCAAGGGCTACGCCCACAGCTCATTCCTTAGTTGGGTCCTCGATGTCAATTCGGACGGGCGCAATGATATTCTCCAGATTGCTCATGGCCCCGCCTTTCATCTCGACATCTATCTTCAGCCTGCAAAAGGAACTGAAGTAGAAGAGTGGCCAAAGCATCGGGTGGTCACCAGTTTTGGTGGAGAGTCACCTCACTTTGTCGATGTCACGGGCGATGGGAAGCCGGAGCTGGTAGGGCTCAAGAAAGATGTTTGGGGGTTTTACACTGCGGACTGGAACGAGGTGACAAAGCCATGGTCTTTTCATGCAATTTCGGGCAACACCAAGTCGGGTCATTACACTCATGGGCTTGGGGTTGGAGATCTTAATGGGGATGACCGACCGGATATAATCTGGAAAGAGGGTTGGTATGAATGTCCGGAGGACAACCGGAGTGGTCAGTGGAAGTTTCATAAGTTTCAATTCTCGCCACAGGGCGGTGGTCAGATGCTGGTCTATGATGTGGACGGAGACGGCGACAATGATATCGTTACCAGCTTGTGGGCCCATGGATGGGGAATCGCCTGGTTCGAGAATGAGACGGGTCCCGGTGGAGTTTCTCTGAAAAAACACGTCATCATGCCCTCGGAGGGCAAGCCGGGAACTGGGGGAATCGCCTTTTCACAACATCACTCCATGGCTTTAGGGGACTTCAATGCCGACGGCCTCACAGATTTCGTGACTGGCAAGCGTTGGTGGGCTCATGGAGGTGGAGACCCCGGAGCGGATCAGCCCTCGGTTCTTTACTGGTTTGAATTGAGGAGAAGTGAAAAACACGGTGTGGAATTTATCCCGCATCTTCTCGATACGGATTCCGGAGTGGGAACCCAGGTTGCAGTAGGGGACCTTGATGGAGACGACAAAACCGATATCGGGGTCGGTAACAAGAAGGGAGTCTACATTTTCCGGAGCCGTTAGGTCAGGTCTTCCGGGCTTGGCAAGACCGGGACGCCCCTGAGAATTTCCGGCAAACCCGGATTTCCCGCAGTGGGCGACATTTATCGGGAACACGGATGTGGGATTGCCCCTCCTCCGGCGAACGCCTTAGGATAAGGGGTCATTGAGTCATTCCCTAAGCCCATGAGCTATTTCAAAAGTTGCAACGTCCTGAGAGGTATAAGTGTCCTGCTTTTTTTGGCGGGAGTAACGATTCTCTCCGCTAAGCCCGGTGATACGATTTACCAGCGAGGCTTCCTCAGCATAGAGGAAGCCCATAAATCCATCGAACTACCCGATGGCTATTCCCTCGAACTTGTACTCAGTGATCCGAATATTGAGGAACCTGTGGCCTGTGCGTTTGATGGAAACGGCGTTCTTTACGTCGTGGAAATGCGAACTTACATGCAGACCGCTGATGCAACAGGAGAGCAGGAACCGAGAAGCCGAATTTCGCGGCATGAGGACACAAATGGCGATGGATTCTATGATAAGCACAGTGTGTTTATTGATAACCTTCTTCTTCCTCGGGCTGTTCTGCCGCTCGATGACCGCGTGATGGTGCATGTCACCAACACTCTGGACCTTTGGAACTACCGGGACACCGACGGAGACGGAGTGGCTGATGAAAAAGAAAAGATTTTTGACGGTGGGCGACGGGGAGGGAACATGGAGCACCAGCCGAGTGGATTGATCTGGGGACTGGATAACTGGATTTACATTACCTACGAAAACAGGCGTTACCGTTACACCGACGGTAAATTGGAGATGGAGCGTATCCCCCGTGGAGGCGGACAGTGGGGCCTGACGCAGGATGACTGGGG
>TARA_B100000963_G_scaffold107389_1_pt1 | contig 11265 bp, 14 predicted proteins | sample TARA_B100000963 | Tara Oceans TARA_B100000963 (sample SAMEA2622097) | marine metagenome | biome: marine biome (ENVO:00000447); feature: surface water layer (ENVO:00002042); material: "saline water (ENVO:00002010), including plankton (ENVO:xxxxxxxx)" | depth 5 m | reverse complement strand
GGGTTTGCTGGATCGACAGCTGATGCATTAACTTTATTTGAAAGATTGGAAGCTAAACTAGAAAAGCATGCAGGGAATTTAACAAGAGCTGCTGTTGAATTAGCCAAAGATTGGAGAACGGATAAATATTTAAGAAGATTAGAGGCGCTTATGGCGATTGGTGATAAAGAAAAAAGTTTTATTATTTCAGGAACCGGAGATGTACTAGAGCCTGAGGGAGATGTTATAGGAATTGGTTCAGGTGGAAATTACGCTCTAGCTGCTGCTAAGGTATTAATGGATACAGAATTAAAAGCAGAAGAAGTTGCAAAAAAAGCTATACAGGTTGCAGCTGATATCTGCGTGTTTACCAATCATAATATAAAAGTTGAAAAAATTTAATGGAAAAATCTAATGTAAAAACTTTCCCACAGAAAAATGAGGAAAAAAAACAAAATCATATCGACTCATTATCACCAAGAGAAATTGTTTCTGAGTTGGATAGATACGTTGTTGGTCAGAATAAAGCTAAAAGAGCCGTTGCTATTGCTTTAAGAAACAGATGGAGAAGACAAGCATTAACGGGAGATATGCGAGATGAAGTGCTTCCTAAAAATATTTTAATGATAGGTCCAACTGGAGTTGGAAAAACTGAGATATCTAGAAGATTATCAAAATTAGCAGAAGCGCCTTTTGTAAAAGTTGAGGCTACAAGATTTACTGAAGTTGGTTATGTTGGGAGAGACGTTGAACAAATTATAAGAGACTTGCTTGAAATAGCTATTGCTATGGAAAAGGTTAAAAAAAGAAAAGAAGTTCACGCGAAAGCTCAAAAATTAGCTGAGGAAAGAGTATTAGATGCCTTAGTCGGAAATAAAGCATCTGTTGCAACAAGAGAGAGTTTCAGAAAAAGACTAAGAGATGGTGACTTAGATAATAATGAAATAGAAATTGCTACTAATGAGTCTGGCAACATGCCGAGCTTTGAAATTCCAGGAATGCCTGGCGCAAATATTGGAATGATAAATATTGGTGACATGTTAGGTAAATCGATGGGCGGTAAGACAAAAAGAAAGAAAATGACTGTCAAAGAATCTCACGAAATTTTACTTAATGAAGAAGCAGATAAACTAATTGAGCAAGACAAAATTATAAAATCAGCAAAAAATGTTACTGAAAATAATGGTATAGTTTTTTTAGATGAGATAGACAAAATTTCAGGAAGAACTGACAGAGTTGGCGGAGATGTTTCAAGAGAAGGAGTTCAAAGAGACCTGCTTCCATTAATTGAGGGTACCACAGTAAGTACAAAATATGGACCAGTTAAAACTGATCATATCCTCTTCATAGCATCTGGAGCGTTTCAATTAGCGAAACCATCAGATTTGCTGCCTGAACTTCAAGGTAGATTACCCATAAGAGTAGAATTAGATGCTCTCACAAGTGATGATTTTAAAAGAATTCTAAAAGAACCAGACAATAGTTTGATTAAACAATATAAAGCATTACTTAAAACAGAAAATGTGGACTTAGATTTTTCTGAAGACGGCATAGATACTATTGCTAATATTGCAACTGAAGTTAATTCATCTGTAGAAAATATTGGCGCAAGAAGACTTCATACAATAATTGAAAGAATTCTTGATGAAATTAGTTTCACCGCAACTGATAGATCTGGAGAAAAAATCGTAATAGACTCTAAATATGTAAAAGAAAATCTTGGAAAGTTAGTGAAAGATACCGACTTATCAAAGTTTATTTTATAATTTTAAGTATACTGAAAAAAAACCTGAATTTTTATTATCCATTTGGTCATCAATTTTTTTTATAATTTTAGTCAAATCAGTATTTGATTTTATAAATTCTGGAACAGAATATTTTAAAATGCCCAAATCTTTTGATTGATAAGGATCTTTATCAACTTTTGATCTTAAACCTTTTCCTGTGATAATATTCAATTTTAATACTTTTTTTTCAAAACAATCAATAATAAACTTTTCAACCCTAATATTAGCTTGGTCTAAAGAAAATCCATGAAGATCTATCGTTGCCTCTGTTTTAAGTTTTATTTGATCTTTAAAGTTATCTTTATTTTGAATTTTTTCGTTACTTTCTACAAAGTTTTTCCAATCTTTTAAATCTTTGTTAGATAGTTTTTTTTTCAATTAAACACTAGTTTCAATCAAAGACCAATTTGGATCATTTGATTTTACATCCTTAGAAAATTTCCAGGTGTCATAAACCTTTTTTACTTTTTCTGGATCACCTGCTACTATTTTAGAATTTTTATCCTTTACACATGAAATAATCTCACTAACAAATTCAACTGTTACTTCAAGAAAATTACCGTTTCGTTCGTGATTTTTGATTTCAGCAGAGTTGATACCTATAAAAGTAGTCTCAGATCTGTTGCCTTGCTTTTTTCTTTCAGCGATAGCATCTTCAAATTGCATGAAAACTTTTCTCTCTAAAAGATTTTTAATATTTTTTAAATTTCCATTAGAAAAGTCTGTAATTATTGTTTCATATGCAATCTTTGCGCCTGACAAAAATTCTGATTTAGCTTTATCATCGAATACATCAAAATTTGTTTTTTTAACAGGTTTTGCATTTGGAAAATCATGTGGAAAACTTTGAGTAATGTCTTCCTCGAAACCAGATTTTTTTCCTAAAATACCCCTAAGTCTCAAAAAAATGAAACCCGCTATCATTGCTAAAAGTATTATATCTATATATTCAAAGCTATAACTCATAACATTATACTATTTACTCTATTGCTTAATTTCAACTAGCAAATTAGATTAATGACAAATGAACACACTTTTATTAATTATTTTATTCGTTCCTCTTTTAGAAATATACCTTTTTATTGAAATTGGAGGTCAAATAGGAGCTTTTAACACAATTTTAATAATTCTTTCGACTGCGATAATTGGTATTTATTTTGTCAGATTGCAGGGGTTAAGTACTTTAAAGTCTGGTGTTGCACAAATTTATAAAAACGAAATACCTGTTTACGAAATGATGTCAGGGGCCGCTTTAGCTGTAGCTGCAGTGCTTTTAATTATTCCCGGATTTGCTACAGACATTTTTGGCTTTCTTTTAATCCTCCCAATGACTAGAAATTTAATTTTCAAATTTCTTGGCCAAAAGTATACAAAAAAAAAAATTAAAGATGATTTGATAGAAGGTGAATATGAGGATAAAGATAAATAATGGAGAAGAAATATAGAATACTTGGGGAATTTATAAAAGATATATCTGCTGAAACTAAAGATATTGAAAGTTATATCTTTACAAAAGAAAATATTTCTAAATATAAACTATTTATTGATATCAATACAAAGCCTTTGAAAAATAAAATGGCTGAAGTTTCAATATCAACAAAATTTAAAGAGAATGAAGAAAATATTAAACATAGTTATTTTGAGATGGTGTATGCGGTAATTGTTAAGATTGACGAAGATGTAGACACCAAAGAAGTTTTGGAACCAATTTTTTTAAAAGATGTTCCTTCAGAAGTATATCCAAAAATTGAAAAAATATTTCTAGATTTATTAAAATATTCAGGTTATCCAAATGTTAAATTTGAGAGTAAGGTTGACTTTAATGAATTATTTCAAAAAAGAAAAAACTAGACATTTTTCTTTAGAGAATTTTTCATAAAAACTTTATGACTATCTATCTCCTCCTGTGATGGTCTGATAACCCTTTTGCAATAATCAATTTTTTCATCTTGATTTGATAATTTAGAGCTTTCAGAAGCAAACTCTAATTTTGGCTCTTTTTGATCAATCAAGTTTATGTAAACTCTTGATAAAAGTTCACAGTCAATTAATGCTGTATGAAATTTTCTTCTTGAGTTATCAATCCTAAACCTTTTGCAAAGCGCATCCAGACTAATTTGAGAACCAGGGTATTTTTCCCTGGCAATATCAAGCGTATCAATAACATTATCTTTAAGAATAGGGTTTTTACCAATTAATTTAAGTTCATTGTTTAAATGTGAAATATCAAATTCAGCATTATGAATTATTAATTTCTTATTTTCAATAAAACTTAAAAAATCATTAGCGACATCTCTAAAAATCCTTTTATCTGATAAAAACTCATCTGTATAACCATGTACTTTCATTGCATCCTCTGAAACTTTTCTTTGGGGATTTAAGTAACAATGAAAAGTTTTGGATGTGGGCACTTGATTTTTTAGTTCTATACATCCAATTTCAACAATTCGATGACCGTTTGCTACTGATAAGCCTGTTGTTTCTGTATCAAGAACTACTTCTATCATTTAAAATTTTATCTTTTAGTTTTTTTACCTTCTTCAATATGATTACACTATTAAAATTATTAATTAAAATGTAATTTGACCTAGATTGTTTTTTCTTAAGAGGTAATTGATGTTTTCTAAGAATACTTAGAATCTTACTACTATAGTTCTGTCTTTCTTTTAATCTTTTATCGACTTCTTTTTTTCTTGTTTTAATAAATATTATAATATCATTTTTTTTATTCATTTTATTTTCGAGGTATAACGGAATATCTAAAATTACTATTTTCTTATTTTTATTTTTTTTTAAGAATAAATTTAGTTTTCTTCTGACAATAGGATGGACTATCAAATTGATTTTTTTTAGATTAGATAAATTATTTCTTAATATATCTAATAATTCTTTTTTTTTAATTGGAAATGTCTTGATAAACTTAGGAAATATTTTTTTTAAAGCAAAAAAACATTTTCTGTTATTTTTATATATTTTTTTAACTTCCAAATCTGCACAAAAATAAGGAGCATTAAATAGCCTAGAAATATATGTTTTTCCTGAACCAATATCCCCTACTAAGCTAATTTTAATCATTCGAATATCTTTAAAACTTCATCATCAATTTTAGGTATCACATTGTTCCATATCGAAAATGATTGATTGGCTTGATAAATAAACATGAATTTACCATTTTCAATTTTATTACCATAATCTTTTGCTTTTTTTAAAAATGGTGTCTGTTTAGGATTATAAATTACATCATAAAACATTTTATCTTTTACATTCAAACTTAAATCTAAACTGTCTCCTTTAAGACCAACACTTGTGGCATTTATAACAATATCAAAGTCTGGTATCTCTCCCCACCTCAATATCTCAATCTCATGAAATTTTTTTTTTATGTTTTCAGTTTTTTCAATAGTCCTATTTGATAAAAAAATTTTCTTACAGCCCATACTTAGTAGAGAATAGATAATTGAAGGAACAACTCCACCCGCTCCAATAATAAAAATTGATTTATGTAAAACATTAATTTTTGAATGCCTCAATCCCAATTCAAATCCTGCAACGTCTGTGTTGTGTCCTATGATATCTTTGCCGCTTTTATAAATAGTATTAACGGATTCTGTTGTTTCAACTTCAAGACTAAGCTTGTCCAAATATTTGATAACTTTATTTTTAAAAGGAACTGTTACGTTAATCCCGTGGATTTCATCATTTCTTAATTTATCAATAAAATTTTTAAGCTCATTTTCTTCTAATTTAATTTTTTCATACATTGCATTAATATTATTTTTTTTTATCCAAAAATTGTGTAATTCAGGTGAAAGAGAATGCTCTATGGGATTGCCAATTACATAATATTTTTTCATTTATGATCCTTTAAATAATTTTTTAGCTTGTCTATTGGTAAACCCATTATCGTATTTTTATCTCCCTTTATATCGCTAAATAAATTTTTTCCCTCACCTTCAATTTGATAAACATTATATGCATAAAGATTTTTATCAGATATTTTAGATAGATAATTTTTTAATTCATCTTCATTTAACTTCTTCATAAACAGTTCTGCTTTGTCAGTATGATTCCATACCATATTTCCTCTCTTTGAAATGCAGATTGAGCTAATTAGAAAATGGCTTCTGCCATTCATTTTTTTTAAAATATTAAGAGCTTCTTCTCTAGATTTGGGTTTAGATATTATCTCACCTTTTAAATCTATAACGCTATCTGCGCCTAACACTAAATCTTCAGGCCGTTTATCGCTTACTTTGTTTGCTTTTAGCTCGGCGAGATTTTTTGATATTAATTCGGGTGTTGCGCCTTCTTTTAAAAGTGCTTCTTTTATTACATCTTCATCAACTTGGGATGGTTCAACATTACAGGCTATGCCGTTTTCTAATAAAATTTTTTTCCTTACCTCGCTCTTTGAAGCTAAAACAACTCTAACCATTTTGATTAAATATATCGTGAATTTTAAGTATTGATGCGGCAGTTTCTTCCACAGATTTTCGAGTAACATCTATAGAAGGCCAGTTATATTTTTGAAACAATTTTTTTGAAGTTTCAATTTCATTTCTAATTTTCTCAAAATCTACATAATTTTTATTTTCGTTTTCTTTAATAGATTGCATTCTATTTTTTCTTAGATCTGCTAATCTTTCGGGCTCAGCTGTTAAACCCACAACACAAGTACAGTTTGGCTTTTCTTTTAAAAAATCTGGAACAGATTGTTCATTTATCAAAGGAATATTGGAAATTTTCATACCTTTGTTTGCTAAATAAATTGATGTTGGTGTTTTGCTAGTTCTGCTAACTCCTAGTAAAATTATGTCTGATTTAGTTATATCTTCTATTGAATTTCCATCGTCATGATTCATGGTGAATTGTATGGCTTCAATTTTTTTATAATAATCATCATTCATGGCATGTTGTCCGCTTGGAATATGATTTGCTTCCTGATTTAAAAGCTTTGAAAAAGTTAGGATAAGATCTCCCAATACACCAAAACAAGGTATGTTTTTTTTCCTACATTCATCAGATAAATATTGAGCTAGTTTGTTATCTACAATTGTGTAAAGAAAAATGGATTTTTTATTTTTAGCTGAGTTCTCTATAATTTTTAATATTTGGTTTTCTGTTCGCGTGAAAGAAAAATAGTGGGTTTTATAATCAAAATTTTTAAATTGAGCTCTTATGGCTAGAAAGATCCTTTCAAGCGTCTCTCCGGTTGAATCTGATACTAAATATATTTCGTATGTATTACTCATGTATAATTTATAAAGATTTTTGTATTAATGTTAACTTATAAATAAGCTTACAAATTCTATCATCTAAAATCAAAAAAAAGGTTTTTAATAACATTTTTAAACATGTTTATAACGAATATATAACTTTTTGGATAAAAATTATATTTATCTATAACGCCTTAATTTAATATATTTATTTACAAAGTTAATTGTGAAAAAGATGTTATAAAAGTGTTAGAAAATAGTAATATTCAATATTAACATCTCTAATACAGATAATATAAGTATTACTTTATCTATTATTATGACTGTTTTACAAGAATGTATAAATAGAAAATCTATCACTAGATGTATATGGTTAATGAGACAGGCAGGTAGATATTTGCCTGAATTTAGAGAAATAAGATCTAAAAATCCCAATTTTGTAGAATTATGTTTAAATGAAAATTTGTCATCAGAAATTACAGTACAACCATTAAGAAGATTTGATCTTGATGCAGCTATTATTTTTTCTGACATACTCTTGTTACCATACGCATTAGGTCAGTCAGTTAGTTTTAAAAAAGATTTTGGGCCAGAACTAGGAGAAATTAATTTTGATAAAATTTTAGAAGTTGGAGAAAAGGAATTTTCTGAAAAGTTACAACCGGTTTATAATTCTCTAAAAATAGTCAAGGCAACAAAGGAATTAGAAAATAAGGATTTAATCGGGTTTGTTGGTGCTCCATGGACTATTCTTGTCTACATGTTAAATAAAAAATCACCTAAAAATAACGATTTAAAAAATAATTTGAAAGATCGATCGTTTATTAATCAGCTTTTAGAAATAATTACTAAATTTTTAAAAATACATATAGAAAATCAGATTAAAAATGGAGCAACAATCATTCAAATATTTGATAGTTGGGCAGGTCTTTTAAACGAGGAGGATTTAGAAAAATATGTTTATGAGCCATCAAATAATCTAGTTGATTTTATTAACTCTAAAAAAGTTCCATCGATATGTTTTCCAAAAGGAATCAATAATTATGAAAAATATGTTGAATTGGTTAAGCCTAATGTCATTAGCATAGACTATAATGTAGATCCTGTAAAAATTGCTAATACGATTGACATAGTTGTACAAGGAGGATTAAACCCAAACTTATTATTAGGAAACAAAGAAGAGCTAAAAAAGCATACTTTTAAATATTTAGATATTTTTAAGGATAAACCCTATATTTTTAATCTAGGACATGGTGTTCTTCCCAATACAGATCCAAGTATGGTAGATTACTTAGTTAAATTAATTAAAAATTATTAATGAATAAAACACACCCAGAAGTAAAATATGGAAAAACGGGAGTGCTATTAGTTAACTTAGGCACACCCGATAGTACTGGTTGGTGGGATATAAGAAAATATCTCAAAGAATTTTTATCGGATAGACGAGTTATTGAAGTTAATCCTTTTGTATGGAAAATAATATTAAATTTATTCATTTTGACATTTAGGCCTTCCAAAACAGCTAAAGCATATAAAGAAATCTGGATGAAAAAACAAAATATGTCACCACTCAGATATTACACAATTATGCAGTCCCAAAAACTGTCAGAAAAACTAAACAATAAAAATAAGATCGTAGATTATGCTATGAGGTATGGATCACCCAGCATCAAAAGCAAGATCAATGAGCTCAAAGATAAGGGTTGTGAGCATCTTATTATTTTACCCCTGTATCCCCAGTATTCTGCAGCAACAACAGCTACAGTTTGTGACGAAGTTTATAAAACTTTGATGAAAATGCGTTGGCAACCAAGTTTGCAAATTATCCCACATTATGAGTCTGAACCTCTTTATATAAAAGCACTTGTTAACAGCATTCAAAAAAAGTTATCACAAATAAACTGGAAGCCTGATTTAATACTTGCATCCTATCATGGGATCCCGAAAAAATACTTCGACAAGGGCGATCCTTACCAGTGCTATTGTCAAAAAACTTCCAGACTTTTATCAGAAAGCTATACAGAGCTAAAAATTATGACAACTTTTCAATCAAGATTTGGACCTCAAGAGTGGTTACAGCCCTATACAGACAAAACTTTAGAGAGTCTTCCTAGTGAAGGAGTTAAAAATTTACTAGTCATATGCCCTGGATTTTCATCAGATTGTGTAGAAACTTTAGAGGAAATTTCAATACAAGGTAAAGAAAGCTTTCTTAAAGCTGGAGGAACAAATTTTGATACAGTGCCGTGTTTGAACGACGATGCTGATCACATAGATTTATTTAGCCATTTGGTAGATAAATACATCATAAATATTTAATGAAATCGTTAATAATATATTCAAGCACAGATGGTCAAACTAAAAAAATTTGTGAAGCTATTAAAAAAAATTCCAACAACAATGAGTCTACCGAAATATCATCTCTAGAAGAGGCTTTTAATCTTAATATTAACAATTACGATCAGGTTGTAATAGGCGCAAGTATAAGATATGGAAATTACAAATCTAATCTATTCAAATTTATAGAAAAAAATATAAGAATTTTGAATACAAAAAAAAATGCGTTTTTTTCAGTAAACGTAGTTGCTCGCAAAAAAGAAAAGAATACACCAGATACAAATCCTTACATAAAAAAGTTTTTAAAAAAAACAAATTGGAGACCAAAAAAAATAGAGGTTTTCGCGGGAAAAGTTGACTATCCAAATTATAACCTTTTTAACAAATTAGTAATAAAGTTTATAATGTTTATAACAAAAGGTCCGATTAACACTAGCCAATCATATGAATTTACAGATTGGGAAGAAATTAAAAAATTTTCTAGAGAATTAAATTAGTTGTTAATTTTCTCATTTGCTATTTTTCTTGCAAACCTAAATGACATAAAACAAAAATAGACAAATAAAGCACCTGTAACCAACATCATAATTTTTGATATATCTGCCCAATAATTATTGAACAATTGACCACTTACTGCGGCCCGAATAACATCTAGCCCGCCAAGAATTATTAAAACGCCTGTTAAAGCAACTATGTGCATAAATAATTTTTTTTTGTTGCTAAATTTTATAGAAAGATAAGAGAATAGAATTATTACACTCCCAATATAACTTGGAATATATGAAGTAAAAGATGTGCTACCAGACAATAAGCTTATTACCACTCCCCAGAGAAATAAAAAAAAACCATAGTAGATAGATAGGCGCTCTATATTTTTACCTAAAATTGTAAATTCTGTTTGATGTTCCATTTATTACCAATAAATTAGACTTTATCAGAATTTTTTATTTCTTTCAAAGGTTGAAATATTACAATAAACCTATATATTACAAATATCTAACCTTAATAAAATCCATTATTATGAAAATCGAAGAACTTAAAAAAAACCCTCCCGCACAGCTTATTACGCAAGCCGAAGAGCTTGGAATAGAAAACGCTAGCACTTTAAGAAAACAGGAAATCTTATTCGCTATACTTAAAAAACTTGCTGAAAAAGGTGAAGAAATAACTGGTATGGGTGTTTTACAATTATTACAAGATGGTTTTGGTTTCCTCAGAGCATTGGAATCAAATTATTTACCAGGTGCAGACGATATATACGTAAGCCCTAATCAAATAAGAAAATTTGGTCTTAGAACTGGAGACACTGTTGAGGGTCCTGTGAGAGCCCCTAAAGAGGGTGAAAGGTACTTTGCTTTATTACAAGTGAGCAAAATAAACAATGAAGATCCAATGAAATCCAGACATAAAATCGCTTTTGACAACCTAACACCATTGTATCCAAACAAACAATTAGTTATGGAAGTAGAAAATAACAAAATAGAGAAAAAACCGGACTTAACTTCAAGATTAATTGATTTAGTAAGCCCTATAGGGAAAGGCCAAAGATCTTTAATTATATCTCCGCCCAAGGCAGGAAAAACCATGATACTCCAAAGTATTGCAAACTCAATAACAGCAAACCATCCTGAGTGTTCGTTAATGGTATTATTAATTGATGAGAGACCAGAGGAGGTTACAGATATGCAAAGAACAGTCAAAGGAGAAGTTATTAGCTCTACTTTTGATGAACCGGCTCAAAGACACGTAGCTGTAGCGGAAATGGTAATTGAAAAAGCTAAAAGACTAACGGAGCATAAAAAAGATGTGATTATCTTACTAGATTCTATTACTCGTTTAGGCAGAGCTTATAACGCAGTTGTGCCGAGTTCAGGTAAGGTTTTAACAGGAGGTGTTGATGCTAATGCTCTTCAAAGACCAAAAAGATTTTTTGGTGCTGCAAGAAA
>TARA_B100000963_G_scaffold84194_1_pt1 | contig 11266 bp, 8 predicted proteins | sample TARA_B100000963 | Tara Oceans TARA_B100000963 (sample SAMEA2622097) | marine metagenome | biome: marine biome (ENVO:00000447); feature: surface water layer (ENVO:00002042); material: "saline water (ENVO:00002010), including plankton (ENVO:xxxxxxxx)" | depth 5 m | reverse complement strand
AACCCTTGCAGGTTCTTGGTTTTAATCATTTACGGCATGGTGGGCTACCATGACGGGGTCGGCTAAATAAATTATATTAAACAATGCTTTATTACAAAGGTCATCGATTCAATGCGCCAAATGATTATTTTATGCACCTTTTGGAGGAAAATGGTATGCCCAATATCCTTGGTGATTTTATTGAAGAAGCCATAACTGTTGGAGGGTCTTCGGTTCATTTAAGAGTACTAAGGGCAAATAGAGATGCGCCAACTGCTGTTTTTATACCAGGCACCGCCACCTATGTAATGTGTTATGCTGAATTCCTACATGCCTTATATCGGGCGGGGATGAATGTTGTGGGTATTGATCCTCGCGGCCATGGTCAAAGCGACGGATTACGAGGGCATTATACCGTCCACTCGGTTATGGAAGATGCGGAGCATGCAATACAATATTCTAAACAAAATTTCTCTGGTCCTGTGCACCTTATTGGAAGTAGTCAAGGTGGGATAACAGCCCTTTACTTAGCAACAAAGGGTGTATCTGTTGATAGTGTTGTTTGTCAAAACATTGCTGATTTAACAGCTAAGGAGGTTGCCAATTTAAGCCGCTTTCCGTGGTTGGGAAGACTTGGTAAACCGCTGCTGAAGCTTTTTGCTCGCGTCATTCCTAGAGCGAGAATACCAATCCACTACTACTTGTCGTTGTACAAGGTGAGGGTAAAGCACTTTGGGAATGCACGACGTTTTATGCAGGAAGACCCTTTAGCTCTTGAGCATATAACACTAAGCACGCTGGCTTCATTGGTCAGTGCTCATCTACCCAAGCCCCTTTCTACTCTTGAGGTGCCTGTTTTTGTTTTTCAGGGCGATGCAGATGAAATTTTCCCCGTTGCTTATACCCAACGCCTTGTCGATGCTTTGGGATCATCCAAAAAAGAGTTTAAGGTTTATCCTAACAGAGGGCATGGTATTATGGTAAACGAGCCCAACCAAGTGGCCAACGATATTGTTTGCTGGATAAAAGGAATCAAGGACTAAATCCTTCGAACACAAATCCCCAATGGATTAGACGTTTTGACTTTTAGGGCGTTAATTTTTTGTTTGAGGGCAAGCATCTTTGAGGTCTCTTCTTCGCTAAGCACAGCATCTTTGTAGCGCATTTCCCACTCAAATTCTAATTGTTGGTGTAATTCCCACTCAAACCACTGGATTTCCCGATCAACATCACTTTTGTAGGTCTGGTCTATGCCCACTACAGGACCTGACCGTTTCCGCCATCCATCGAGCGATAGGGACTCATAATTTTGAACAGCACTATATTCCGAGAGGTAGATTGATGTACAGTGTTGAGCGATTTCAATATCGCTATCATGGATAAGTTTTTCGGATTTTATACTTCCTTCTCGGAGCCGAGCAAATATCCTTTGGTGAAGAGGGGCTTGCAAGTCCTCATCAGCCAGAGAGTCTAATACAAAATGGGTCACAGAGCGTTCATCATCATAGGGCCGATGTCCGTGCTCAACAAGTATTCTAATAAGATTAAGCTCTCTAAGGGCAAGATTGAGATAAAGATCTTCAAGATATTGTTGGGGCCTGGTTTTCCTTGATCTGTAGGGTTTGGTTAAGGCTGAAGCGGTTTTAGACCCACTGGCATTAGTCTGTGGTGCCCCCTTTATCCGACGGAGCTCCCCATGCAAAAGCTCTTCATCAATGGACAGCTCGTGTCCAATTTGTTTAAGGTAAATGCCTCGTTGAATAGGGCTAGAAACATAAGAAACTAGGGCAAGAAGTTGTTCAACCTCAACTGCCTTGCGCTGAGGGTCTAAGGTCGATGCAATATCCGCAAGCAGCGACAACTCGTAGTAGATGGCATCTTGGGCCTTTGTGCTTATGTGATCAGCTAAGTGTTGTCCGCCAAACTTGTGTATATAACTATCGGGATCGTGATCTTCTGGCAACAAACAAACCTTTGGGAACAAACCCATTCGAAGACAAAGTTCTATACCTTTTTTTGCCGCTTGTTGGCCTGCGCTATCCCCATCAAATAATAAGACTATATTCTTTGTAAAGCGCTTTATTCTGTGGACATGCCCCTCAGTGAGTGCCGTGCCGGAGGCAGAAACCGCTTCTTCTATGCCCGCTTGATGAAGGGCGATTACATCCGTATACCCCTCAGTTAGAACAAGCCGGTCCTTGTCACGAACTGCTCGTTTTGCTTGATACAACCCATAAAGGACGTTGCTTTTATCGTAGACATCGGTTTGAGGGGTATTGATGTACTTGGGTCCCTTTCCGTCACCCTTCAAATCGCGCCCGCCAAACCCAAGAACTCGGCCATTTGTATCAATGATTGGAAACATTAGTCTCTCTCGAAAGAAATCAAACGTTTTTTCTTCCCGCTTTACAATTAACCCAGCATCCACCAAAACCCTCTCATCAATTTTGTGTATCAGGGAGGCCTTAAATAGACTATCCCACCCTTTTGGGGAAAGCCCCAATCCAAAGGTTTCTTGAGCTTTTGAACTGATACCCCGGGATTTGACATACTCTCGAGCAATCTTGCCATCAACCTCACGATTTAGTACTGATATAAACAAGTTTTTAGCCCAATCAAGGGCTACATACATTTTTTCTTTTTTGCTTAGTAATTGTACTTGCTCAGGACTTTGAGCTTCTTCAATGAGTTCGATATTATACTTTTTACCCAGAAGTTTTATTGCCTCAATGAAGGTGAGTTGCTCGTGATCCATGACAAACCGCAGAGCGTTACCAGATTTACCACAACCAAAACATTTGTAGATACCCTTATTGGGGGAAACCATAAATGATGGGGTTTTCTCGTCATGAAAAGGGCAGTTTGCTTTATAGTTTGACCCACTCTTTTTAAGCGTCAAGTAGTCTGACAATACGTCGATAATGTCTAGGGCGCCGAGCACTGCATTAACGGATGTTTCAGAAATTCTTGGCATAAAGAGAAAGATTAAAAAACTTTTTTACCGTTTCAGTTGTATTACTGATGTCCATTTTTAATAATGGATAACAATTTTGGTTTTTGTTTTGGTTCGGTGTTGAGGTCCCTCCTGGTAGGGGCCTCAACTATTTTTGGTTACAAGGGAACAAAATACTAGGATTCCCGCTAATAATTATCACTATTTCTTCTCAGGGGGGTAGGCAATTCGAATGTGGTGAATATTGTTAAGCCTTGATTTAAAGGCGGCCTTACACAGATTAATTTCTTGAATTGTGATCTTGGATTCTCTAAATTGGCCTTCCTGCATCTGTTTATCAATTACATTATCAACCATAGCTGAAATGTTTTCTTCATTAGGGGATGTTAAGCTCTTGGATGATGCCTCTGCCGCATCTGCCATCATGAGTATTGCCTCTTCTTTGCTTCGTGGTGGCGGCCCAGGATATTTAAAATCACTTTCTCTAGTTTCATCATCGTCTCGTAAAGATTTTTGGTAAAAGTATTCGACCCTGCTATCACCATGATGTGTTAAAATAAACTGTTGAAGTGCCTGTGGGAGACGATATTCTTTTGCTTTCTCCAACCCTAGAGGAACGTGATCGATGATTTTTTGTGCACTAATTCTTGCTGCAAGCCGCTCGTGCGGGTTTTGACCAGGATGCTGGTTCTCAATAAAAAATTGAGGATCACTCATTTTGCCCACATCGTGATAAAGCGCACCAACTTTTACCAATAGCCCATCTGCGCCTATTGTTTCCGCTGCATATTCTGCAAGGTTTGCAACTTGTAAGGAGTGCTGGAAGGTGCCAGGCGTTTCGTTGGAAAGCTTTTTAAGTAAGGGCTTATTTATATCTGAAAGTTCAACCAGGCGTAGTTCAGACAATGTACCGTATAGTCTCTCAAACAATAGGATGATGGGCAGGGCGAGAAAGGTAAGAAAGGATTGAACAGCTACATCAGAGAGCACCCATAGTGCATCTATGCTGATTTCAGCACCACCCAACATAAAAAGAAGAGTTTCAAATCCGGCATTAATGAAGAGAACAAGCAAACTTAGTCGTAAAAAGTCTGACCAGTATCGAATAGTTTTAACCCAATAGATTACTCCAGCCCCAACAACTAGGTGGCGAATAAGAAATGCCCAACTATCGCCAACAATTATGGAAGATAACCCTGCAGTTGCTAAAATCACAATCAATGCCGACTCCTTGTCATAAAAAGCTAAGATTACCACAGGGGCAATAGCTAACGGTATTATAGAACGGTGTTCAGGAATGTAGACCTCAGTAAAAATGGCCGCTAAACAAAACAGGCCGATAAGTGATGTTGTGACAATGTTTAGACGAATACTGAAGGCTTGCTTGGCCGCCGACTTACTTACCGCTACCCCACCGCCAAATAAAATAAGAACAACGAGCAGAAATTTGGCAAGATCGATACGAAAAAGTTCAGCGTCTGACAATAAACTGTCTTTCGATTTTATTCGTAATATTTCCAAGGCCTGTACTTGGTCAGGGCCGACTTTTTCACCCTGGGCGACAATCAATTCTCCTTTTTCATAATGCTCTTTAATAGAGTCAATGGAAAGCATGGCCCGTTGTATATCCAGTTGAACCTCTGCACTATTTTTCCTGTACTTTCCTATGTCGAGTGTTAACAGGGGGTGTTTGGGTAGGGCACTTTCCATCATGGCTTTGGACCATTCATTTTTCGAGGAAAACAAACCCCAACCGGGCAATCCGTCAAGAATCTCTTGATCAAAGAATCCGTCTTCACCCTCAAAGGTTGCTATGGAAAGAAGTTGGCCCAAGGATAATACTTTGTTATTTAATAGAAAACGAGAATCTCCCTCTACAGAGAACGTAGGGCTTAAAATAATTGGGTGTTGTTGATAGTAAGACCTTATATATTCCTGCCCAAAGCCAATCATGGAAAGGCTGTCAGAGGAAGGATATTGTTTTTCTACTTCCTCTTTTTGCATAGATTCGTAGAAGGCGCCTATCACACCCTGAATATTGGAATTAGAGCTATCTGGAGCTGGCAGTAGTTTATCTAAAAAACGTTTTTTTTCTTCTTGAAACAACAAACTAAACTCAACACTGTAAAGTGCAATGTGTTGGCGCACAGAGGCGGAATCATTAAAAAAAAGAGGAATCGGAAATTGCCTCTTGATTTCGGAAACATCTTGATTTATATCTGTGGAGTCTCTTAATATATCAAATGCAAAGGGTGCCAAAAGGTCTTTCCCTTGCCAAATTTCCCCGTTTCCTGCAGTGTCTAGGACAAGGGATTGCCTAGGGGATGTAAAGGCGATGATGCTGGCCCATAATAAGATACATCCCCCAAGGGATAGATAGCCACTAAGAGAAACGGGTTTTGATTTATGCATTTCTCCATGCAATTTAAGTACTTTAGGCCTTTCAAAGGATATTAAATTTTCAATATGAAAGATGTTTATGTTTTGGGCATGGCAAGAAGCCCTGTTGGAAGTTTTGGGGGCACCTTGTCTAAGTTAAGTGCTGTAGAGCTTGGTGCACATAGTATTCGACATGCCGTACTTAGGGCATCTGTTGAGCTAGAAGACATTGAAGAGGTATATATGGGACAAGTCTTGCAAGCTGGCGCCGGTCAAGCGCCCGCCAGACAAGCGGCTCTTTCTGCCGGATTACCCGAGTCTACCCCGTGCACAACAATTAATAAAGTTTGTTCCTCGGGCATGAAGTCAATTATGATGGCAAGTCAGTCCATCCGTCTTGGTGATCGAAGTTTAATGGTAGCTGGTGGCATGGAATCTATGAGTCAGTCCCCCTTTTATTCTCATGATGCCCGGTGGGGTGCTAAATATGGCAACAGAAGTCTTGTAGATGGCATAGTAAGAGATGGACTTCAAGATCCCTATGATGGGTCAATGATGGGTGTCTGTGGAGATCTGTGTGCTGATGAGCAAGGGCTAGATCGGTCGGCACAAGACGAATATGCTATTGCCTCCTACAAAAGGGCTCAAGAAGCATCGAATAATGGATGGCTTGATTCGGAGATAGCTCCGATTGAAATTCCTCAGCGAAAAGGAGATCCTGTAGTGATCTCTCGGGATGAGGATATTGATAAGGTACGCTTTGAAAAAATACCAAGCTTGCGCCCAGTCTTCAATAAAGAAGGAAGCGTTACCGCAGCAAATGCCTCTAACATTAATGATGGTGCGGCGGCCTTAGTATTGGCCAGCGATCAGTGGATAGAAGCACACAAGCCTCTTGCACGCATTGTATCATATGCGGATGCGGCCCAAAAACCTAAACAATTCACGATGACTCCATCTCTAGCCATGCCATTGGCGTTGGACAAGGCGGGACTTAAGTCCTCAGAGATTGATTTAGTAGAAATTAATGAGGCCTTTTCTGTTGTGGCGTTGGCTAATATGAAAGCCATGGGCTTTAGTCACGATATTACAAATGTAAACGGTGGTGGGGTTTCCATAGGACACCCAATCGGTGTTTCGGGTTGTCGAATCGTCATGGCCCTTGTTTCTGAGTTACGACGCAGGGGCAAACGATACGGCCTGGCTGGCATTTGTAATGGGGGGGGTGGAGCCAGCGCCATGGTGATTGAGGCCCTCTAAGCGTTGAATAACAATACTTCGGGTTTATGCGTTTTAGAGAGGTGATGTGCTGTCGAGCCATAGGAATTATCTGTCTGCTTGTATGCGTAAGTCCCCTTGTGGCCCAATCGCCCACAACCACACAGGACGACAAGGAGAGTGGTATACACCTGCTGCTTGCCGAACAATGGGCTCTTGTGAATGCAACGGAAAGTGCTTCAGATATAAGAAGTAATGCGAACAAGGCCTTTATACCCCTTTTGGCGCGAGCCCTTGCGACAGACGTTGATTTATCGACAAACTTTTCTTCTTTTCTTGTTGGGCTTTTTGAGGTCTATCCACCCGATAGCTCTTTTCGAATTATTACATGGGAACTCTTTGTAACGGACAATCACGTGAGGCATTTCGGCGTAATACAACAGCGGAAAAGCCCTGGTATGCTTCTTCCTCTATTTGATGCTAGCGATATGCATCCTTACAGAACTAAGGAAATTCTTTCTAGAAGCAATTGGTATGGCCAAATTTACTATAATGTGTCGGCCTCTGCAGGGCCCAATGACGGCCATTATTTACTCATGGGCTACGATAGAAAAGATAGCCTTAGTGACTTTATAATATTGGACGTATTGGTGCTTAAGGATGGAGAGGTTAGTTTTGGGGCCTCACAATTTATGTATCCACAAGACATGCCAGTTGTGGCAGAAGGGGACGTTTTTTCTCAGGATTCGCTTACGACGAGGCTATTTTTCGAACACAAAGAGGGGACGATATTTAGACTATCCGTTGATGAATCATCGAACATGATAACATACAGCCACCTTAGCCCAATCCACAATTCGGCAAAAGAAACACTTTATAATTATGTGCCCGACGGGACAGATGCTGGGTATCGTTGGAATGGGACACATTGGGAGTGGGTTCCCGACCCCTCGGCTATTTTGCCCACTGATTAAAATACCGCATGTATAGTAAAAGGGGGTCTTGGGGTACTCTTTTTGGATTACTTATGAGGTCAACATAAGTGCGGGGCCTTTGGTGTCGCTTACTTTGATAAGCATCAAGCATTGGAGGTTGAGCTATTCCTGCTTCATCAATAATGGGGAAAACATCTCCAAACACCCCATCTTCGAGCCGCATGGAAAGAACTTCACCCAGGGAATCAAGTCGAAGGAGAGCGTAGGTGGCATCTGACCGGTTTCCGTTTTCATAAAGTCCGTCAGTTTCTGACTCAATTAGAACTAAAATCTGGGCATTATTACTTACTTCAATTTGTTGAATGAGTGTATCGCGAAGTATAATAAACAGACTGTCTCCTGCTACCTGATCAAAAAAACCTCGAGGCTTTAGCGCCCTGCTCCAAAAAGCACCTCCCCAAAAGGATAGTTTTCGTTTGTGCTGGTTATTGCTGTCTGTCTCTAATTTGCCCATTCCCGACAAGACCTCAACGGAATCATTCCATAACACAACATCGCCATCAAGTGCCAAGTAATCTGTTGCACTTACCCAGTGAATCGAGTCAGCTTGACCCTGTTCATTTTGACCAAAAAACATGGCAGACCCCCATCCAAAAAGCTGAGTGGGTTTAGCCATAGAGTCTACTACCCCTGTCGAATCTTTTAAGGCATAAATGGTGTCGGCTGCCAAAAAAAGCGTGTCTTGACCACTAATTGAGTATACCATCGGCCTGTTATATCCCCAGAGAGACCCATTCTTGTCATCAAGCGTAGCGAGAACACCCCACATGCCAATACTATCAATGGTATCATAGATGTGGTAATCCGATAAAAGGCTTATTGCGCTATCTGCTGGGTTGAATCGGGCATTGTTACACCACCCTATCTTACTTCCAGACACAAAGAGCGTTCCTTCTCCAAAAATCGATGGCTTCCCCTCTCCACCAAGTTGGCCTTTGTGGCAATAAATGGTCAAGTCTTCTTCATAAATTACAGTGGAGTCCAAAATTTTACCAGCCCCCGTCTTAGAATTATATATAATGTCCTTCGAAAGAATTAGGGTTGGTCCTTGTCTAATTTCAACTTCACCAGTTAGCCTTGAGCGCCCCCCTCTTGATGAATAGTTTCCATAGTTACTTCGAATACGAGTATTCCCTTGCCTAAGTTGTCCCCCACCAGCAAACTGACCCTGGCCAGTAGCTGTATTAAAGGATATAAAGGGGCTTTTGATTCGCTTACGATTCTCGGTATACGTGCAGTGCCCAAGAAACCGCCCCGAACTAGTTTGTAATGAGTAGACCAGAGAGTCAGAGGTGATCACGATACCCTCTATGGTGGTTACCTGAATATTATTGTATGCACGAATGATACCAGAGTCTATGTCACTATCAAAGATGAGGCTGTCGCAAAAAAACAAATTGCTGTCGGCAGAAAGAATAACATCTCCGACTAATACATATCGAGTATTGGTGTCACTTTGAAAAATCTGCATTTGTTGAAAGGCCTGGAGATAGACACTGTCAGTGACTGCAGTATCTTGACTAGGTACATTAGATTGTGCATAGAGGTGGTGTGACCCAATGGATAAGAGCAATAAGAAATTACAGACCAACCATTTCATACTATTTGCGACGCTCTTTCCGCTCTATAAGAGAAAACGACACATATCGCGAAGGATTGTTTTTGAGATCGGTTAGTAAGGAGTCAAGTGACAGAGCGGTGGTTAAAAGCTCTTCATGTAAAACATCATCTTTGATTAGTTTTTGTAGGCTTCCTTCTCCATATTGAATGGTGTCAACTAAAGAGTTAATACTTATAAGTGCGTCGTCCAAACGGTTTACGGTATTGTCAAAGTCAACGCGCGCCAGGTTGGTAGTTAGTGTATCAACATTTTGTAATATTCCCGACAACACATCGGTTTGGTTTTTCAAATTGATGGTTATGCCATTGAGGTTTGCTAAAACTTGACCGATTTGTTCTCCTTTTCCGTCAAGCATAATCGATGTTTTTTGGCCAAGCACGTCATAGGTTTTGACAAGTTGGTCAATATCGTTAACTAAGCCATTTAGGGTAATGTCCGAAGCCGTTATGGTTGAGGCAAAAAGTTTATTTATATTTCTAAGTAAGCTGTCAGCATTTTGAAGAATGGGCTCAATGCCTTCTGAGACGTTGGCTAACTGATCAAAAATAGTAGAGTCATATTGCGCCTCAATCGCACTACCCGACGGAAGCATTGAGGTTTCTTTCCCCATAATGAGGTCAATGTTTGTTTCCCCTAAAAAATCGGGTCCTACAAGTTTTGCTTTCGACCCCTTGGGCAGGTCTATAGAGTTGTCAAGGGTAAAAACCACCTTAACCACACTTTCACCGTTGTACTTGTCTAATTCTAAAGAAGAAACCTTACCCACAACAAGGCCGTTGATAATCACGTTATCGGAAGGCGCCAAGCCGCGAACATTGTTGTAATACACGGTAAATTCTTGATCAATATGCAATACACCGCGTCCTTTAAGAAACTGTATTGCACCGAAGACCATAGCGATGACGACTAAAAAAAATAGACCAACTTTTATTTCGCGATGCATAGATTTAAAACTAAGAAATCCTTTAAGACTATTTATTTTTTATTGTCTAATTCCATTCAGATAGGTGACAAGGAAGGCATCTTCATATCCTGCCGCCTTAGCCTGCCCTATCCATCCAATCGCCTCGGTTTTGGACGGCGTACTTTCTGTTAAGACCCGCGAAAGGGATCCGATGGTCTCGATGGTGATGGAATTAAAAATGGAATAAACAGCATGGTTGTCGGGCAACTCTTTTCCCGTGGCAAACAATTGAACTTTATACGTTGTGCTTGAGCCAATGGAAGTTGTGTTGTCCATTCGTTCATTTTCCTTTTTGGTATTGTGGTCGATGGCACGCTCATTATTGTCTGAGGCGTTTTTTTCCACGAAGTCTCGAAAGGCAAAGAATATACTTTCAGCCAAGATATTTTGGCCTGTTTCTGAAGCAAGAAAAACACATTCTTCTCTGTGAGTTAAGAAGCCGAGCTCAATTAATACACTAGGCATAGAAGTTTTGTATAATACCAGGAAACCAGCCTGCTTCACGCCTCGCGATTTAAGCCCAGCGTGATTAAAGAAGCGTTTTTCTACAAGGCTTGCGAGCTGAATGCTTTGGTCAAGATAGTTTTGTTGATGAAGTTCAAGTAATATTTGTGCTTCGGGGGATGTAATGTCTACATATTCCTGTTCATATCCCCCTTCTAGACTTATGACTGCATTTTCTCGCCGGACAACCTCAAGATTTGCATCATTCCTGTGCAAACCTAACACGAATGTTTCTGTTCCACGAGCACTTTCGTTACTTGCGGCGTTGGCATGTATGCTTATAAAAAAATCAGCCTCCTTGCTATTGGCAATTTTAGCTCTTTGGAAAAGTTCGACAAACTTATCAGTCTCTCTGGTATAAGATACTTCAACAGTTGATAGGTGTTTTTCAATGAGCTTTCCCACCTTTAATGTAACCGACAAGGCAACATCTTTTTCCTGTGTATTAAATGCCACAGCGCCTGGGTCTTTTCCTCCATGACCTGCGTCCAAGACAACGTGTTGTATTTGTCCGCTTAGGATAAAGGGTGTGCTAAGAACATGGAAAAGGACAACCTTTAGCATTAATTGTCGTTGTTTAGGCGTGAACATCTAAATTTGTTGAAGCTACCTTCGTTATTCGAAAATAATGCCAATCTTTCTTTTGAGGATGC
>TARA_B100000963_G_C22639629_1_pt1 | contig 11275 bp, 7 predicted proteins | sample TARA_B100000963 | Tara Oceans TARA_B100000963 (sample SAMEA2622097) | marine metagenome | biome: marine biome (ENVO:00000447); feature: surface water layer (ENVO:00002042); material: "saline water (ENVO:00002010), including plankton (ENVO:xxxxxxxx)" | depth 5 m | reverse complement strand
CTTTATCAATTTCATCGAGCAGCACAACGGAATACGGCCTTTGCTTTACCGGCTTTGTCAGTAGTCCGCCATCATCATGCCCCACATATCCCGGAGGAGAGCCAATAAGCCGCGAAACACTATGAGCCTCTTGATACTCGGACATATCAATGGTCAACAAGGATGCTTCACTGCTAAACAAGGTAGAGGCAAGAGCCTTTGCAGTTTCGGTTTTACCTACACCAGAACCTCCTACAAATAAGAAGGTACCAATAGGACGATTGATATCGTTTAAACCTGCTCGGTTTCTGCGTATCGCACTAGATAAAGCCGATAACGCTTGATGCTGACCCTTTACTCGGTCTTCTAAAATTGATTCCAAATGCATCAAGGTTTCGCGCTCCGTACGAATCATTTTTTTGAGAGGAATCCCTGTCCATTTCGCTATTATCTCCGTAACAGCCTCCGCGTCAACGACTTCTTTTAACATACGCTCTTCATCTGGAATGTCATGGAGCATACGCTCTGCATCATCAATACGTTGTTGTATTGCTGCCATTTCGCCGTATCGTATTTCAGCCACTCTTGCAAACTCGCCTTGTCTTTCTGCCCTATCTGCTTCTAGTTTTGCCTCCTCTAGTTTTGCTCTTCCCACTTGGATGGCATCCAACCACTCTTTTTCACGTTTCCAAAGGGCCGATAATTCTTTAAGTTCCTTTTGTTTTTCTTTTAGAGAAACATTGATAGCTTTCAAAGAAGCAGGACTTCCATCATTTTCTTGGCCAGCCTTCTCGATTTCAAGTTGTTTTATTCGACGTGATAAATGCTCAATTTCTTCAGGCATAGAATCCAATTCCAGGCGTAGTCTAGCTCCCGCTTCATCTAGCAAGTCAATTGCCTTGTCTGGTAACTGGCGATGAGGTAGATAACGAATGGAAAGATCTACTGCGCCTACTATCGCATCATCTAGGTATTGCACCTTATGATGGTTTTCATAACGATCTTTTAACCCTCGAAGGATGGAAATGGCATCTTCCTTACTAGGTTCATCTACTAAAATCACTTGAAACCTGCGCTCCATAGCCTTGTCTTGTACAATGTGTTTTTCGTATTCCTGAGAGGTTGTAGCACCAATTAAGCGTAAGTCCCCGCGGGCTAGAGCAGGTTTTAGAAGATTCGCTGCATCCATACTTCCTCCTTCTACCTTTCCTGCCCCCATCAGCATGTGCATTTCATCAACAAACAAGATGATTTCTCCTGCAGCACGGCGAATATCATTGAGAATCATTTTGATACGCTCTTCAAACTCACCACGATATTTTGTTCCTGCCATAATAGTAGCCAGATCTAGACGATAAAGTATCTTTTTATCCAGCGTTCTTGGCACATCACCGTGAGCTAGACGCAAGGCAATTGCTTCCGCAATAGCCGTCTTCCCAACCCCTGCCTCACCAACTAATAGGGGGTTGTTTTTCGTTCTTCGCGCTAACACATTAAGCACACTACGAATCTCATCTTCTCGTCCAATAACTGGATCAAGTTTTCCGTCCGAAGCAAGCACATTAAGGTTATCAGCATATTTGTCTAGGTTCGCGTAGATCGACGCTGCAAGGTCATCCTTTGGGTACGCTTCACCCTTTTTATCTTTATCCGATTCATTGAGCGCATTGACCGCTTTACGCACATCATCAGCCACAAGGCCAACCTCCGAAAGTATTTTCGTCACGCCATCGTTGTTGTCCATAAGTGCCAAAAACAAATGATGTACTTCAATCAGCGAATCTGTTGTTCTCTCTGAAATCGATTTGGCCCTAAGAATCGTCTGACCCAAGGCCGGCGATGGCATTTGAAAAGCACTTTCCTTTTCTGAAGAGGCTTCTTTATTATACAAATTTGGCAAACCCTCCTTAAGTGCCTGATCACTTACACGCTTAGTAGCAAGTGCATAGTTTAGCACCTCGTCGTTGACATCCAATAATCCATGGAGCAAATGACAAGTATTGATTTGCTTATGACGTTTTGAGGCGGCCATCTGCTGTGCACCTGCAATAGCAGCCATTGCCTTTTGTGAAAAGTTTAAATCACCAGGAAACATAGGACATTCTTAGCAAAAGCTATTCCAAGGCAACCAAAGTGCCATTATGGCGCTTTTCTATTGTTTCACAAAGGAAATACGGCCTTGCTTACCTGTCATCATGGATTGATACTGAACTACGTAGACGCCATTTGTCCATTGCGATACGTCGAGGGAAAGAGTATTTCCCAACCATTGCTCTTGGAATAATAACTGTCCCTTAGCATTGTATATACGAACCACTGAACCCTCCTCATTGACTCGTGACAGAGATAACAACTGATCAACAGGGTTTGGTGCAATAAGTATTCCACCTTCATCTAAAGCGAGGACTGACGTCGAAGTACAACCTGCCGGACCTACGATGGTTTTGTTTACAAAGACCAAATTATTAGCTGAATTTTCATCCGTTACTCCATTTGGGTTGCTTACACGTGCTTCATAAAGGATCGGACCAGGGTTTAACGACACAATTTCTAAATCAACAACCTCAGAACTACCAGATGCTAAGTTTCCTGACCAATTTAATGTTTGCTGGGTCGAACCGTTTAGGCCATAAAGAATATCAGCACTGGTTAGAGGATCAGTTCCTGCATTAACCAACACTAACTTTGCGATAGCGCCCGATGCGCAGGAATCCTCAAAACCGAGAATCTCTCCAGCCATAGCATCGTTAGCATAAACATCAGCATTGGGATCAAAGCCGTCTAATAAGGTTAACCCAGAATTATTCGGGTCAAGATAAATATCTAACCGTCCTGAATTTTGACTTTGACAGTCCCAGGAATAAGCAACCTTACCATACAAGTCAGAAAAGTCATTCCCACAGAGCGCAGCTCCCCCATGCAACTGGCCTACAATACGCTTATTTTGGTCAAACAAGGGACTACCGGATGAACCACCTTCTGTTGTTCCAATGTCCCAATCAAGCACTTCCCAGTGGGTATTTGTACCGCTACTACCCCAACCACCCCACTCAGAGGACACTGAAGCATCACTATCATAAGACCACTTTTTGATATCACCCGAAGGATGATGGATTCCCACAGTAGATGTTGGCGCGGTATTAACCGCAGACCAACCCGCATAATATGGATTATATTCCAAGGGTACTGCCTGACTTAGCTCCAGCAAGGCAAAATCCGAATTTGAGCAGCTCGCGAGCAAAGTAGAACCTGAAATGCCGTCGTACGAAGAATTCTGTGTTGGATTACAAGTGGGACTTTCCCAATTGAACCAAAACACCCAATTTGAGACACTCCCAGTTAGGCAGTGGTTAGCTGTCAAGAAATATGGTGTTGCATCGTTACCCGTATTATTGATTAAAGCTCCTGTGCAGTGGTCACCTCCATTAACTACAATTCTCGCTACGGATCGACGCTCATCCGCCCAACCTGAAGCTTCAGGACAATTAACGTTCACATTACATGAGCCGGACTGACCGAGCCCTTTGTCCAAGGATTGATTGAATAAATCTTTGTAAGCATGGGTTACTGTTTCTAATTCAATAACCGTTAAATCTGTTCGACTACCCAGCGGCGCATTAATCTCCAATGTAAGAATATCGCCTGGCAGAGGCAGTGTACTGAATGACCGGTAGGATTTGTTGTTTAGTGAAGTAAAGGCCCCGATGACGTCCTCCCTTGACTCATTGTATAAAAAGAGAGCAACATCTCCTTCGAGATGAAAGTCGTTAAAAATAAGGTTAATGCTTCTTGCTCCTTCGCTTTGAATGGATAAGCGACCAATTTCGTGGGTCGAAGTCGTTTCCCAAATGCAGGAGGATAATACGTCGATGGCAACCTCATGATTATAGCCAAAGCGAGTAGACTTTTCTCCATTGGCAAGACGTGCCTCATCTTCTAGCAAAAGCGCGGCCTCGTCAACGACTGGCAGTGTGATAGGTACAGTGGCAGTGTAGTGATCACTATTCCATGATAATGGAGTACCTCCAACGCTTACTTGAGCTAAGCCATCCAAGGCCGTGAGCATGACAACTACACTTAAAAGTACAATCAACCTAATTTTATATTTCATCAGCATGCCGAAAAGATACAACTCTCACATTATGTTAATGGGTTTTCTTCAAAAAAGTGGATGGATTCTGGGTGAACTTTTACAAACTTACTCGGCAATGGCTTAAACAAAACAAAATAGACTAGGGCTACAATAAAGCCACTGAGCGCTCCGCCGACATGCCCCTCCCACGATATTTGAGGGACAGCACTAGGGAACAAGCCCCAAAACAAACCTGAAGCAATTAATATTACCGTAAGTGCCATACCAATTGCTTCTGGCCTTCTGCTCAAGACACCATGACTGAATAGATAGAAAGAAAAACCGTATACGAGCGTACTTGCCCCGCCATGAATTGACTGAGAACTACCCACCCAATAAATGAAGGCTGCACTTCCAAACACAACGCTCAAAAGTAATGGAATAAAGACCTTTCTGTTTTGCATCCGAATACCAAATACTAGCGGTACAAGTAGCAAGGTATTGTTCCATATATGACCCAGATCACTGTGTATGAAATGCATCGTTATCCAACGCCAATACTCAGCATGTTGGTTAGGGATTAAGCCATAACGATGAAACGAATCAATAGTATCCTCACTATTCATCGCATAAATCAGCCAAAAAACCAACGTAAAAACGAGGGACTGTAAAAGCGAAAAAAGCAAGAACTTGCGTTCCATTTCCAACGACGAGTTATGACGCATTACCTATATTCGTTAGCCATTGAATAAACGATTTAACCTTTGCAAAATAAAGCTTTACAATTTGTTTTATCCGTTCTGTTTGGAGGATTTTTTGTAGCCCTCAGTTTTACAGGATCCCATCGAATTACCCTTGGTGATGGTCCGATTCCCCCATTAGGTAATCTTCTTTATCCTGCTTCGGGCATCTGGCGGCAAGCGGAGTCCACTGACGCTTTGCCAATGAAATCAATAACCAATACAAAGGGACTTCGTGACGAAGTATCGGTCTATTGGGATGACCAATACATCCCCCATATATGTGCCCAAAATGAGCACGATATGTTCTTTGCTCAAGGGTATGTAGAGGCCTCGCTTCGTCTTTGGCAAATGGAATTCACCATTTTTGCCGCGGCCGGTCGACTGTCAGAAATCCTTGGCGATGATCCTAATCTCAAGGATAAGCTTCTAGAGATTGATATCAACCAACGTAGAATGGGTATGATCTATGGTGCAGAAAAAAAGCTTGAGGCCATTGAAAAAAATCCAGAAGCCCGCACCTTACTTGATGCTTACACAAAAGGAGTAAATGCCTACATCAATTCCCTAAGCTACGCAGACTATCCCTTGGAGTATAAGTTACTCGATTACCAACCAAGCCCTTGGACCAACTTAAACTCTTGCTTGCTGTTAATGGCTATGAGCAAGGATTTAACAGATCGAGAATTCGATTTAGAATACACCAATCTAAAAAATGCACTTGGCGAAGAGATGTTCTTTACAATCTATGGAGAATATTACCAGCCTATGGAGCCCATTTTCCCGCCTTCGACCTACCCTCGTAGTGATTCCACAAACCATAGTAGTCCTCAACAAAGTGCCCATCCGTCGTCTTTCGATTTAGCTATGCCTCAGCGTTTGAATAATCCTCCTGATAAAAACATTGGCAGCAACAATTGGGTAATTCATAAAGAACGCAGCAAATCAGGAAAGCCATTGCTTGCAAACGATCCTCACTTGAGTTTCAATGCACCTTGTATCTGGGTGGAAATGCAAATAAGTTGTCCAGGATACAACGCATATGGTGTCAGTTTTCCCGGTGCTCCAGGAATTGTTATTGGGTGTAATGATTCCATCGGATGGGGTGTTACTAATGCAGGTCGAGATGTAAAGGATTGGTATCAGTTAACTATCAACGACGATCGGACACAATACTACCACGACTCCGTATGGAAAGACCTAACCTATCGTAAAGAAGTAATTCATTGCCGAGGCAGTGAAGATGTCATTTTGAACATCCCCTATTCTCATCATGGGCCTGTTGTTTATGACAAGACGACTTTCCCTTCAGAAAAGTTTACAGGTGACTTGGCCTTGCGCTGGAGAGCCCATGATCCAACCGAAGAGTTTTATGCTTTTTATCAGATAAATAAAGCCAAGAATTGGGATGATTTTCTGAATGCACTAAGATACTATAGCTGCCCTGCTCAAAACTTCATTTTTGCCTCACTTCAAGGCGATATCGGATTGCGCCAGCAGGGAGATTTCGCCGTATTAGAGGAGGGACAAGGGTATTTTGTTATGGATGGAACCTCCTCAAGTTTTGATTGGAGGGAAAGCATTCCATTCGAGGATATGCCTACCCTTTACAATCCCGCATCGCAGTATGCATCATCAGCTAATCAGCATGCCGTGAGCCCAGATTACCCATATTATACTCATGGAGAATTTGAACACTATCGCAATCGGCGCTTAAATAACTTATTAAACAATTTGCATGAAGCAAGTATCGAAGATATGGTCAGCATACAGTATGACAATTATGATCTTTTTGCATCGGAAATGCTACCGCTCATGCTATCCTACTTGGATGGCCATGATAGGGCAAATCCTGTCGCTCAATCCCTTCAAGCATGGGATTTCGTGGCCGATGCAGAAAAAGTGGCTCCTAGTCAATTTCACCTATGGTACACACTGTATACAGACTCACTGTACAAGGATGAAAGATTTGACAGTATATGGGTTAAGCCTAATGAGTATCAGACCTATTTCCAGCTAAAAGATAGCCTTAGTCATCCTTTTCTAAAAGGAGATATTGTGGCTGCTCAAAAAAAGCTGCTGAATAATACATTTGATGTGCTCTGCACATTTCAAGACTGGGATGCGGACTCGTCTCAATGGGGACAATCTAAAGCCTCAACTATCAGTCACTTATTGCGCATTGATGGGTTTAGTTATGAATTACCTTCTGCTGGCGGCGGAGAGCATATTCTAAATGCGAGCAAGACATCAACAGGCCCATCATGGCGTATGATATTAGATTTTTCAGGAGATAAAATACAAGGACGTGGACATTATCCTGGCGGGCAATCGGGTAATCCAGGAAGTGCACATTACATGGGATTTGTCGATGACTGGTTGAATAAAACGTATCATTCCTTTGTTATGGAAAGTTCATCCTTTTTTCAAGACAACGAAGCATTTACTAAGACAGCATTACTACCATGAAAAAAAATAGAAACATACTCATCATGGTATTCTTCTATATCATAGGTAGTGCCATAGCCGTCAGCTATCTTCCTTGGTGGGGTCTCGGCGTTATTTTTGCTCTTGGTGGGTTTCTGTTTGTAAAACCCTTATGGCAGGAATTACTTCTTGGACTGCTACTTGGTGCAGCGCTGTGGGCAGGTATAAGTTTCATCATGTCAGCACAAAATCATCACATCCTTTATCATCGATTTGTAGAAGGGAAAATCTTACCGCTAAATCCATTTTTACTCACCGCAATACTGGGTGGACTCCACGGTCTTCTTGGAAGCTTATTTGGTCATATGCTTGGGATATATCTTAAAAGATCTTAGGAATTAGCCTCAATGCAATAGGTCAGAGCCTATGCTAGGGTTTTTCAACCAAGAGTATAATATCGAATTTCGTCGCAAAGAGGGCCTCATATTGCCCCTTCATCCCGACGATACCTGACACCATTTGATAACCACTCTGCCCCATGGATGCATAACCAATCACCTTCGCTTCGCTTATCATGCGAATACCAAGACCAAAGCGCAATCCACGATTTGACGATGAGGATAACAAGAGCTTCAGGGCGGCTTGATTTTTTTTCCATTCCTCCACGATTCCTTTGGCGGTAGTACGGTATGATGATATATCCACCATTTTCATGACCACTAACTCCTCTTGATTATTTGGTGCTGCTACATATTCATCATTAATCTGATGGCCGTATTGATTCCTTGTTTTGTAAAAGAGCGATTGAACTTCAACTTTTTCATTACCTGTTTCCCTTTGTAAAGCACTGAGATATCTAGGTTTGGCGTACCGGATAATATTAGGCAAAGTCTCTACTGTGTAAGATTTCCCTCTTTTTGCACTAACGCGCAATAAACTGTCGGCAACATGTAAGGTAAGAGTTGGTGAGTATCGGAGCGTATCAAGTCCCTCTCTTCTTCGAAAGTGATTGATTTCAACCATCACGCAGCGCGCTAAGTATTGATAATCCATTGAACAATCTTTTTGGATTATTGGACATTCTTTGTCGTGTAGTACAATTGGACTATCCCGACTAACTTGTTGAGCATGCAGCGGAGAAAGAGACAGTGTAGCAAACAATAGGAGAACGTACTGCATTGATTTATATAATGCGCTCGGGCTCATCAATTTTTCTTGTATTTTATCGAAGAACATGCTCTCTAAATCAAATTTAATGCCACTTATGCTTCCAAAACTACTACGATTTGTCCTTTTCATTGCGATACAAACTATGTGGTCGCCGATTCACAGCCAGAAGGATGATCATCAGAACAAACCCAGACTCCAAATTCTTGCGGGCTACGGAATACCGGCCCTACAAAGCAATATTGGATCACCAATTGATGAAATAACACGGTTTACTTACATTCAAAATCAAAGCGCGTACACTTTTAAGGAAGAGAGAGGGAGTCGAGGTGCTGGTGCAATGTTTTCAGTCAATATGAGCTGGCCCTTAAAAAAAATACCGGGCCTATCCTTGGGATTAGAATGCAATGCCTTACGTTCTTCTAAGGTTCTAAATGCAGAAAGGTTTATTGATACCGGGTTCATAGAATACCGCGGAAGACAAGATACTTACACACAAATGCTGAGCCTTTCCCCCTATGTAGAAGTATCTACGAAACTCGGAAAGTTTCGTCCCTACATCAGCTTTGGACCATATCTACCCATTTTTGGACAGACTTTGGTAGAACTTTACTTATATGACGAAACGGGCGTATTAGCAGAAACGTATTTGCCGCTGATAGACCCCGCACTACAGGGACTCAATGAAGATAGTGAAGCCTTGGGAGCAAGTATTGTGATTGACGTTGATATACAAGCAAAAACAAGCGGAGGACTGAACCTTGGCTTTAAAAGTAAGGCAGGACTTGACTACGCATTATCTCCAAGAATTGGAATTTTAGCCCAAGTAGACTTTGTAGCACTTGCTGTACCCTCCTTAAAAACAACAATTACTGAGGCTACTATACAGGGTACTCCCGCGCAGATTGAATTTGGAAGAGCATTAGGATATACCACCTTAAAGGATGTATACACTGAAGCCGACCTACCTATGATTATAAGAGAAATCTCTTACCAAAACACGCTCGATCAAAACAGTAATTCAACGTATAATATTGAACGGAGAGATGAGGCGCTTGAGCGTCTTTCCTTTAGAGATCCATACCATACAGCAACCTTTCAAATTGGTCTGCGATGCAGTTTAGGAAAAAAGTAATCAATGAATAAAAAAGCCCGACTTTCGCCGGGCTTAACTGTAAAATGTAGTGATACTAGTTTTTGCTTAGATAGTTAGCAACACTTTCGTGAGTCTCTTTCATAGTATCTTTTCCTTCTTCCCAATTTGCTGGGCAAACGTCACCATGCTCTTCGTGGAAACGCAACGCATCGACTAAACGCAATGCTTCATCAATACTTCGGCCAAGAGGAAAATCATTCACCAACTGATGGCGAACCACCCCTTCTTTGTCAATTAAGAATAATCCGCGATAGGATTGAGCCACACCATCAAAAGTCCAATTCCCTTCTTCATCCATGTCATAGTCGCCGGCAAGTACACCGTAATTCATAGAGATGGTTTTCGATAAATCCGATACAATCGGATAGGTAACACCCTGAATTCCTCCTTGATCTTTGGGAGTATTAAGCCAAGCCCAATGACTTTGGTGAGAATCCACAGAACAACCTACTACAGCAGTTTCGCGAGCTTCAAAATCCGCCAAGCGATCTTGGAATGCCAGGATTTCTGTCGGGCAAACAAAAGTGAAGTCTAATGGATAGAAAAAGAAAATCACATTCTTTTTTCCGATGAATTGTTCAAGCGAAAAATTTTCAATAAAGTCTCCTCCACCTTCTACTGCCGTACAAGAAAAATAAGGAGCTTTCTTTCCTACTATTGCCATGATTTGTGTATTTAATTATTTATATGTAAAATGCATCAAGGAGCCGTATTGTTCGGCAAGAGAAGGTAAATTTATATCCACAAATCTCATCGCATAGTTAACAAGTTTATAATCTTGTATTCTCTATCTTTCTTTTATGAAATGTTTTCAGTCTTTTCCTTTTCGATATCAACTCTTTATTGTAATCTTTCTAACTCATAGTATCTCATGCCTTGCTCAGAATAATATACTCTATGATTTTGAAGCATGGGATGACCGAATTAATGTTATTAATCAAAGCGGCACCATCCTCGGTGTACCATATGCGATCATAGGAAGAGCTGAATATTCCGACCCCACCGGTTGGTCCACAATCAATCAACTTTCCACAGCAGATAGTCTTGGAAATGACACCTTAGTACGTCCAAAATTACCAGGCTTTCTTAGCGATACCGGAGTAAGCATTTCCTCTCGGTCCCTTAATATCATAGTAGAAACGGCCTTTGGTCCACAAACCATTTCAACTGTGGCACCTGGGATAATGGTCAACGGTGTGTTTGATATTGACCTTGGGCTTATTGAGGACTTCATTGCCCTCGGAAGTCTTGATGTATTTAATCCCTTTACCTATCCTAATACGGGAGTTCCCGTAAGTAATCGACCCAAGTCATGGTCTATGCGTTATGAATATCAAGGCGTGTCTAATGATTCTGCAATTGTCGCCATCGCGGCTAAAAGAAATAATCAAATTGTTGGTTACAGTCTTGAAAAAATAGGGTCTACTCCTTCCAACCTTTGGGGAGAAATTGGGGGTGACCTTAACTACATTAGTTGTGATGCGGTAGACAGCATGGTTGTTTTTGTTTGCGCTTCAAAGCTAGACCTCACATTGGAGGGCGGAAATTTTCAATTAACTAGCGATTTCACAGGGAATAATGGCTCAACCTTGATTATCGACCAACTCGACATTGACATGTATACAAGTGACCTACCTCCTATAGCCAATAACGATCAGCAAACTGTTTACAGCGAAATAGAAGATACCATTGATGTTTTATTAAACGATGTTTTGTGTTCATCAGGAGCCTATA
>TARA_B100000963_G_scaffold286955_1_pt1 | contig 11287 bp, 7 predicted proteins | sample TARA_B100000963 | Tara Oceans TARA_B100000963 (sample SAMEA2622097) | marine metagenome | biome: marine biome (ENVO:00000447); feature: surface water layer (ENVO:00002042); material: "saline water (ENVO:00002010), including plankton (ENVO:xxxxxxxx)" | depth 5 m | reverse complement strand
ACAGAAATTTCTTCAGCCCTCTCAATCATCTTTCCAATAAGTTCTTTTGTGATTTTTCCATCCTCACTTTTAATAACTTCAAGATCTGCTCCCAATGCTCTCATTAAACCAATTTTTTCTTTCCCAAAAACATCTGCAGTTATTAATCTGAAACGGTACCCTTTTATAGCACAGACAAAAGCTAATCCAGCTCCAGTACTTCCTCCAGAATACTCAACAACAGACATGCCTTCTTTTAAGTCACCTCTTTTTTCTGCTCCTTCTATCATAGAAAGAGCCATTCTATCTTTTTTTGATCCTGTTGGATTGTTTGCCTCTAGTTTTACAAAAACTTCCCCACAACCTGGTGGAATAATTTTTTCAAGTTTTACAATGGGAGTATTCCCGACCGTTTCTAAAATATTTTTCATCTGCTTGATTTATTATTAATTAAAAAGGGAATACAAATAAGTCCCTTAACATCTTGAAGTAAACATGCTAATGATCTTGACAACCTTTATAATTTTTAGTGAGTTTTTATTTTTATTGATTCATCAATTTTAAAAGAGTTTTTTAATTTAATTCTGTATACTCTTGGATTATCTAGATGCCCAGTAACATAAAGATATTTTTCGTCTTTGTCGAATGCGCAATTAGTCGCATTTCCAAAATTAATTCTTGCCATCAATTTACCATCTGGATTAATTATTAAAATCCCTCCTCCACCAGAAAAAAATATATTTCCACTTGAGTGTACCTTTATACCATCGAAATCTCCTCCATATTCTTCTGAAATTTTTCTTCCATCAAAAAGAGTACTGATTTTTTTTGTTTCAAGGTCTAGTTTTAAAACTTTTGGGTTATCGTCAAAAACCCCCATTTTTTTTATGTAAAGAAATTTTTGATCAATTGACAAAGCTAAACCGTTGGGCACGCTCACTTCATTTGTAACAAGAAATAAGTCTTTGTTTTTTGGGTTGAACTTATAAATTCCGTGAAAATCAATTTCCCTGTTTTCAGAATCTACAATTTGAAAAGTATCTAAATTTAAAAATCCAAAAGCAGGGTCACTGAAATAATAAAACCCATCTCTTGAAATTATAATATCATTTGGGCTATTAAGTCTTTTACCTCGGTAATTATCTACTAATGTTTCAAAAACAGGATTAACAGTAGGAAAATTTTTTATAATGGATACTCTTCGGTCACCCATCTGACATAAAATTAAATTACCATTTGAATCAAAATTTAGTGCATTAGCTCCAACAAGCGCTTCTCCAGAATTGGGAGCATAACCAGTATTCCCACTTGGGTATATATAATCCGAAACTCCATCTTTTTCATTCCACCTTAAAACTTTATTATTTATGATATCAGTGAATAATAATGAGTTTGACTTTTCATCCCATAGTGGGCCCTCAGGTAAAGAAATTGAATCTGCTAAAAGTTCAATTTTTGAATTCATATCAATCACTGACAATATAGACTCATCATAAACTATTATATCTGAGCTTTCGTAGCCAGAAAAGTTTTGGCAACTTTGACTTGCAAAAAGGACAAGACTTATAATTGATAACAATTTTTTCACTCAAATGGATTTATTCTAAATTTCTTAAATATACAAATTAGCCCCTGAACTAAATTATAGTGCTATGTTGATGATTCCTAACATACAATTTGGATAATTGTATGTTAGGATGTTAGAATTTTAATTATCTACAAAATTCATATCTTGGGAAAAACTGATCAAGTGAAAATAAGATCGTTGTTGTTTTTATTACTTATTGGAATTTATGGAATTCTAAAAGGGCAAAATATCGACACAAATAAATCTGAGTTAGCTCTCCAGGATCGTTGGATAGAATGTGATCTTCTTTGGTTCAAGCCTCATGATATTAAAGGTAGTGTTGATAAATATTTTTCCCGAATAAGTCCCCTTTATGGAAAGACTGGTGGTGAAAAAGGAATCGTTCTTAATCCAGGATGGATGTTTGATATGGTAGCATGCTGGACTGGGAATTTGGATGACCAACTAATACTTCCAACTTTCAAAATGCCAGGGCATCAATATTTACCTTGGACAGGAAGAGAGTTTAAAGAACTAGTTGATACTATTAAAAAATCAGCAATAAATTATGGATTCAACGATTTCAAAGTTGCAATCTGGTTTTGGGGAGGTCCACAGCTTTACGATTTAGAAACTTCCCAATGGAAGGAACGTCACCCAGAGACATACCCAATATATAATTTAAGATATCAGAGTCCATTGAAGGGTGACAAATATATATACGCTACGTATCGGGATGGAATTCCCGATGGCACCCCTTTTTATAATTTTTTTGCTAAACAAATGGCTGATTTTTCAAAAGCTACTGGTATTGACGGATTGGAAATGCGAGACTTCATGACTTTTCGTCACGCTTATGGAGTTCCACCACATGAATGGGATGAAGACTTCTACCAGGGTGTAAGAAGTTTTCTTGAGGAGTTGAAGAAAGCGAGGCCATCATTACTTTGTATTGGTTATAATTCTGCAGGACCTGCCACTGGCGATCTTCGTGGCCAGGGATTTGATAGTAATTTACTGGCCAGCAAAAATTTATTAGATCATTATGTAATTGAATCATGGGGTGTTGCTTGGAATGACTATTATAAACCTCATATATTTTCCTGCAGTTATGCTGCTCAGCAGGCCTACCTCGCTGTAACACAGGCTCAGCTTGCCGGAACAAAATGCGGAGTACTTCCATTGGTTGAACTAACTGGAGGTTGGGAGTATGACGATGCTCCTTTAACTCGATCACGATTCAATAATCGAATGCAGGCATGGTTATATGCCAATACTTTTTATGCCTCATATGACGGAGAGTTAAATCCACCTAACGGTTTTTCCCTAGCATTTGCTGACCGAGCAAGAGCCAAAGAAAAAAACAGTTTGATTTCAAAAGACCAGGTATCATTCATGAAAGCAACTCTCGAAGGGGCGTCTATGGCTGCGCAAGGAGTAGAAAAAGCCTACGGTTGTAGACTATTCTATAATCGAAAAGGGTTGTTATGGATGAATAAAAACGCTCAAGGTGTAGATCTTGGTGAATATTCAGATTTCCATTTTTCGTTCTTAATGAATCTTGGAATTACAGCAACTTCCTCTGCACGTATCGAAGATTTTAATACAAAAAACGCAGGCGATTTTCCTGTATTATTCACTCCTTTCCAACTTTCAAATGAAACGATTTATCAAATTAAGAATTATTCAAAAAAAGGTGGTTCAATGATGATTATTGGCGCGAAGAATATGATTGATCCCGAACTACAAAATTTACCAAATACGATCTATTGGGAGCCACCACTAAACGATGGTAAAAATTTTGCCAATCCGGACGCTGAGGAAATGGCAGCAAAAATTAACGATGCTCTAAAGGCTAAAGGTCATTCTTTTCAGAGTGGACAACAGCTTGGTTTATGGCCAATTTGGAGGAGTAAAGGCACTAATTATATGCAGATTGTTAACTTTCAATATCGCATCGAAAATTCAGTTTCAAGAGTTTACACAATTAATATATCACGAAAACAGCTTGGCCTTGGACCAGGTCCTTACCACCTTAAAGGCGTATACAATCAGAGAAAGATAGGTCCAGATTATGCTGATAAGGACATTCTTTCATTTCGTGTCTTTGTGCCACCATTTGAATCATTTATATGCACTGTCCAGCCTGGTGAATCCGAACCAGAAAGTACAGTGATCAACAATACTGACCCAAAAATAGTGTACAAAGGAGAATGGACGCACAACCAAATGGCTTTGGTAAGTTTTAATAGAGATGAGCACTTTAGTTCAAATAAAGGAGATTACGCTGAATTCACATTTACTGGTAGCGGAATTTCTGTTCTCGGTACTAAAAGTGATAATTTGGGTTATGCAGATATTTTTATAGATGATAAAAAAATATACACCGTTGATGGATATGCAGATCGTTTAAAGGAACCAGGTATTCAAACCTCTGCTCATTCAACGCAATTCTTAAAAGATTATCTAAAATACGTTATTCCTGAAAAGCAGATACTTTTCTCTATTTCAGGACTCTCAAAAGGTTCACATACCATTAAAATCATGGTAACGGGAACAAAACAAGGTGAAGCATCTGATTGTGGAGTTGTTATTGATGCTTTTGAAATAACAACGCACCTTAATTAGTTGTTTATTTTCTTATCGATATAGAAACTATTTTTTAGCATAACCACCAATACTGGTTCTATAATCAAACTCTATTAACTTACCTTCAGAATCATTCATTGATTTGTCAAAACCTATATCAAGAAAAAATTGTTTTAATTCATCTGTAACTGGACCAAGTACAGTGACACCTTCAAATTTATATCTAGCAAATACTTCTGGTAATCTATCTTTAAGGTCTCCTTCTGTAATTCTTTTATCGTGGTGCATTAATCCTTTCCAATTCGTATAAGATTCATACATAGTTACACGAGATCTGTTTTCATTTATAAAAAACCTCCACGAAGTTGTTAAAGGTTCAGACTCAATAACCATTTTTGACCAAGCATCATTCCATTCTTCTAGGTTAACTTCAGCACCCTCGTTAATAGACCATTCGACTAGGACTATTAAATCTTCATTTTGAGCATCACTAACAATAATAGGTTCATTATTATTTGGATTGTTAACACATGATAAAGTAATTAAGGAAACAATTAACACATATAGGTTTTTCATTTTAATTGATTTACGATTAATAGTATTCAATATACAAATTACCTCTTAAACTTAATGAAGAGGTTATGCCGACGATTTATAAAATACAATTTGGAGAGTGTTGTTTTAGTTCTGTTGAAATTTTCAATATCTGATAAATTTTATTCCTAAGAAACAATCAAACAAATGAAAAATTTTCTTTTCATAATATCATTTGTTCTTTCAATATTTGGATTAATCTAGAATTATTCTGCAATAATCTGATTAATATTGGATAGAGAATAAGGTTTAGATTCACTCGAAATCCCAAAATCTTTATTTGGCTTTATATCCATTTCAAAATTTAAATTACCTCCTTTTTGGATATCATTATAATCAATCCAAGTTTTATTATAATTAACTCCATTTAATTTCAGGGACTTTATATAGGGATTTTTGTGATTGTTGCCCTCCGCGTAAATTGTAAATTTGTTACCATTCTGTAGATTAATTGTTGCCTTCTTAAAGAGAGGGCTTCCAAAAACATATTCCGGGACACCTGGGGTAACTGGGTAAAAGCCTAGAGCGCTAAAAACATACCAAGCGGATGTTTGCCCATTATCCTCATCACCACAATAACCATCTGGGGTGGCAGAATATAGTTTTTCCATTACATCTCTAACTTTGTGTTGTGTCTTCCATGGTTGTTTAGCGTAATTATATAAATAAATCATATGTTGTACAGGTTGGTTTCCGTGTGCATAATTTCCCATATTTACGATTTGCATTTCTCTAATTTCATGAATTGTAAATCCATAATATGAGTCATCAAATTTTGGAGGCATAGTAAATACTGTATCTAATTTTTTTGTGAATTCTAAGTCTCCACCCATTAAGCCAATAAGACCCTGAATGTCATGAAATACAGACCATGTATAATGTATACTATTTCCTTCGGTAAAAGCATCTCCCCATTTTAATGGATTGAAAGGCGATTGAAATGTGCCATCTTCATTTTTACCCCTCATCCATTTAGTTTCTGGATCAAATAGATTTATATAATTTTTAGACTGTTTATAGAATCGTTTTGACAATTCTGGTTTGTTCATCTTTTTGGCCATCTCTGCAATTGTGAAATCTGCATATGCATACTCTAATGATCTGGCAGCATTCTCATTGATTCCAACATCATAGGGCACATAGCCCAATCTGTTATAATAGTCAATTCCTTCTCTTCCAACAGATTGTTTTGGACGTCCATCATTAATATTGGCATTTTTTAAGACAGCTTCTAATAAGACGTCTTTGTCTTTTTCATTTACATTTCCCTTTAAATAAGCATCTGCAACTATTGGTGCAGAATTTGAACCGATCATACTTTGCCGGTGTCCAGGACTAGCCCATTCTGGCAACCAGCCAGATTCTTTATAAGTATTTGCTAGGCCCTCCATGATTTGTTTGTTAAGTTCTGGATACATTAGATTGAAAAATGGGAATACAGCTCTGAAAGTATCCCAAAAACCGTTATCTGTGAACATATATCCTGGCAGAATCTTTCCATTATATGGACTGTAATGTACTATCTCATCTTCTTTATTTATCTCATAAAATTTTCTAGGAAATAGCAAAAGTCTATACAGGCATGAATAAAATGTACGAATATTGTCAATATTTTCGTCTTCAACCATTAATCGTTGAAATTCTTTTTCCCATGAAGCTTTGGCTTGTAACTTAATATCTTTGAAAGTTTTTTCCCCGATTTCTTTATCGAGATTTAGTTCGGCTTGCTTTAAACTAATAAATGATGAGGCTACTTTTACATTGACTTGTTCTCCTCTTTCGGTCATAAAACCTATAATAGCTCCTACATGATCTCCTTCACTAACTATCGAGTTTTTATTTAATTTCCAATTGTCAGACCATGTATGTTTCCACTTAAAATCTTTATCAAAAACAGCAACAAAGTAATTATGAAAATTTTCTGGCACACCACCATTATTGTTTCTACAATAACCAATAATTTTTCTTTCTTCGGGTATTATTTTTACCATAGACCCCTTTTCAAAAGCATCAAGTATGATGTAAGAAGAATCATTTTCAGGAAAAGTAAATCTAAAAATTGCTGCTCTTTCTGAAGGAGTTACCTCCGCAATAACATCATAATCAGCTAAATAGGTTTTGTAATAATGTGGCTTAGCTTCCTCTGCTTTATGTGAAAACCAAGATGCCCTTTTATCCTCTTGAAATTTGAGCTCTCCCGTTACAGCCATTAGAGAAAAAGAAGCATAGTCATTAATCCATGGACTAGGTTGATGAGTTTGTTTGATCCCTCTAATAGTTTCATCATCATATTTATAAGCCCAACCATCTCCCATTTTGGAAGTTTGAGGTGTCCAGAAATTCATTCCCCACGGAGTTGCAATAGCAGGGTATGTATTTCCATTTGAAAGACTGAATTTAGAATCCGTACCCATTAAAGGGTTCACTAAATCTACTAAACTGGAATATTGTGAATTATTTAATAAGCTATTTTTTTTACTTATTTTTTTGGTGCACGACAGGATTGATAATATCAAAATGGTCATTAAAATTTTTAGTTTATTTTTTTTCATAATCTTTCAATTTAATTGATCAAAGTGGTAAGTATTAATCCTCAGATGATTTATAAAAGCTTTGTTATAAATATTTTTCTAGATTCTATTGTGATCATTTTTAATACTAACAATCTCATCTTCGCCAAAATATTTACCTGGCTGAACATCAATAAAGACAACTTTTTATTGTTTTGTATTTTAAATACATTGCTTAACTCATTAATGGATTAGAATAGTTTCACCTACTTCATATTCTTTTATGTTCCCCATTAAGAGTTATGTTTAATTTATATTCAAATATTGTAAATCTTAAACTATTTATCACCGTAAGAAGTGTACAAATTAAAGTCCATATTCTTTAAACTAGTTATTCAAACTTTCAAATAAATGAAAAGCTATTTTTTATTTTAGAACAGGTTTTCCGTTTGCTTGATACCAATATATAATTTTTCCCTCATGAATTTGATACCATTCCATAGTTATGGAACCATCCTTTCCTCTAAATTGTGCGTTAATCCATTCCCCTATTTGATTTCTTACAGAGGAGTCTTTGGCTCCAACAGCTTTTACACTAAATGCTGAAATTGTTTCCCATCCCCAGCCGTAAGTTTTTTCGATCTCTTTGTACTGCTTCTGAATTTTCTTAATAAAACCTTTTGGGCCTTTTACTTGTGTTCCATCATCGAATCTCAGATAAGCATCTGAGGCTATGTAAGATTTCAGGGTTTCATAATCCCTTTCAGCCCACGCTTTGTCAATCCTTTTAAAAATTTCAACTGTAACTTCTGAACCCAACTCAATTGTCTGTCCTTCTGCTGGACCAAAGCCATTTGTTTGTTGAGAATAGCTTGAAAACCCAATTGATACAAGTATAATTGTAAATAAAGTTTTTTTCATTTTAATTGATTTATGATTAGTGATACTAAATATACAAATTAGAATCTGAACTCAATGAAAATTATATGCAGATGCTTTAAAGCTTGATAATAATCTAGCTTAAAGTGTTTTTTAGAATGGAAATTTAGATCTTCTTATTTTTCTATATAATATTTTTAAAGTAAATTTTATATATAGAAAATAATAGAGTTAAAATCTCCTACACTAATAGTATAATGTTATTTATTCACAAGTTTTAGATCAGTTACCCTACATTCAACAATTCAAATTGCTCATCAGTTATTACTTTGAAAATATCTAAATCACTTTTTGAGTGAACAGTAAAATCATTTTAAAGATCCGTAAATAATAATTTTTATATGATGAGCCTCCTTATGATATTCTTACAAAAACTTAATGAATTTAAATATTAAATTATAGCTATCTTAATGAATCATATTGGTTAATAGGGCCACTTATACCTCTAATTAAAATTTTATCAATTATTTCTACATTTTTAGGAACAAGTTCTGACCCTATTTTATTATACTCCCTTGATCCGTTATCAATAGGCTTACCACTTTTGTCCATAAATACAGCCTCCATTTGTTTCCAAAAATTTGAGTCATCTTGGATTTTATTATTTGGTTCTAAATCATATATACTTATTTTCTTTAGATGTAGTAACCTGACAATAAAATAAACAAGTAATATTTTAGTTCTAATCCATTTGATTCTCTTTTCAATTTTTCCAAGAGGTTTACCTGTAAATGCATCATAAAATGTTTCAAATTCAGTAGCAGGATCTATGCATCTTTTCTCTTTTAAGGATTTAAATAAACCTGTTAAGGAATCCTTTACGTCTTCATCTAGAAGTGTATATGAATAGCCATGCTTAGGTTCCTTCTCTGGGGAAAGGACTTCTTTTGCACCAACAATTTCATTTGTTGGATTTACACCTAATTCTTGAAGATTTGCAAACAGATGATCATAGAGGGGTGTTTCTTCCCATTTATTGATTAGTAATCTATTTTTCCAATATCTTAATGTAGCTTTTTCCATTTCTAACTTGTCCTTATAATCTAAAATAAATGGGTCAACTATAGTTGCAAGTTGTATGCTAACTTTCTCCTTTATGTCTTTAGTTCTAATTTGTATTAAAATATTGAAACTTCTATTTAAGCTTGACATATAACTTAGGACAAGACTGAGGATTATTTCTTTGTCATAGTCACCTTTTTCCTCTATTACTTTTGGTTTAGAATAATAAGATTTAATCACAGGCTCTATAACCCTATATGTCATTAAATAACTATATGTCTTTGAAATGCTCATCTACCAGAAGTTTTTGCTCATTTTGGAATTTACAATATTAGGAGTATATACCGATCATTTATAAAATATAATTTATACAGCGGTTTTGGTCTTGCTGGCATTTTTTATTATCAATAAAATTTATAAATTGAAAAAAAATCAATAATGAAAAAGTTTCTTTTACTATCATTATTTGTTCTATCGATATTTGCTTTAATCTATAGTTGTTCAAATGAAGAGGAAGATTCATCTCCACAACCAACCTTAGTTCAGCAAGAAGAATCTGAACCAGATCCTACTCAATACACATTAACGGTAGGTGCCGAAGAAGGTGGAACAGTTTCAACTAAGGGTGGCTCGTATGATGCTGGAACTGATATTACTATTACAGCTATCTCTGACCCTGGTTATGAATTTGATAGTTGGAGTAATGGAAGTATTGAAAACCCAATAAAGATTTCAGTTAGTGAGGATCTAAATATAGTTGCCAATTTTAAGAAAGTAACCTTTGCTTTTTTCGAAAATTTGACAAACTTAAATAAAAATACTTCTTGGTATCAGACCAATTTAAATTACAAAAAACTAAATATTAATAATTCATTTTTTAATTGTTATATCGAAGAAATTGGGCTCACAGGTCAATGTGATGGGACTCAAGGTTATGCGAGAGAAACAGGCGGATATTTGTATTATGATTTTAATGATGACGGGGATTTAGATTTGTGGCATCACTTTCTTGCGAGTCCTTGGCCTAAAGACAAACGAGGCATAGATTCATATTTTGTCTCATATAGTGGAAACAACAAATCATATGATTCTATATATCCAAGTCTAACGCAGGTTAGAAAACAAGTTTTATCAGATTTTGACAACGATGGGTTAAATGAAATCATGTTATTTTCAAGTGGATTTGACGCTGAACCTTTCCCAGGGGATTCTCTAGCAATTTTTATTCCTAGCAAAAGGGAATACAAATTTTTGAGCGAATCGATAAATTATTTTCATGGAGGTGCAACAGGAGACATTAATAAAGATGGGTTAATTGACATATACTCATCTGCAAGTCAATTGGAGCCAACTTTATATATTAATAAAGGTAATTTCATTTTTGAACTAACTGATTTACCTTTCAAAAATTTTCCTAACGCTTCACAAAATTTATCTTTAGGTAACTTTACATACACAGACGAATTATTCGACATAAATTTGGATGAAAGATTAGACATAATTTCTGGAAAATTCTTGTTTTTACAGAATTCTAAAGGCGAGTTTGATTATTTAGAAAAAATTGTATTGCCTATAAATTCAGATAACTTAAATTCACAACAAACGCCATTAGATTATGACTTTCTTGATATTAATAGTGATGGTTTAATCGACATAATTGTAAGCAGTGAAATTGATTATTATCAAGGATCAAGAATTGATATTTTGATACAAACTTCGCAAAATATTTTTGAGAATAAAACAACTGAATTGATAGATATTTATGAGTTTAATGGGCCTAATGCTTGGTGGAAATGGTTATATGTATTGGATTTTGATAATGATGGAGATCTTGACTTGCTAGCTGATGGATTATTTGGTGAATTTTTTAACTATGATAGAGACTTATTGTGGTGGGAAAATAATGAAGGCAAATTCCAAAATGTCAGAATACCTAATTATTATTAATAAAATCTAACATGAAAAACTTTCTTTTACTATCATTATCTATTTTATCAATATTTGCCTTCATCTATAGTTGTTCTTCTGAAATGGAAGACACATCTCCACCACCAACAGTCACTCAACCACAAGAATCTGAGCCAGACCCTACACAGTATACTTTGAC
>TARA_B100000963_G_scaffold349962_1_pt1 | contig 11291 bp, 9 predicted proteins | sample TARA_B100000963 | Tara Oceans TARA_B100000963 (sample SAMEA2622097) | marine metagenome | biome: marine biome (ENVO:00000447); feature: surface water layer (ENVO:00002042); material: "saline water (ENVO:00002010), including plankton (ENVO:xxxxxxxx)" | depth 5 m | reverse complement strand
GGGTGATACGACAACATTTTATATCAGTCGTCAATTAGACCTTGAATCCATTTCGTTAACCTCACTATCCCGAGGCATAAGTTTTGGTGGAGAATTAGAGTTTGCTGATGCTATGACATTGAGCCGGTCCCTTGCAGCAAGACAGCCTTTTGAGCGCTACCTTTCTGGATAGAAGCACTGTATTATTTTTCTAAGGCCCTTGTGGATAACGTAAACCCGAATGTTGTACCGACGTCAAGGGAAGATCGCACATGAATCTTTTCTTTGTGAGCCTCTACAATATGCTTGCAAATGGCAAGCCCTAGACCTGTTCCTCCATGTCCTCTCGAGCGAGCTTTGTCTACACGATAAAACCGTTCAAAAAGCCGAGCTAGGTGTTCGTTGGCTATGCCGGGACCGTTATCGCTCACCTCAATGAGTAATTTATCCTCTACGTCGTAGAATCCAATTTTCGTTAAACCATTCTCATGGCCGTACTTGATGGAATTATTGACGAGGTTGGACAGTACGTGATGAATATGCTTGCGATCGGCAAAGACTTTGCGTTGAAATCCTGCATCCTCTTTAATCACGAGCTCAATATTTTTTTTGCTGGCTAGTAATTCTTGTTCATCAATTACCTGTTTAGTAAGTTCCGTAATGTCAAAAAATTGAGTGTCGAGTTGCGTGCTATCTGTCTCATATTGGTTGAGCATGATAAGATCCTCCACAATATTGGCTAATCGGTCAAGATTTCGGGTTGCTTTTTCCAAGTACTTTATATTGACTTCCCGATCTTCCATTCCCCCATCTAGTAGAGTTTCTATGTAGCCTTGGGCATTAAATATGGGTGTCTTTAGCTCGTGGGACACGTTACCAATAAACTCTTTTCGATAGGTCTCCATTCGCTTGAGTGCTTGAATTTCCGACTGCTTACTTGTGCTATATCGCCGTACTTCTTCTTCAACGGCTTGCAAAAAGTCATCTTCTTCCTGAAGAGCACTATTCTTCAGCTCTTTTCTGCCTTTTTCGGTACTCACTAGCTTATATAGAATTTTTATTCTTCGATAAATAAAAAGATCGACGAAGTAGTGCGCAATAGGGAAAGTGGTCACTAACAAAATAAGAGGAATGACGACCATATAGGCTTGAAATGACCACCCATCGACCATGTCCTCTGCGCATAATGCGATGCCTGATACAGTCGCTACAGTTAGGCTAATAAGCAGGGATACCTGCCGCAGTTTTAAATTCTTAAACGCCATTAGTTTCCAAACTTGTAGCCTACGCCTTTGATGGTTAAAAACAAGTCAGGGTTAAATTTTTCTCGGAGTTTGCGTATGTGCACGTCGATTGTTCGATCGACCACAATGGTATCGGTACCCCATACTTGCGCTAAAATCTCTTCTCTAGTAAATACTCTGCCCGGTTTAGACATGAGTAACCGCAGCAGTTTGTATTCTTTTTTTGGCAGACTGTAGGCCTGTGCCTTATAGGTAACAAGGCGTTTCTCTGTGTCAATGGTTATGCCATTGGCTTCTAAAGATTCTATGCTGTTTCCGCTATGTAAACGCCTGAGCAAGCTTTGAACCTTTTTGACAAGTAATCTTGGTTTAACGGGTTTAGCAATGTAATCATCTGCTCCTACGTCAAAAGCGGCAATCTGACTGTAATCCTCGTGTCTTGCGGTCAAAAAAGTAATGATAGTATTTTGAAGGTCACGAATCTGTCTTAGCTCACGACAAGCTTCTATACCGTCCATCTGTGGCATCATAACGTCTAGAATAATCAAGTCTGGAATATATTTTTTTGCGGCATCAATGGCTTCAAGGCCGTTGTGTGCAGTTTGCACCTCATAGCCTTCCCGCTCGAGGTTGTACTTCAGAAATTCGAGTACATCTTCTTCATCATCGACGATGAGGATTTTGATCTTGTTGCTTGGACTTATCATGGCATTAATGTAGGCAAAATCAAGTATAACTTTTATACTGGTTTATTCAACCTTAACAAGCTCAGTCAAAGATTAACTATTTCTTAACAATAGTATTTCGTAGAGTTAAAATCTCTGGCATTCTTTTGTAACAATTATTTCAGCAAGATGAAACACGTATTCAATTTAATCTTATTTTTCATTTTCACAGGGAGCTTAATAGTATTGACTTCCTGCGAAGAAGATGGCGTATCTATTGTACCTCCAAACAATCCAGGTACTGAAACGGTAGTTGTTTCGGGATACATCAGTCAAAACACAACATGGACTGCTGACAAGATTTATGAATTATCCGGTTACGTAGTAGTTGACTCTGGTGCAACGCTTACTATCGAAGCAGGTACTATAGTTAAGGCACGTACAGGATCAGGCGCAGCTTCTTCAGCCTTAGTTGTAGCTCGTAACGCAATGATTAATGCACAGGGTTCAGCTTCAGCGCCAATCGTATTTACCTCCGTATTGGATAATATTCAGCCAGGCGAAGTAGTTGGATCTTCTCTATCTGTTGAAGATGCTGGACTTTGGGGTGGTGTTATCATCCTTGGTAATGCTCCCGTGTCTACTGGCTCAGGAGACACCGAAGGTCAAATCGAGGGAATCGCTTCAGAATATCTTTTCGGACGCTACGGAGGAAACGATGCTGCTGATAACAGTGGTATATTTTCTTACGTATCAATTCGTCACAATGGAACAGAAATTGCTCCTGACTCTGAAATCCAAGGACTAACGACAGGCGGCGTAGGATCAGGTACTCAAATTGATCACATCGAAATCGTTGCTTCTGATGACGATGGCGTAGAGTTTTTCGGAGGAACACACGATATCTCACACCTTCTTGTAGTAAATCAAGCAGACGACGGAATCGACTTAGACCAAAGCTATGCTGGAACGATTTCAAACTTCTTTGTAACACACACTGGAGGTAAAGGATCGAATGCAGGATTTGAATTTGATGGTCCAGAGGGCTCAACCTACACAGCCGGAAAATATACTGTTCAAAATGGTACACTGAAAAATACTGGAGGTCCTGGACGGGCAATGACACTAAAGTCAAGTTCTCAAGGAGATATCTCAGGAGTATGGGTTACTGGATACGGAGAATTTGTAACGGTTGAAGGAAGTTCAGCCAATGCAAACTTTGCTGCTGGTGAGCTTACTATTTCTGGATGTGAGTTTAACTCGGCAGATATTACAGACCTTTCTATGGGCGCCATCGTCCCAGAAGGAGCTGATTCTGTGGCGAGCATTTCTTCATTTGCATCGGCTAATGCCACTGCTGCTGCACCTAGTAATGCAGGGGCAGCAACTTCTGAGTTTGATGGTTGGACTTGGGGTGCTTCAGCAGGATTAGTTGAAAACTAGGGTAGAAGGACATATCAATCAATTAGATAACCTCTTGTCGGTAAAATGGCAAGAGGTTGTCGCGTAAAAAAAAGATACGATGAAACACATCTTTATTGCACTCACTTTTTTTCTTGCCTTAGTATCGGTTGCTCAGGCTGAGGATCCCAAAATGGGCCTCCTTCGCGGTACCGTCATCGATGATTATTTTGGTGATCCTGTGATGTATGCTGAAGTTAGTGTCGAAGGGCTAGATGTCAGTACGCTAACCGATCTAGATGGGCAATATAGTTTTGAGTTGGCTCCGGGCACCTATACCTTGTCTGTTGAGTTTTTGGGTTACGCCAAGCAAGTGGTTAGCGAGGTGGTAGTTAAGGAGGGGGGTACAGAGTTGGTAGATGTACGCCTTACAGAAGAGTCAGAAGTTATTACTGAAGTTGTAGTCACTGCAACTCAAAGCAGAAATAATGAGACGGCGTTGCTTACAATTCAGAGAAAGTCGGCGGTTGTACTTGATGGTGTTTCTGCCCAAAGCATAAGTCGAATTGGGGATAGTGATGCAGGGCAGGCCATCCAACGTGTTTCGGGTGTGTCTGTCGAAGGAGGAAAGTATATCTACGTGCGTGGCTTAGGAGATCGCTACACAAAGACCACCCTTAACGGAATGGATATTCCAGGTTTAGACCCCGATAGGAATACTGTGCAAATGAACGTCTTCCCAACATCTCTAATCGATAATATCATTGTACGTAAAACTTTTGCGCCGAATATGCCGGGTGACTTCTCAGGTGGGGTGGTAGATATTGCGACAAAGTCATTTCCAGACAAAGAACAATTTAATGTCAAGTTCGGGCTTGGCTACAATACCAATACGAGCTTTAACAAGAACTTTTTGACCTATAATGGAGGTAAGCTTGATTGGTTGGGCATTGATGATGGAGGTCGTGATTTACCGAGCGGCTACGATTATACAGACATAAATGGCTATCCAACGGCCATTCAAGAGATTCAAGAAGATCCGAGTATCGAAGCGTTTACAAGAGAATTTAATCCGACCCTTGGCGTTCGAAGTACTCCAGCATTTTTAAATACCTCGCTTAGCACTAGCTATGGCAATCAATATCAGTTGGGTGAATCCAATCAAACCCTCGGTTTGATTGCAGGATTCTCTTATCAGAATAATAATCAGCACTTTGATGTTGCACGCTATGGGGAGTATTTTAAGTCACGTGATGCCAATTCATTTGATTTAGATGACGAGCAGTACAGAAGCTCACTAGGACCATTAAGTCAAAATAATGTATTGTGGAGTGGGTTGGTTGGCTTTGCTTTAAAAGGTCAAAAACACCGATTAAATACACAACTATTCCATACTCAAAATGGGGAAAAAAGTGCATCCACTCGTTATCAATTGGATGGCTGGGATGATCAGGAAAGTGAGTTTACCACCTTGACATATTCTCAACGATCAATTACTAATTTGCTTGTTGGAGGTAAGTCAACATTTAATCGTCTTGAGTTAGAATATAAAAACGCGCTTACATGGTCTGAGATAATCGATCCTGATTTACGTACGACATCCCTAGAAGTTACAGGGGGTGCTATTCCAGCTTTGAGCGGTGGAGGAGGTTCTGGCTCAGATCGCCTCTGGAGGGACTTGTCAGAGTTTAATGAAACATTTCGCATGGACGGAACCTACCTCTTTTCTCAATGGGATGGTTTAGAAAGTAAATTTCAATTCGGGGTGAGCAATACCTACAAAGTTCGAGATTTTGTAACTACCCGTGCTGAGCACATTTACCAAGGCTTGATTCCTAATGGTGATCCAAATACCATTTTAAGCGATGATTTAATATGGACAGCGGGTACTCCACTATCGGATACAACGACCATTATTCGAGCGTTACGCGAAAAGCAAAATTCCTATAACGGCCGTATAAACGTTTTGGGAGCCTACTTAATGAATGAATTGCCGTTAGGTCGCAGAATGCGGGTTATTTACGGTGTTCGCATGGAGAAGGCGAGCAATTGGTATACAGGAGAACCCAGTCAACCTCAGTTTGCTCCTATTCCTTACTATGATGATGAAAAAGTGCTCAATGAGCTAAACTTCCTGCCATCAGTTAACTGGATTTATGAGTTAGCTAGCAACATGAACCTTCGTGCTTCATTTAGCCGTACCGTGGTGCGACCAAGCTTTAAGGAGATTTCACTTGCAGAGATTTTTGATCCCCTCACAGAAACCACGTTTATTGGAAACATTGACGTTAAACAAACCGACATCGACAACTTTGACTTGCGATGGGAGTCCTTCTTTGGACGGGGTGAGATGATTTCATTGTCGGGTTTCTATAAGCGATTTACTAATCCTATTGAATTAGTGAGCGTCTCGGAGTTTGGTCCTCGTGAGATTACCCCACGAAACGTAGACGAAGCTTTTTTACTTGGAGCAGAAATAGAGTTGCGTAAAAACTTTGCCTTCATTCATCCTGCTTTAGAGAATTTAGCCTTCACAGGAAATGCATCGTATATCAAAAGTCAAACGTCGTATACCGATGCGGAGTACGCGACGCTCTTAGCGAATGCTAAGCCAGGAGAAGATATTTCAAGGGAGCGTGTAATGTTTGGTCAATCACCCTTCTTGGTTAATGTGGGGTTAGGGTACCGCGATACAGAAAAAGGGTTTGATGCCATTGTATCCTACAATGTGCAAGGAAAGCGTTTGGTACTTCTCGGTATTGACCGAGTACCAAATGTTTATGAGCAGCCGTTTAATAACCTTAAGGTTAAAATTGCACAGAGCTTTGGAGAGGATGATCGCTTTATGTTAAGCGTAAGCGCTTCGAATCTGCTGAACGATGACCGTGCCCGTCAGTACGAGGTCTTTCAGGGTGATCCTGGAGTCTTCTCGCAAACACGCGCCGGACGAACGTTTAAGTTAAGCTTCGCCTATACATTGCAGTAAAGATTAGGTAGTTATAGAGCTATTTACAGCGCAATTTTGCTCTGTAAGTATTCAGACCAAATAGAGGTGATAATATCTCCTGCGGGCAGTATTTGATCCATATAGCCACTTACTTGACCAATCTCAAGTTCTCCTTCTTGGAGATCGCCCAGCTTCATTCCCTTTTTAGACCGGCCTTTTCCAAGAAGTTGCTCGAGCTCTTCGATACTTGCTCCGCGCTCTTCGGCTTCTTTGACCTGTTCTTGGAATTTGCTTTTTAATAGCCTTACTGGGGTTACAGCCTTTAGCCTTAATTCAGTATCCCCTTCGTTCGCATTACATACCGCTTGCTTAAAGTTCATATGCGCGCTTGACTCTTCGCTTAAGACAAAACGCGAACCGATTTGAACGCCACTAGCTCCAAGGGCCATGGCGGCAAGCATGCCTCGCCCACAACGGATTCCTCCAGCGGATATCACAGGAATATTCACTGCATCGGCTACAGCAGGCGTTAAGACAAAGGTGGTGGTTTCCTCTCGTCCATTGTGCCCTCCGGCTTCAAATCCTTCCGCAACAATGGCATCCACTCCAGCCGCTTCCGCTTTGAGGGCAAACCGCACGCTGCTCACAACATGGATGACTTTGATCCCGTGCGATTGAAGCTTTTTTGTCCAAGTTTTCGGGTTTCCTGCTGAGGTGATTACAATGGGCACCTTATAGTTTATTATATGTTGAACATGTTGCTCAATATCGGGGTAGAGTAGGGGCAGGTTTACCGCAAAGGACATCTGAGTAGCTCTTGTACATGCCTTGAGGTTTACTTCAAGTTCGTCAGGATACATTCCCCCTGAGCCAATCACCCCTAAGCCACCCGCATTAGATACCGCAGCGGCAAGGGGCCAATCCGAGCACCAAATCATACCAGCCTGGATGATAGGATACTTGATGTTCAATAATTGAGTCAAGGAATTTTCCATAGGATAGTGCTTGAGTTCTTTTGCGAGAAGGTCTATTTGTAAGGTATGGCTTTCTATGGAATTATCTCCCTCTACTGGGGCGCATGACCGACAACATTTCAAAACTTTAGCGTGTTTAACTTTTGGAAATAAACAAAATAATTGGGCTAATGAAATGCTGGGTATTATGGGTTTTAGGAGTATTATTAATTGTTCAAGGTTGTGTCTTTAATATGCAAGGAGAAGAGATGATCTATGCGGTTAAAAAGGATAAGTCAAACAAAGAAATTATGGAGTCAAAAAAGACATTAGATACAGCAACATTTGGCGGAGGGTGTTTTTGGTGTACCGAGGCAATTTTTCAGTCGATTGAGGGTGTAGAACAAGTAATCTCTGGATATAGTGGGGGCCGCTCAGAGAAGCCCTCTTATGAAGCAGTGTGCAGCGGAATGACCGGGCATGCCGAAGTCATTCAAATTGTCTTTGATTCATCTGTTATTCGTTATGAGAAACTCTTAGAAGTTTTTTTTGAAACCCATGATCCCACCACGCTTAATCAACAAGGGGCGGATAAAGGAACACAGTATAGATCAGTGGTATTTTACCATACCGAGGATCAAAAGCTTGCTACAGAATCAGTCATTAAACAGTTAACAGAAGAGGCGATATGGCCTAATCCGATTGTGACGGAGGTCAGCCCCATGACAACCTTTTACAAGGCGGAATCCTATCACCAGGATTACTATCGCTTAAATGGACGCTCCAATGGGTATTGTCAAATTGTAATCAACCCCAAACTCGTAAAATTTAGAAAGGTATTTAGCGATATTCTTAAAGAGTAATGTTAACATCGCCTATTTATTAGGCTTTTTATCTGAGTAATCCTATCTTCTGGGGCTAATCTATTGGGAAGTGGTACTCGAAGGGAGTCGAATAAAAACATTAACTACGCTAGAGCTTAAGGAGGGCTTTGGTCGGAATTTTTATTCTGACCTGTCGTTAGCATCAAAATATCTTGATGGTATTACCGATCAACTCAAGCAGCCCAAAGACGCCTTCACGGTTTCAGAGCTTAGGTATAACGAAGCATCCTATCATATGATAGCCTTTGATTTTAAAGCGTCTAATTGGGCTTCTCTTCAGGCATTGGAATATGCTTTAAAGGATGGTGATAAGGAAATGATAGGTATGTGTTATGGTCTACGAGGCAGTCTCTTGCGTTACCTAAATCTTATAGGCCTTTCAATTTCTTCCTATAATCAGAGCTTGGCCTATGCTCAATCCCACCGTAGAAAGGCCTCTTCTTTAAATGGCTTAGGCGTGGTATGGACCGTCCTAGGCGATCACAAAAAAGCAGAGAAAAAGTATAAGGCGACGCTTGATGTACTCGAGGCAAATGGCGAAGAATGGAGCCCCTACTACATTTTATGTGCGTTTAATCTGGCCCACCATTGCTTAGACCAAGGGCAAGGCAAAGCATTTGCTGAAAAGGTAAGGCAGCATTATATAGAGATGATTAATCTCGATGCATCAAACATTCACACCTTTGCGCGTTTCTATCATTTAGTGGCCAAAATCTGTATGCATAATGAAGAGTGGAGGGATGCGATTACTTATGCTGAGAGTGCGCTGTATCTGGTAGAGGAAGGCAAAATGCCATGGGACAATACAAGGTTTAGGTTGCTTATGGGTAAGGCTGCTATGGCATTGGGTGATGTTGATTTTGTACAAAACACCCTTGCACCAGTGCATGGACGCCTGGAAACAGCTCTACCACACTTTCACTTAGACTATCTCAAACTCTCGATGTTTTGTGGTTTTTCCGAAGAAGAAATTTCATCACGGCTCAGCGACGCCAAACACCAACTGCAATTGATCCAAAGCGAAGTCTTAGAAACAAGCCAAGCTTTGCTTATGGGCCTGTCTGCTCCGAGCGAAAGTCAACCTAGTGCCTTCAAGAAATCAGAAGATCTCAAAGTCAACGTTTCCTTTCTGGACACACACTTTTTGAGTAATGCGCTAGCCTCGGTCCAGCATTACATTTTGACGTCAGACTCGATTACTGGAGGAATCTATGTGGGTCAATTTAGTGAGTATGTCCGTCAGTTGATGTATGCTGCAAGAGATGCTGAGATTTATGTAGAACAGGAGATTGCCCTAATTGATGCCTACCTTAAGCTGGAAGCACAGCGCCTCGGCTTTATCTACAATATTCACGTCAAAGACGTAAAGGAGAGTTTTGCTACTCGATACATTCCCAGTCTTATTGTACATCCCATTGTAGAGAATGCGATTAAGCATGCGATGGGTCCCAATGGTGGAAATCATATTGATGTGCACTTCAGAACTCATAATAATCGTTCTCTTTATGTGCACGTTCTAGATAATGGTCCTGGCCTAAGCAAACTTAGTCTGGAAATTTATGATCAGAGCCGCGGAGTGGGCAATGAGCTGATTCGCGAAAGAATACGAATCTATGAGGAACACGGTTCTTGGAATATATCCTTGCGCCGAAGAGAACTTGAACAAGGACTACACGTAACCTTCAACTTTAACAAAATCTAAATCCATTTTGGAAGAGCGCCTAAAAATATTTGTTGTTGAGGACTCAAGAGAAGCTGTGGAGTCTTTAGAGATAATATCCAATGTAGTTGAAGATGATATTCAATTTGTCTATCATGCAATGTCAATTCGAGAGGCTCTTCAAGAAATACCTAAGAAGTCGTTTAATGTGCTTGTTCTTGACGTCACCCTCCCGGATGGATCGGGGTTTGATTTGTTAGAACAATTAGGCCCTATATCCTATCCTGTAGTTATCATGACGGGTGACGATACCTCTGCCATTAAGGCTATTAGACACCAGGTTTTTGACTATTGGGTAAAGCCGGTAAACATTGATGATTTAAAGCAAACTTATCAAAAGCTTAATGACTACCTTTTTTTAAATCCAATGAAAGGAAAGCTCTTAGTCAAGCATAAAGGGTCAAGCGAAATCATTCAATTCAAGGATATACTTTATGTCAAAGCGGAAAGCAATTATGCTAGAATAGTTCTGAATTCAGGTAGAGAAATTCTAGTGGTTCGGACACTTAAGTCTATTAAAGAAAGCCTCCCAAGTCATGCTTTTTTCCGCACACACAACAGCTATATCATTGCAACGGCGGCAATTAAAAAGTTTGATTCTGTGCATTCAAAGGTAGAACTCACTAAAGAGGTGAAAATACCTGTGAGCCGTAGTAGAAAGAAAGCGCTCATTGAGGTTTTTAGTAGAATTAAAGGTTAGCAGCCTTCTCCGTAGTCGACGTATTTTATCTGAAAGTCTTCTCCATATTCGACAAATTTAATCTTGTAGTCTTCTCCGTATTCGACAAACTTCCATCGACCCTCATAGTCTTCTCCGTAGTCTACTGTTTTTACTTCGAGATCTTCACCATACTCCACTATTTTAACCTGGTAATCTTCACCATACTCCACGACTTTAATTTCACCATAGACATGGCAGTGAGAAGGTAGTGCAGATGCTTCCTCAGCAGCGCCGTTGTCCCTTGGGGAGTTCATAAAGGCATAGGTTGAGATGCTAATACTTGCTAGAGCAAGTATACCTGCGGCGTAGATAATTCTTTTTTTCATAATCTGATTTTTAGTAAGATACTACAGAACGGTGAACTTTTGGAGTATTTAGAATTCGGTTGTTTAGCATTATTATTGGGCATAGGGGAAATCATTGCCACATTTAAATTTGTTGATAAGAACGGCTATGAAACAAAAACTAATTACAAAGTACTCGTCATACACAATAGATAAGTTACTCCACGCTATTTCTAAACATGCATACAACAATCATCATGAGTTAAAACAGGTGATTGCCGAGGCCCAACAACGGGATTTGGATGATGATTCCATGTTTGAGGTAAGTATGTTAAATATGATGCAGGAGTTTTATGACTTGAATCTCAAGAGATCGATGACCCTAAATGATAATCTACTTATACTTTCAAGAGATCAATTCGATATGTATCGTTATGACGAAATTCTAATGTTTCGCTCTCTTATGTTACGCTATTTAGGATTACGTTTAAGC
>TARA_B100000963_G_scaffold357292_1_pt1 | contig 11311 bp, 8 predicted proteins | sample TARA_B100000963 | Tara Oceans TARA_B100000963 (sample SAMEA2622097) | marine metagenome | biome: marine biome (ENVO:00000447); feature: surface water layer (ENVO:00002042); material: "saline water (ENVO:00002010), including plankton (ENVO:xxxxxxxx)" | depth 5 m | reverse complement strand
ATATTACCTGTAAATGTTGATGCACCTGAAACTGTAGTATCACCAGTGATATTACCAGTTAGGTTTCCTGTGAGAGGGCCAACAAAACTCGTAGCAGTCATTGTTCCTCTGACTGTTGAATTATGGTCAGTATCTAAAATATTTGACCCAATTTGAATTGAGTTGCCCATCTTTGCATGGTTTGAGCATTGATAGTGCAAGACGCTAGGTGTTGTGTCTGAAATTACAAGTTCAACATAACTCCCTGTATTCCCTGCTGCACCATTTACAGTCACACCTGTCGTATATGATGTTGTTTTATCAACATCATAATAAAATCCAATCGGATGATTTACGTTTGTTCCATTAGATACGTCAAAGCGATATGTGCGGCCGGGTGTGAGAGTCAAATATGGTGCTTGTACTCCATCTAGAACAAAAGCATTGCTACTCCCTGAACCATTATATCTGTGATCTGCTGTTTTTGATGCAACTGTGACAACTATGGTGGTTGTTGTGCCATGTGGGGCTCGCAGAGAATTAAATCCTTTTAAAGTAACTGTATTTAAATCAGTTGTCACTAAAGTTGGAAAAGTGCTAATGCCTGAAGTATTAACATTTCCTGAAACATTTAAGTCGGTTACATTTATACTTGGATTACCTGTAAGACCCTGTGCATTTAATGATACTGTTGCTGTGCCAGCAAAAGTAGATGTCGATGCAGTTCCAGTTAGATTACCAGTTACATTACCTACAACATTACCTGTAAGAGGCCCTACAAAACTCGAAGCAGTTATAATACCTGATGCTTTAATATTTCCTGATGTGCTAAATCCAACTCCTATACCGTTATTAGGATCTCCACCAACTTGAAAAGGGTTTGCTGGATTTGTGGTTCCCACACCCACTGAGCCGTCAACATAAATTGGTGTAACCCCTGAGCCTGGGTTAACATCCGTCCATTGAGAAGTTGGAAGATTTGATAATGTAGAACCATCCCCTTTGAAAGATGTCGCAGTCACAACACCACTTGAAGAATCTAAAGTTACGTTTGAACCAACTTTTATACCACCAAATGTTCCTACACCTGTTACATTAAAATTTACTGTGGATGTTACTCCTGTTATATTTGCATTTCCTCTTACATCTAATAATTGGTCTGGACTCGTAGTTCCCAAACCTACACGATTTCCTCTAACAACTAGAACCTCATCGTCTACTTGTACTCCATCTCTGAAATTAAAGGTCTTTCTTATATCAGCCATTTATAATAAGATTTTTAGTTATTTATGATATTAGCGTTGCATAAAAATCTATTGAGTCTTTTAATTTTAATTTTGCCAATTCTAAATCATCATGGGATAATTCTACCTTATAGTTTCCCACGTTATGTGGTTTTGAAATATGCCAAATGATTGGTACTCCAAGAAATTTTGCTAATTCATTTTGTTTATCCTCATTTACAAAAAAATGCTCAGTGGTTAAACACATCACATCTCCAAAAACTCTTACATACTTATCATGAACATCCTTGTATAAAGATTGTACTTTAGGATTATTAATATATTCCATGAATAAATCTCTATCATTTTTTATATCTACTCCAAAAAATCTAGCATTATGATGAAAACTACTAATTTGTGAAATTAATCTCTTTATGGGTTCCCTAAAAATAATAATTACCTTTATTTCAAAATAGTTTTTTAATTTATTAAAAACATCACACAAAAAATCTTCTGGTAAAAGATAATAAGTTTGACTAAAATCACAAGGATTTGAAAATGAATTAAGGTATGATATGTAATCATCAAGATTATATGGATATGTCAATCCTGCTCTTTTATTTCCAAGAGCGACATATTTTCTATGAGGTTCTATCAAGTTTTGTGGGTACATGAGATCGAAGTTATTATGAAGCATCGACAGATAATGTATTTCCTTTTCATTCGGCCCATCTATAATATGATTATCTTTTAATGTTCTCCATAAAGAAGTTGTTCCTGATCTAGGAAAACCATTGCATATTACGAGTTGTTTCATTACTTCCAATCAGGTATGTCAGGATATTTATCTCGTATCTCTTGATTAACCCATTGTAAAGTATCCTCCATCCAATTCTCCCATATGACCGCACCATGTGGTATATGTTTCATACCTCGATACATTCTTTTTGTGCATAATGCTCCCCTCATCAATATCAATTCATTACGACTCAATTCACTCATGTCCCTCCTCAAATAATCCAATGAAAGCATTATTACAATCTATGTTATATATGCGGTCTTTTTTTAAATCAACGTATGTCATTTCAGGTACATCTTTTCCTTTAATTTTAAAAGTTCCTTTCAAACAAACTAGAGTTGAGTAAGATGCTGACGATGATATTTGAATCTCATTTTGTTCCAGTAATCTACCTCTCCAAATATCTGTTTTTCTCCAAGAATTAAATGATACGATTCTATAATCCTCTTTTGCTTTAATCACAACGGAACTATTAATAAATCTTCTAAAATCCAATAAATCTCCAGATTTCGCATCATCAATTACTTCATGTTCGTCATCTGTAAACATATGAATTTGACCTGTACCGTAAGAGACAAATGTATATTGTGTTTTACGATATTTTGCTGGTTCAAAATCTATATGTCCCTTGTTACCAGTGTGAATACACAAATGAAATTTTGGGGCTCGATAAAGTCTGTTAAATGTCGTCATCAATAATGATTTTTTTCATCCTACGAGTAACACGATCTTTCATCATGTTTGAATCACACTCAAACACCTTACCAACATAATCTCGTAGATCAGTTCCCTCTATTGTAGCAGTATTTGCATTGTCCGTCAATGGAATCTCATCTTCTTCTTGTTTTAATATTTCATTGTATCCTATCTTCATGATTGATTCGACAAGGCATTGACTGTCATAAGAAGTTTCAAGTCTATCTATTTCAATCGCTCCACCAATATATTCATCTATTGATTTTGGTGCGTTTTTTCTAGAAAATTTCACAACAATTTGTTGAGTATCTTCTATATACTCAACAACTTTCAAAATAATTTTCATTAATTAACTCCAAGAGGTGCTGTTGCGGGATTAAAACCATCCCCAATTACTTGTCCACCACTATCTATATTCAAAGTATAACCACAAGTTGCATCTCTTTTTCTTATCGCTGCACCTCTACCACCAGTAGATCCACCACCACCATTACTTTGGTTTCCACCTGAGCCGTTATCTCCCCCTTCAGCAGCAGTACCACTTTGCCCACCATTTCCACCATCACCACCTTCTGAACCTCCTTCATTTGGATTTCCACCGCCACCACCTAAACCTCTAGCAGTGTTTGAAGCATTAAATCCGGGAGCTCCATTTGATGCCTTTTGAGCTCCTGTTCCAGCGTTTCCACCAAGACCAACTGGGCGGCCTGCTCCACCACCACCGCCACCACCGGAACTTACTGGGTCAGTTTGTGATTTACTAGGATCATCATACGATCCACCGCCACCGCCACCACCTTCAAATCCACACTGAACAAATCCACCGTTTCTAACATTAATTGCACATGATTTATTTCCTGAATTTGTCGTTATATCAATCCCCAAAGCACTATTTCCATTTTGTCCATTTCCACCTCTACCTGATCCATTACTGCCATTACCACCCTTTCCACCAGCACCAAATATTTTTCCATTTGGCCCAACTTCGATAATCATCTCTGTATCATTTGGCCAAAATTGACCAGTTCTTAATGCGACAACACTTTGTGTAGTATTTCTGACACTTCCAAATGTCTGATTATAATTTATGAAAACTCTTTTACCACTATTCCAATCTCCTGAAGCTGGTGTGCTTCTAAAATTACCAACCTGAGTTGTACTTCCTTGCCTCCATCTTACTTCAGCATCAACATGAGCAGTACTGTTATCTCGATCAGCACTAAATGAATGATAATCAACAACAAATGACAATTTTTTTGAATAAAATTGTGATACCTTTATTGTAGAATTACCAGTTGGTATTCCACTATCTAAATCCCCGAATGTAATAGATCCTATAGTTATAGGATACGCACCCTGACCATTTGTTGTTCGATATCTACCCAAACTAATTGATCCTGGCTGAATCCCAGAATTACCAAATTCTCTAGCAATTTCAGTAAAACTTAAGGGTGGTTTTGGTGTTGCTGATGCTTTAATTGTCATTTTTTCAGAATGTCGATTTCTGCTTTAAGTTCCTTGATTGCTTCAATCAATACAGGTATCAATTTGTCATATCTTACTGCCTTCTTACCATCTTCTCTAGTGGTTGTTAGGCCGGGAAGACCAAGTGCCTCAACTTCTTGTGCGATAACACCAGTATCATCTTGACCCTCATATTTATGACCTTGAATCCATGTATAAGTGTTACCACTTAATGACGTTACTTTATCTAGAGCATTTGGAATACGTGTGATATTCTCTTTTAATGTTCGATCAGACCCAACAAATGCAATTATATCACCATGAACTCTTAAGTCATTGTCTTGAGAGGTTCCAATTTCAACATTACCAGTGCCATGTGGTCTTATTTGTACATCGTTATTACCATCAACAGATCCTATTATTTGACCATCAATGAAGAGACTGTCAACTCGTATGCGATTACAATTATCAATTTGCATTGCATGCATATCAAGTCCAACTGCATTATCTGTGCCAGTCGTTGTAATTTTTCCCTTTACGTCTAAGTCTCCAGTTACATCAAGTTTCTTCGCTGCTGTTGGTGTACCAATAATTACTCGACCAGTTCCATCAGGTAATAAATTTATATTATCGTTTGAACTTGAAAATGTGAGTATTCGTAAACTAGCAGTGCTGGAGTTGTATTCTAATCTACCCTTTGAACCAACATCAACTTGTGAGAACTTACCAGTGCTTGTTGAGTTTGAACCGATTGCAGTTCCATCTATTGAACCACCATCAATATCAACAGTATCTGCCTCTAGATCATCAATTTCTGCAGTTCCATCTATGAATAGGTTTCTCCATTGATTAGTAGAAGAACCTAAATCTCTAGTGGTACCATTTGGAACTAATGAGGATGCAATTTTTGAATTGAACGTTACCAGATCATTAGCAGCATCATTACCTAGAGTCGTATTACCATTAACTGTGAAATTAGTACTTACAGTAAGATCATTTCCTATAGTTACATTATTAGGCAATCCAATTTGAATATTATTATCGGATACTACTGTCTCAATTTCATTTGCAGTACCCTGAAAATTAAGAGTATCAGTACCCAATGTGACAGTATCATTCGTTCCAGTATCAGCACTAATTGTCAGTGTTGTATCAATAGCGTCTATATATGCTTTAATAGAAGATTGAGTTGCAAGTCCATTAGCATCATTAGATGCCATATCATTTTCATTTCTAATTACATCTACAGTTGCACCATTTGTAAATTTTAATGAGTCACCAATAACAACTACACCAGTTCCATGTGCTTTTAATAAAAGGTTAATATCACCACTGGTTGTTTGTAATGTGTTGTTATTAAGACTAGTTTGATCTACAATTAATTCATTAGCTGTTAATATATCTTGTACAGTTAAAGAATCATTAACTTGAACAATGTCTGTTCCATTTGCAGATAATTTTAGAGGCCCTGTATCAGTTGTAATTAAATTAGGATCAGATCCACCAATATCAATATTATCAACATCAATACCACCATTTAAATTAACCAGATCACTGAAAGTAACGGTTCCATTAAATGTGTGAGAATCAGTGTTAGCATCTCCAAAGGTTGCATTTCCTTTAATAGTTAAGTCGCTATCACCAACAATATTATTAGCAACACCAAGAGTACCACCAACATTTAGATTTCTTTCAATACCAACACCACCTTCAACAACAAATGCACCAGTGTCCTTACTTGATGATTGTGCTGTATTTGTAATTTCAAAAGTATTATTTAACTTCATCACACCATTCACAGTCAAATCTTCATTAATCTTGACTAACTTGTTAAATGTAACAGGGCCATCAAACTGAGTAAGAATAGTGTTAGACTTACCACCCTCAACAACTAATCTCTCTTTGATAATTACTTCATCAAAGATAACAGATAATCTCGATGGATCTTCACCCGTGACAGTCGCAATCGGTGCGTCAAATGTTCTTTCCTGACCCGTTGCAGAACTAACTCTCTTGTTACCAATAAAGAAGTCACCTCTGTTGTTCATACCTGTGTAAACAACAGTACCACATGATCTCTCTTGTGATTGAACTAAGAACTCTTCACGTTCAGATAATGTTCTGACCTGAACCTGTGGTAGTGCAGTCGAATAGTTTCCGGGCCCGAATCCAAGATACTCAAAAGTATGTCCTGATGCACGAATGATAGATGGTCTGCGGAACTCGACTGCTTTTGGAGTTATTTTTCTAACGACATCACCTGCTAAGTGATTTTGTTGCGAAGTTCCAAGTGCTGATCTTATTACTTGTATTTGAGGTGGAGTAGATGTGATAGAGGTACTCTTGACCCTCATAATTTCATCACCTGCCTGTAAATAAGACCCAATCGGGAATCTAGACCTTATTGCTCCTACAGCAGTATTACCATCATTTGGAAGTGTAATTGATATAGATGTTGAATTAGTTGCATTTGCTGCAAGAAAGAAATAATCACCATCGTAGAAACTTAAACCTCTTGATCCAATATTTTCATTTTCCTTATCAGATAAAGGTGTAGCAGATGCAAGTCCGTCAGCTAAAATAAATTTAGGAGTTCCAAGATCAACTTTCGTAACAGCAGTGAATGATGTTGCAGATAATTTAGTTTTAACGAAGAATGATCCTAAATTTTGATTATTAGCATCTAGTACTTTAAATTTCTGACCACTTACTAATCCATGACCAAGTATTGTTGTAAATGTAGTTGTATCTACAGAGAATGTTTCACTTGCTATTTCAACAGAAGGGCCTAAATTGATTGCATATTGATTAATTTGTGGTCTAGGTGATGTGGCTGTTAGTGCGACTGATATTTGTGTGGTTGATGGTATAGATGAAATACGATATAGACCATCAGATGCAGTGCCAACACCAGTGAATTGAATTGAATCTCCTATATTTGTTGAGATACCAGATGATCCATGAGAATTACTGAGTGATATTTTTGCTACTGTTGCGGAATTACCACCAATAAATTGTCTATCTATGTCAAGAATTTCGTTTGAGTATCCTGAACCACCCTCCGTAATTGTTACAACACCAACCTGTCCACCACTGATAACAACTGATGCTCTCGCACCATGCCATGTAGTGGTTCCAGTATTAAATAATTTGATATTGTGGAATGTTCCATTAGTATAATTCGCACCCGCAACACTTATAGTTGCAAATTTAAGAGATCCAAATCCATGAGGTCTATCAAATGTAATTGTTGCAGATCCCACATTAGGTGATGAGAACGACGTTGTAACTCCTGTTACTCTTCTACCATATCCAATATTTTTTAAAATTTTATCTGTGGTTTCTCTCGTGATACTCTTTCTTAAATCATCGGTTGCTACATCTCCAACAGGATTACGTTTTGCAAATGATACAGCAGATGGTGGGTTAGAATGATTATTATCTCGATCTAGCTGTGGGTATAAGTCAACAACGTTTTGTCCAAACTTAAGATCAGTAAATTCTTGAGTGACTTGATTATCTGCATGAAGAATGAACAAGTGATATATACCATCCTGAGTATCCTTAATATAAGGAGTTATCGTTTCATTACGATAAATGTATAAATTTTTCTTGTTATCATTTCTTTCAAATCTAGGTGAAGTCGTTGTTCTAGACGCATCTGTGGTGGTTACACTTGTAAAATTACCTATTGAGTGAACAACACCCTCTGTGTCTCTTGCATTATAAGTAAATGTCTTATCATCAACAATAGATGCAATAGTAAATGATCCATTATATCCTTTATCAAACACACCAGTTGATGTTCCATTTGCATCATCGTCTGTGCAATTTCTAACAAATATTCTTTCACCAACCTCTAAATCGTGTGGTGCAACTGAAACCATAGTAACAATATCAGAGGACTCAGAACATGTGCTTATGAACCTATAATTCCTCTTATATTCATAATCATTACCATCAATGTTCTGTAATATTGGAGATATATCTGATCTGATACCCGTGGTGCTAGATTCTTGAACAATAAATCCTTCCTCTGGATTCTTTGCACTGTCACTTTCTTTGGGTACAACGACTCTTAACTTATAAATTTTCTCATCAAGAGATCTTTCATCAGGTGTTCTCTTAATGAATGATACAGGTGTATTCTCACCCAAACCATTAGCACCAGTAACACCACGGTCATTGATAGTATCGTATATCTCACTGTTAGAATTTGTTTGTAGATACCATCCACGAGTTTTAGTTGATCCATCAGCAAGTGATGTGTAGGTTGCTGAGTCAAACTGTAATGGTGATCCAAGTTCACCCGCTGCTTTATCAGATACACGACTTTCAATTTTTAACTTACTTCCACCAAATATAGTCAAAGGTATATTATTGTCTGCATTTGTCTTTGATGATGCGAGTTTGATTTGATTACTTGGTGAACCGGCAATCACTATTGCAAAGTAAATTGTATTTTCTACAAGATTTTCAGGTAAATCAGCAGAATCACTTATTATTCTAACTTTCTCACCAGTTTGTAAATTATGTGGGCCGATAACAAAGGTATTATTTGTAGGGCCAGAGTTGACTTTGTATGATTTAACACTTGAATCTGAATCATCTCCACCTGTCATTTTGATGCTTGCTTCTCTTAAACCTACAGCACCATTTGTAGCATTAGTAAAATCAACAAGTAATTTATCATTTGCTGCTGCACCCACACGATATCCCTGTATAACAGTTGGTGGAACATTATCTAAAGTATCGAATCCAAATATGTAAAGATGTTTATTATTACCCACCACCTTTGTAGCATCTACGTTTAATCTCTGCCAATCAACATTTGTTTCTGTTGATACAATTTCTTTTGGAGCAAGAACGTGTGTGACAAACGCAGCATCATCTTTTGCAAATGCTTCTTTTTTAAATCCATCAGATGCTATCGCAAACTGTCCAAAGTTTGAGTTAGAGTTTGTTATTGATGCATCAGCACCTGTTTCAGCATTGAAATGTTTGTTGAAACCAATCGCAAACACTGACACGATCTGCATAATCGCATCATTTGATAATTTAATGTGGAATGTCTCAAATCCCTTTCGATATACTGCGTCAGAATCTAGGTGAAAAACTTTCGTGGCATCTTGAGATGATGACAATGTAGCGAGTTCTGATCCCGTTGAGGGTGATGCTGGTAAAACAATGCCTTTATATGTTCTAGATTCTTGATCATATTTTACAAATGATCGGTCATCTTTCTGTAGTGATATCGCAGTAAACTGAGCAACAACCATAGAACGGAAACCAGTAGCCTTCGATCCGTCGGCATGCATACCATTCATACCATAAACTGATCGGAGTGATATATTGAAAATATATGGTGATGCACCAGATACAGTATCAGTTTCAATTGTGACAGTTGCAGCAGATGTGCTTGGTGAAGCAGCTAAGTCATCGGGAACAAAAGGTAAAAGATATGTAAAGGTTCTTAATCCAGTTACGTTCTGTACTTTTGTTGATAAATTATATCTTAAATCATCTACACCTCGAATCTTAATTGGTGTGCCTGTTGTTAATCCGTGATCAGCAGATGTAGTAATTGTTATGATTGATGTTGGAGTTGTACCATCACCTGACTTAATTGATGCAATATTTATTGGGTCTGAAGCAAATGCACCAACAATTTCAAATTCTGGTCTTTGAGGTGCTATACCAGTGGTGCTAGTTGGGAATCTATCGTTTTGATCGATAGGTCTTGAAGTACGATTAAATGCGTTTGATAATTTACTGTAATAAATTGCTAAATCTGTCAAATTAAAACGATCGTCAACATTAACACCATCTGCATACTCAAAACAGGTTAATTTGTGGTGAGAAAATGTTGGTTTAGAACGATTTGCTGCGCTGAAATCAGAACTATTTGTAAATACAACACCAGATTCATCTCCATCAAATATTGAAAACTGCCAGAAGTAACATGTACCTGTAATTCTAAAAATTGCAGACCTTGCAACTGTGTCATCTAGAGGATTTGGTACATATTTTGGTTTAATTTTTGTTTTTCTAAGGTCTAAACCAACGATTGAAGTACCACGAGGAACTATAACACCACCATTAATACTATTAAACTTATATAAAATATTATCTTCTTGTGTTAAATCAAATACTGAGGTTAAGTTAAGCGATAATGTTTCTGATGCATTTGTCTCAGCACCATTTGATCCTGATCCGTCAGGAGCCACTGCTGTTGCAGTGCTTCCAACAACTTTTATACCAAATCCCGGCCTATTATCAATGATGTGATCACCCGGAAATAGTAAAATTGTCGTCTTTTCAATTAAATCGTTATTATTTCCTTCTACGTAAGAAAATCTAGCAGACTCTAGTAAGGCCCTTTGAATAGTTTTAAAAGGTTGTGCTAAAGAGTTTCCTTGATTTGAAATACTGTCTGTTGCATCCAAGTCATTTGGATTTACATAGAGAATCCTACCCTCAGTGTTCTTTATAAAATTCTCTAACTTATTAAGTGGCATCGCTTATGTACAAAATATGTCTATGATCTATTTATCCTGTTTCTCTCTCTGGATTTCAGCACGGATTTCTGCTTTTCTTGCTAGTGCTTTTTGTTTTGCTCTTTTCGCATCAATTATGTTTTGAGTTTCAATATCTCCCGAATGAACCTTTCTTTCATCAGTTTGAGGTTTAGGACTAACAGATGTTGATTTAAATTTTGCAACAGCAGATTTTTGCTTTGCTTTTAACGCAGCAACCCTATCTACATTTTCAGTAAACTCTTGGAATCTTTTCATATCTTTTTGACTATTTATTCAGTTTCTTCCTTTTTTCTTTTTCTCGTTCTTCTATTTCTTTTTGGTTTCGTAATAATATCAGAATAAACTAGCATATCATCATCCATAAACTCATGACAAACCTTTAATACATCCATAAATTCATCAATATTTTCGCATTGCACCAGTTGAATATGTCCCTCGTCACTCACAATTTTAAAAGACCTTGAGCAGATGTTCACTATCGTCTTTACCACTGATGCGTCGTTCATGAAAGACCTCGATTTTTTATATCCTAGCATATATAGGTATTTTTGTCAAGTCGGTTTTGTTGGCCAAGTCACTGATGACTTATCCAAGTTATAATCTGAGTTCAA
>TARA_B100000963_G_scaffold125587_2_pt1 | contig 11316 bp, 5 predicted proteins | sample TARA_B100000963 | Tara Oceans TARA_B100000963 (sample SAMEA2622097) | marine metagenome | biome: marine biome (ENVO:00000447); feature: surface water layer (ENVO:00002042); material: "saline water (ENVO:00002010), including plankton (ENVO:xxxxxxxx)" | depth 5 m | reverse complement strand
TATACTAAGAAAATAAATCTTAATAGTTACTCTCGCAATATATATTTACTAGAGATTCAGACCAATAATAATTACATAAATAAAAAGATAATTATATATTAAAAGTTATGAATATTTTATTTTTGATAGTGCAACATTACTGCTAGATTTGCGTAAAAATTTTTATTTACCAAAAAGAATTTTAACTTATTTTTTTTATTGTTGGAAAATGGTTTTGTGTTTTTTAATCAGAATGAATTAGTTAAATTTGCAAAAAAAGAATTGAATGAAAAAGATACTTTTAGCTTTATTGCTACCAGGTTATTTATATTCCCAAACTTGGGTTGATATGATGTTAGATCCAAGCGTTAACTTTTATGAAACGCAACAAGAGTTTGAAAACTATTGGCAAAATAAGTCTATTGAAAAAGGAAAGGGGTGGAAACAGTTTAAAAGATGGGAAAATTTTATTGCACCAAGGGTGTATCCTGATGGTGTAATAAAACCTGAAATGTTATATCAGCAATATAATAATTTAAAACAGACAAACAACCAATTTAAAATGTTACCTCCAAATGTATGGACTCAGGTTGGTCCAGATAATGTTCCTTTGGAATCTAGTGGAAGGAAAAGAGGAATTGGTAGAGTTAACACAGTAGCATTTCATCCTACAGATCCAGATATAATTTACATTGGTGCACCAGCTGGAGGTTTTTGGAAATCTTTAGACAACGGGCAGACATGGAATACTACTACCGATTTTGCTACAAACTTAGGTGTCTCAGATATTGCAATTAACCCAAATAATGCTGATGAAGTATACATTATTACAGGAGACAGAGACGGAGGAGATACTTATTCATATGGATTAATGAAGTCACTTGACGGTGGAAGTACATTTATCACCACTGGTTTGTCTTTCAATATACTTAATGGATACAGAGGTAATAGAGTTCTTATAGATCCTTCTAATTCTAATACTATAATTGTATCTACAAGTAATGGTATTTATCGCTCAACTGATGCGGGAGCTACATTTTCTCAGACTTTTTCTGGAATCAATATTACTGATATTGAATTCCATACTACAAATTATAATATTATATATGGTGCTTCTAATGGTAACACATCTATATACAAATCTACAGATAATGGATTAAATTGGAATCAATCAGCAAATGGTCTTCCTTTATCTGGTTTATCAAGAGCTTGTGTAGCTGTTACAGAGGATAATCCTCAGGTAGTATATGCTCTTTTTGGAGCTAGTGATAATGGCTTTTATGGTGTTTATAAATCTAATGATGAAGGAAATAGTTGGTCTGAACAATCAACATCTCCAAATTTATTAGGCTGGTCTACCACTGGTTCTGACAATGGAGGTCAAGCTTGGTATGACTTAGCATTTGCGGTTTCTCCAAATGATGAAAACACTATATTCGTTGGGGGAGTAAATACATGGAAATCAACTGATGGAGGAATAAGTTGGGATATAAATACTCATTGGACAGGTAGTGGTGGAGCAGAATACAAGCATGCTGATGTTCATATGTTAAAGTATCATCCACTTAATGACTTTTTATATTCTGGCAACGATGGGGGATTATATTTTACAACTGATGAAGTAAACTGGACTGATATCTCTGACGGTTTACATATAAGTCAGTTTTATAGCTTAGGTGTTTCTCAAACAGTTCAAGATCAAGTTATTACCGGCTCTCAGGATAATGGAACATTTTTGAAAACAAATTTAAATTGGGATGCAGTTATTGGAGGTGATGGAATGGAATGTATTATTGATTACACTAATTCAAATATAATGTATGGATCAATTTATTATGGTGATATTAGAAAATCAACAAATGGGGGTAATAGTTTTTCTACAATTAGTTCTGGAAATGGTGCTTGGGAAACACCTTATGAACTTGATAAAAATGATCCAAACACTATCTATATTGGTTATGATGAACTAGTTAAAAGTACAGATGGAGGTAATTCATGGTCTACAATAACAAATAATCAAACAAATGGAAATAGAATAGATGAGATTGGTTTGTCAACAACTAATTCTAACAGAATTTATTTTAGTGATGGTTCTGACATGTTTAGAACAAATGATGGAGGTAATAGCTGGACAAAAATTGATAATAATGGACTGCCAAATAAGACAATAACATACATATTGGTAAGTCCAAATAATGAAAATATAGTATGGGTTACTTTATCTGGATATACCTCTGGTGAAAAAGTATTTAAAACCTATAATGGTGGAGATAATTGGGTTAATATTTCAGCAAATTTACCCAATATTCCAGTTAATTGTATAGAAATTGACAAGTCAAGTAGTGTTGAAACAGTATACATTGGAACCGATCTTGGTGTATTTACAACAGACTCAACTCTAAATGACTGGAATTTATTTAATAATAACAGCTTACCCAATGTAATTGTTAATGAGTTAGAAATTCAATATCAATCAAATAAATTATTTGCAGCAACCTACGGTAGAGGTCTTTGGTCTATTGATTTAGAAATAACCTCTCCACCAATTGCAAATTTTTCTTTTAGTGATTCAGTATTTTGTAACGTTCCTGCAGATGTTAGTTTTCTAAACAATTCCTTTTATTCAAATACATATTATTGGGATTTTGGTGATGGATCAACATCTTCTTCTATAAATCCCACCCACACTTACACTTCATATGGAACTTTTACTGTTGAATTAATTGCTATAGGCCCTTTAGGAAATGATACAGTGGTAAAACAACAGATTATTAGCATTGATCAAAATAATTCTTGTATTATAACTTTGCCAACCTCAGGATCAGGATACACACAAAATGCATGTACAGGTACATTATATGATGTAGGAGGGCCAAATAACAATTATTATGATCAAACCGATTCATGGATAACTATTGCGCCTCCAGGAAGTAGTCAAATAACACTTACGTTTAATTCTTTTGACGTTGAAGCACCAAGTTCTTCAACTAATTGTAATTGGGATTATTTAGAAATATTTGATGGTCCTGACACTACATATTCATCTCTTGGTCAATATTGTAATACATTAACGGGAAGTCCCGGTACTGTTGTTTCAAGTGGTGGAGCAATAACTGTATTGTTGCATTCTGATCAAGCGGTAAATGGTAGTGGCTTTGAAGCAGATTGGAGTTGTGTTTTTCCAAATGCGCCACCTTCAAGTTCTTTTGAATTTACTGATTCATTAAGCTGTGATGGAACAATTACGTTTACTGATTTATCAACAAATGGACCAACTTCGTGGTTATGGGATTTTGGTGATGGAAATACTTCAGTTCAACAAAGTCCATCGCATACATATTTAAATAGTGGAATTTATACTGTTAAGCTAACTACATCAAATAGTTTTGGAATTGATAGTGTTATTCTAATTGATGCTATTCAGATTATCAATATGAGTTTACAAGCAATAGGTGATAGTTCATGTTTTAGTTCATCTTTATTATTAAATGCAAATTCTAGTTCAGGATTAGTATCTTGGTACTCCGACTCTAGCTTACAAAATTTATTAGATACAGGAAATATTTTTCAAACACCAAATTTAAATTCAACAACAACTTACTTTGCTCAATCTTCTTATAAATTTGATCCAGTTTTTGGGGCTCCAAATGACAACACCTTTGGTTCAGGTAGTTTTTTTCAGGGAAATAGACATCTAGTTTTTGATAATTATGTCCCTTCTAAACTTGTTTCTGTTTTAGTTTATACAAATTCTGATGGAAATAGAACTATTGAACTAAGAAACAGTAGTAATGCTGTACTTTTGGATACCAATATTTTTATTCCTGCATCTCCAAACGGAATAAGATTATATTTGAATTTTGATTTACCTGTTCAAAATAACATGCAATTAGGTATTTCTGCATCTAATAGTGATATGTATAGAAATAGTACTGGAGCTTCTTTTCCTTATAATATAAGTAATTTAGTTTCAATAACAGGAACCAATGCTTCTGCTGGCTATTATTATTTTTTTTATGATTGGGAAGTTGAAAAAGCATCATGTAAATCTAATGTAGTAGAAGTTATTGCCAAAATTGATACAAATACACAAAATACTACTAATATTACATCATGTGGTTCATATGTGTGGCCTGAAGATAGTATAACCTACACTGTCTCTGGAATCTACACAGACGTAAGTATTAATTCATTAGGATGTACCAATACTGAAATTTTGGATTTAACGATTAATAATAGTAACTCTGATACATCAAATTTTTCATCTTGTGTGTCTTTTTATTGGCCAGTTGATGGTAATACATATACTAGCACAGGAATTTATACTTACACAATAGTTGATTCTTTGTCAGGCTGTATACAAAATGAAATATTAAACCTAACTATAAGCAACAATATTACAAATACTGTAGACGTAACAACGTGTGGCTCATATTTTTGGTTAGCCGACAGTAATATATATACAACAAGTGGAACATATAGTTCTTCATTTGTTGATGCATTTGGTTGTCAACAAACAGAAATATTAAATTTAAGCCTACTAAATGATTTCAATTTTACTCAAAACTTGACTATTTGTGTTGGAGATACTCTTCATATTGGTTCAAGCTCATACTATAGTCCTGGACTATATTTTGATGTATTTACTACAAGCCAAGGTTGCGATAGTATAATTTATACAAACTTAGCTGTTCAACCGATTACTACAAATAGCCAAACTATTACATTGTGTCACGGTGATTCTGTAATTATAGGCTCAAATACATACAATAACTCGGGTATCTATGTTGACACAATTACAAGTGACGGAGCATGCGATAGTATACTAACAACTAATATTGAAAGTTCTTTTGTTAATGGAATTATTATCAATAATAACAATGAGCTTGAGGTAAATGTAACAAGCGGTGTTATTGAAAATTATATTTGGAGTACTGGAGATACGTCATCCACAACTAGTTTAGTTTCTAATGGTATTTACTGGTGTGTAATGTCAGATATAAATGGATGTACAAGCGATACTTTATTTTACAATTACTTTGTTAATTCAAATTTAAATGAAAATAACTTATTAAGTATTTATCCAAATCCAACTAATGGTGAAATAAACGTTTCCTTTTTTAATTACATTGAATCAAATCTAGAGATTATAAACCTATTAGGTAAAATTATATATAGAAAAAATATTAACGAATATGGCAAACAAATAGTAACAATAGATTTGTCAGAATTTTCAAACGGTATTTATATTTTAGAGCTAAAAAATGAAAAAGGAATTATTAATGAAAAAATAATTTTAAAATAACTAAAATTTTAGTTTATCAATAGTTTTTTTATCAGCAATATTAGGAATTGTAACTTTTAGTTTTGAGTTATTTTTCATTGCTCTTTTTATTGCAAATATAGCTTCTTTATTTCTTCCCCAACTTCTTCTGCTGATTCCATTATTCACGTCCCAATGAAGCATAGATTTTAATTTTTTTTCTGACTCTATGCTGCCGTCAATTACTAAACCAAACCCACCGTTAATAACTTCACCCCAACCAACACCACCGCCATTATGTATTGAAACCCAAGACGCACCTCTAAAACTGTCACCAATTACATTCTGTATAGCCATGTCACTAGTAAATTGAGATCCATCATAAATATTTGATGTTTCTCTAAAAGGAGAGTCAGTGCCAGAAACATCATGATGATCCCTTCCTAAAACTATTGGTGCAGATATTTTTCCTTGTGAAATGGCATCATTAAATGCTTTTGCAATTTTTATCCTACCTTCTGAATCTGCATATAATATTCTTGCTTGTGAACCAACAACCATATTATTTTCTTTTGCAGATTTGATCCAATTTATGTTATCATTTAGTTGTAATTTGATTTCATCTGGTGCATCTTTAATCAATTTATTTAGTACTTTTAATGCAATTTCATCAGTCAAATTAAGATCTTTAGGATCATTAGATGTACATACCCATCTAAATGGTCCAAATCCATAATCAAAACAAATTGGGCCCATTATATCTTGAACATATGATGGGTATTTGAATTTCCCATTTTCATTTAAAATATCTGCTTTTGCTCGACTCGCCTCTAACAAAAAAGCATTTCCATAATCAAAAAACATCATTCCTTTAGAAGAAAGTTTATTAATAGCATTTGTATGTTTAACTAATGTTTTTCTAACTTCTATTTTGAATTTTTCAACATCATTAACAAGTAATTTATTTGCTTCTTTAAATGATATAGTGTTTGGGTAATACCCACCTGACCAAGGATTATGAAGAGATGTTTGATCAGAACCAAGTTCAATGTATATGTCTCTTTCAACAATTCTTTCCCATAAATCAACAATATTACCTATGTATGCAAGAGATACTGCTTCTTTTTTTTCTCTAGCTTTTATAGCTCTATTGATGACTTTATCTAAATCTGTATATACTTCATCAACCCATCCTTGATTATGTCTTTTATAGGTTGCTTTTTCATTAATTTCTGCAATTATAGCAACTCCTTTAGCAATAACAGCAGCTTTTGCTTGAGCGCCACTCATACCACCAAGTCCAGAACTTACAAAAATTTTACCAGTTAAATCTATTGCTGAGGAATCAATTTTTCGAGACGCATTTAACAAAGTAATATTTGTACCATGAACTATTCCTTGTGGCCCGATGTACATGTATGATCCTGCAGTCATTTGACCAAATTGTGTTACTCCCAATGCATTGAATTTTTCCCAATCATCTTGCTTTGAATAATTTGGAATCATCATTCCGTTTGAAACTACAACTCTTGGTGAATTTTTATTGGAGGGAAATAATCCCATCGGATGACCAGAATAAATAACTAAAGTTTGTTCATCAGTCATTTCTGCTAGATATTGCATGCATAAAAGATATTGTGCCCAATTTTGAAATACAGAACCATTACCACCATAAGTAATTAATTCTTGAGGGTGTTGAGCTATATCCTTATCTAGATTATTTGAAATCATCATCTGTATTGCAGCAGCTTCTTTACATTTAGATGGAAACTCATCTATATGTCTTGATTTTATTTCATAATCAGGCATAAATCTATACATATATATCCTCCCATATTTTGATAATTCGTCAGCAAATTCCTGAGCTAGTACTTTATGCATTTTATTGGGAAAATACCTGAGAGCATTGCTTATAGCAAGCTTTTTATCATCATTTGATAAAATATCTTTTCTGTTAGGAGCGTGACTTAGTGATTTGTTTAGTTCTTTTTTATTTGGTAATTCATTTGGAATACCTTCTAATATTGCACGTTTAAATTTAGTCATTTTGTTTTTTTATCTTATTAAATGGACAGTGCTTACAATTATTATTGCAACAATAACCTCTTTTTAGATGGTATTTTTCAGTAAATATTATATATCCATCTGTAGATTGATAATACTCATCTTTTTTAAGTTTATCAATATTTGAAAATCCGTCCATTTGTTGCAAAATTACGATATTTACATCAATGAATATACATACACAACAAATAAACTCTGATATATTTAAGAGCAAAAAAATAAATCTGTTTATAAAAAGGATTGATTTAATTCATCCATTTGTTTCTGGAAATAAATATTACAAGTTAAAACATAATTTTACTGAACTACACAAACAAAAAAAAGATAAGATTTTAACATTTGGGGGAGCTTATTCAAATCATATATGTGCAACATCCTATTATGCGAAGAAAAATAATATTAAGAGTATTGGAATTATACGAGGAGATAAGCATGTAAAATTAAACCACACATTGACCTTTGCTACAAAACAAGGAATGGAGCTACATTATGTTTCTAGAGAAGATTATAGACAAAAACATAAATTGTATTTTATAAATCAATTAAAAAATAAATTTGGAGATTTTTATTTATTACCAGAGGGTGGATCGAATATATTAGCAGTTAAAGGCTCCAGAGAAATTATAAACAACGACAATTGTAATTATATTTGTTGTTCTGTAGGCACTGGAGCAACTATTTCTGGTATAATGGAATCATCTAAAAAACATCAAAAGGTCGTGGGTTTTCCAGCTTTAAAATCATATAAAGATTTACAAAATAACATCAAAAAATGGAGCAGAAGAAGCAATATAAAATTAGAATATGCTTATGTTGGTAACGGATATGCTAAAATCAGCAATGATTTAATAAAATTTATTAATAACTTTTACTATAATTATAATATTCCATTAGATGCAATTTATAATGGAAAAATGATGATGGGTATTTTTGATTTGGCCTCCAAAAATTATTTTGAAAAGGGAAGTAATATATTAGCAGTTCATACAGGTGGAGTTCAGGCAAATAAGGGATTTAATGATCGGTTTGGAATAGATTTACCTTTAATTTAATATACCTATTTCTTTAATTTTTTTTGATAAACCAACTAATTTGCAATATTTAAAATAAGTTATTAATTATGTATGTTAAAATATAAATTTTACTAACGTGTTTTTTTTTATAATCATATCTATTTTTGTGAAATGTTACTTAGATTTATTTTGTTTTTTTCATTTATAAATTGCTATTCTCAAAATAAAACTGAAGCTTATATTTCTAAATACAGTGATTTGGCTATTTCTGAAATGGATAGCTATAATATTCCAGCATCAATTACATTAGCTCAAGCTATACTTGAAAGTGGTAATGGTGAAAGTAAGCTAGCGATTGAAGCAAAAAATCATTTTGGTATTAAATGCCACAAATGGGATGGAGAAAAGATATATGCTGATGATGATTTAAAAAATGAATGTTTTAGAAAATATTTAAGTGTTTCGCAATCTTTTAGAGATCACTCATTGTTTTTAGTAGAAAACAAAAGATATTCATCCTTATTTATGTTAAATAAGAACGATTATAAAGCATGGGCTAAAGGTCTAAAAAAAGCCGGCTATGCAACAAACCCTAGATACGATATGCTTTTGATAAATTTAATTGAAAAATACAATTTATACACTTTTGATAAAAGTTCTGATAGTAAACAAAAAATATATTTTGTTCATTCCTATGGGTTACCTTATCTTCTTGGTTCAGGAGTATATCTTGAGAATAATACTGGAACATATGCTTATGAAATTAATACTTCTTTTTATTTATCTGAATCTAATATTTCATATCATCATAAATTAACATATAAGTTTTATGCAGGGGGTGGTTTAGGAGTACTATATTTGCCTACAGAAAATAAAAAATTTTATCCCCATTTACAATCTGAATTAATTTATAAATACAAATCTCTTCTTTTAAGAGTTGGTAGCCAATTCTTTTATGGTGATTTACAATATAATATTGCACCTTTTGTCAGAATTACATATTTATCAAATTAATTTATTAATTCTATATTATTAACTATTCCTTCGTTTATATTTATTAAATCAGGTTTTCTGTTAAAATTAATATCAGATATATTAAAATACCCATCAGAATCTAAAGGGAATCCCTTGACTATTTTATGATCTTTAAATAAGTAAATCATTTTTTCTGTTAAAACAATTAAATAGTCTTCATAGTTTATGATATTTATTATTTTAGAATCTAGATACTGTATTTTTTGATTATTGTCATCATAGATATCAATATAGATTAAAGTCTCATTATTACAAAAATAATAACCATTGTAATACGATTGAATGATAGAGTTATTGCTAGTGATAGGTATACTAATTGACTTAGATATTCCATCTACGTTTGCAACCCATAATTTATTATCTAAAGTAAGCGCATATATTTCTCCCTGTAAATTTATTTTAAATTTTGTCTTGAAAAATGGTATATCTTTAAATACTTGTCTGTCAGAACCATTTCTTGCTAAAAGCCTAATGCTGTTATTGTTTGTTGCATTTAGAATATAGTCTTTATTATTTACAACAAAATGTTCAGGCTTTTGTATTAAAGGATTTAATGTTTTTTTGTATCGCCATCCGTCAATTTTATTTCCTTTTTTATCTAGATTATATAAATAGTTATTCTTACCAACAATCATAATTCTATATTTTTTTTCATTATCATAATCAAATAATGAGTGACCTAAATTTGTTTCAGATGGTAATTTTTTTGGAAATCCATTTACAAGTTTTCCGTTTCTGTCTAATACATACAAAAATTTATCTGTGTTAAACAATGCTTGATATTTATTATTGTTGTAGATGTCAATAAAACTAATATCACCAATAATTTTATCATTTATGTTAATTTCCCACATCTTTTTTCCTTTGTCATTAATGGCAGAAAGAATATTATTATCATCTTGAAATAAAATCATTTTAGTATTTGTAAAGTGGTTGTTAATAAATTGAGGATTCATGCCTATAGTTGTGTCAGGTTTAAAGCTCCAAAGTTTATTAATTCCTTTACTGAACTGAATATCATCCAACATTGCAAAATTATGAACTGATCCATTTTCTGATGTGTTAATATTTAAACTAAATCCAACAATGGTTTCTAAAGAATCAATGTTTATATGCATATTCTCTTTGATCGAGAATAACTTTTTAGCATATGAAATAGTTTCAGTAGGTTTTACATATAAATATAAGTTTGCTTTATTTGAAATAATTGAATTTAATTTTTTAAATCCTTTTTCATTTTCTAACGTGTTATTAAGATTATACGAATCAATTATTTTTTTAAGATTATCTTTAGATTCATTGAATATAAAGAAGTTATCAATTATCGTAAAGTATTTATTTTTACTCTTAAATAAATCTCCAAATAAATTATATGTGAAATTTGAGTCAATAATTTCATTAATAGTAAGATTATTATAAGAAAATGTTTTTTTTATTAATGGTTGTATTAAAGATATAGCGTCACTAGATTGTTTGACATTAAAAAAAATGAATTTTTCTTTATTTGTTAAATCATATGAATTATTAAATAAACCTATTTCAGAAATTATTTCATTTTTAAAGTTGTTATAATCGAAAGCATATTGGTTAAAAATTTGTTTTTTATTACTTTGAAGTTGGTTATAATATTTATTTTGTTTAAGTAATTTAGAGATATTTGTATTAAATAATGTAAAATTATTAAAACTTAAATAAAATAATAAGTTGGTATTATCTGGCGCTATTTTGAGAATATTACTATTATTAGATTTTTGATTGTACAGGCAATTAATAAGATTTGTTTTTGAATTATCATGTGTGCTAAAACTGTTTCCTAAAATTAAATTATCATCTATAGATATATCTAAAGATATCCAATCGTAAAAATAATTTAATGAAGGATTATTGGTAGTAACATTGTTGTTAAGTTTAAAAATATTGTTATAGTTGATTATTAAATTAATACCAGAACTTGAGTTTAAG
>TARA_B100000963_G_scaffold238847_1_pt1 | contig 11331 bp, 10 predicted proteins | sample TARA_B100000963 | Tara Oceans TARA_B100000963 (sample SAMEA2622097) | marine metagenome | biome: marine biome (ENVO:00000447); feature: surface water layer (ENVO:00002042); material: "saline water (ENVO:00002010), including plankton (ENVO:xxxxxxxx)" | depth 5 m | reverse complement strand
CCAATTACGTCAAATTCCAAATTTACCCGTTCACCAAGTTGCAAAGTGTGCAAGTTCGTATGTTCCCAGGTGTAAGGGATAATCGCTACGCTGAAACCGTCCGGCTCAGAATCCACGACGGTCAGGCTGATACCGTTAACGGTTATTGAACCCTTCGGCACAGTAACAAATACAGGATTGACCTCGTGGGAAAAATCCAGCACCCAGCTGCCGTCTTCATCTCGGACCTGACTTAAAATGGCTGTGGTGTCGACGTGGCCTTGCACCAAGTGACCGTCGAGCCTTCCCCCTAGTTGGGTACAGCGTTCCAAATTAACCAAACACCCTTTTTTCCACTGCCCCAAACTTGTTCGCGCCATGGTCTCGTGAATAGCTGTAACCACGTAGGACCCCTGAGCTAATTCTACCACAGTTAAGCATACCCCATCGTGCGCTATGCTCTGATCTACCTGTAATTCACTCACAAACGATGCGGATACGGTGAAATGTACGTTTGTTCCATCGTGCACCACATTTTCAATCCGACCGTTCTGCTCAATAATTCCTGTAAACATACTATTCGCTAAGGGGTGCAACATTTTCTATCAAGTGAAGTTCACCGCTGAACTGCTCTTCGATCAGGCCCACGAGTCGAATCGTCCACACCCGAGCAGTATAGTAGTAAACTCCATCCGCGCATCTTCTTCCTTCTTTGTGCATTCCGTTCCAATTCACACTGGGGTCGCTCGTCCGGTATACTTCTTCACCCAATCGATTGAAAATACGCACATCCACCGAGTCGATGAACTTCCAAGGAAAAGCCTGGAATGCGTCGTTCACTTTATCGAAGTTCGGCGTGAAGACGTTGGGCAAAAAGTAAAACGGACAATTGTCTGCGCACAACGTGTCGCTCAATGCACTTTCATTTTGGCGAAGGATTCCGTCTGGTCCAGGCTGCAAGCTGTCGAGTGCTGTGATCGCAAAACACCCTGCTATAGTCCTGCGCTCTCCTAAGCCGTTCCAGATGTAAGTCAACTGTGAAGGGTCGCTGAAAATTTCGACCGGTCGAAGCGTATCATAGAGTGTCGGTGCCCAGTACAATTGATAAGCCATGACATCATCCGCACAATCAATGATATTACTCCACGCCATATTGTTTTGCTCCTCGACGCAATCCGATTGCATCAAAAAGTCAGGCGCACACGGCGGAGTGTAATCGTAAGGCTTCGCACATGCACGTTGACTCCAATTCGATAATGTGTCAGGCAGCGCGTCCCCGTCGTAATACCCTTTAGTCTCGACGCGGTAACAGTACGTGCGGTTATTTACCAGACCTGTATCCACGTATGACGGCTCACTTGTGGTTCCAAGCCATTCCTCGCCAGAGTCGCCCACTCGGTAAATATCATACACATTGACCCACCACGGGAAGGTGCCGGATACAGTCAACGTTAAAGCGTTGTCGTTTGGTTCCAGCGCTAACCATGGGGTCTCCGCAGGGGCTGACATTCCCATCTCACCAGTTGCACTTACGCACTCAACTCGATACACCCATCCTCGATTTTGAGTATCAATTCCATCATGTACCCAGTTAGTGTCAGGAGCACCCAAGTAAGGTCCGAGCGTCGTCTCGTGAAGTAAGTCCAGCACTGATGAGCCAACTACTCCTCCCCAAACCCGGTAATGGTATGGTCCTGAAAACACAATCGTATCTGCATCATCAGGTGGTGACCAACGTAATTCTACGGCTCCACTAGCCTCGTCTGTCGCTTCAACTGAGGCCCTCGTGATGACAGGCACGTCTTTCCTAATCGTCGCGCACACTTCGTTACTTGTCTTGGACTCTCCGCTTCCTGGCCATTTGGTTACCACGCGGTAGCAATAAGTCGCACCGAATGAAAGCAAATCTTCATCAATGAAGGTCGTGTTATAAAGGCCTTCAACCGTCCCAATTAATGTATACTCATAATCGTCTGGAATGCCCGTCTCGCAAAGATTTGGGGTCCAAATCAACGAATCAACCCTGCGGTAAATTTGGTAGCTACCCCCAGAGGCCTTCCAGCTGGGTAATTCTTCTGTACATTCATGTGAATTCCAGGACAGTATTACTGAATTACCAACCGCTTCAGCTCCTGTCAATACTGCACCTGGCGCCACAACTCGAATCTTAAAAGTCTCCAAATCCATAAGTTGTACCTGCCCGCTATTGTCTTCTGCTCGTACAACGACTTGGTAAGGTTCCGCGCGAACCTCTGTGCACTCCGGAGACCAAACGAACTGACCAATCCCTGCCCCGAGATCAGAAAAATTTGCAGGATTCGAGACCTCGGAGAGCGGGCCTCCAATGGCATCCAAATCAACACTATCACCATCCGGGTCAGAAGCGTTCACTAATAGCGAAAGAAAACTACCAGCAACCACACATGTATCAGGTATCTCGGTAATTGAAGGTGGCTGATTTGTGCAAAGCTCGACTGTGATCTGCATGTCGCGCACCACTTCGCCGACTTTGATAAGAACACCGCCTACATCCCTCCACTCCTGAATTCGCAAGGCAACATTATAAATGCCAGCAATTTGCGGAACCTCCCACACCACGTCTCCATATTCCGCTTCTACAGTAAAACTATCATCGCCAGGGCTAACCTCATCCGGCGGCACATAATCGGGAATAATCTCAGAATCGAATCCCCGGCAGGAAACAAGATCGTAGGTCAGCAAGTCACCGTCAGGATCATAGGCGCCAGGGTTGTGAATCCAAGGCTGGAAGAGGCAGGCGTTTTGTTGGGCAGGATTAAGAAGCTGTACCGAATTATTATGACCCGCCATGGGGTCAATAATCAATAAAGAGCTGATAGAAAATGGGACATCAACTGAGCCCGGGATATTCAACACACCCTGGTTCCGATTAGGGTCTTCGACGCGGATTTCAAACATCCCAGGCCCACCGTAAGTGTGATTTCCCCGGTAGCGATTGATTTGGATGTCATCGGGCAACAATTGGACCGTTTCCCGCTCCAAGCTGTCAATGGGTTCATCGACCTCATCTCCCCAATACAAATACAGCCAAGGTCTATCTGCTGGCGCACTGGTTTTAGTGTAAGTCGTGATCAGGATTTCATAGGTCAACCCCTCCACATGTGTGTAGGTAATCTCCCCAGCCCGGTTGTGCGTTGCGCGGGCTGACAAAACCGCAAAAATTAGTGGCAAAAGCAACAAAAATTTCAGCGCGAAAAACCTTAGAAAAACCATCTAAGGGCAAGTTAGGACAAGGAAGCCATCACTTAACTTTGTTCAGACAAATGGCTTCCAAAAAAAATCCAACAACCATCGGATTTAGTTGCGGCGACCCCAACGGGATAGGCGCTGAAATCCTCGTGAAGGTATTCCAAGACAATCGGATGTTCAGGGAAGCAACTCCAGTGTTCTACGGCACACCAAATTTGATTGAAGCTGCCGCAGAAATAGCCGGTGAACCCGAAGTAAATTGGTCCGTCGTCGAGGACGCGACCAAAGTAAAGCAAGACCGCATCAATGTGGTGAAAACCCACCAGAGCCCATGGGATATTCAGTGGGGTAAGGTGGATGCAGCTGCCGGTGACTTTGCCATGCATGCATTGCAAAGTGTAGTGAATGATCTGGCCAGCACCAAAGTTGAAGTCCTAGTCACGTTACCCATTCACAAAGATGCCATGCGCCAAGGGGCATTCAAGCACCCTGGACACACGGAATTCTTGGCAGATTTTGCCAATGTAGATGAAGTGCTTATGCTACTCGTTTCTGGTGATCTACGGGTGGGCATGTGCACAGGCCATGTTGCTCTGAAAGATGTACCCAATTTGCTCAACCCTGAATTGATCAAGGACAAAACACGATTGATGCACGATTCCCTGCTACGCGATTTTGGCATTGTACAACCCCGCATCGCCGTGCTCGGGCTGAATCCCCACTCCAGCGACAATGGTCTCATGGGAAATGAAGAAAAACGCATCATTGCCCCGGCCATAAAAGATTTAAGCGCGGAAGGTAAGATAGTTAAGGGGCCGTTCCCTGCAGACGGATTCTTCGGTGCAGGCACCCACAAACAATTTGACGGTGTATTAGCCATGTACCACGACCAAGGACTTGGACCATTCAAAGCGCTGAGCTTCGGTAATGGTGTGAATTTCACGGCTGGCTTACCAATCGTCCGAACCAGCCCGGACCACGGCACGGGTTTTGATATTGCCGGCCAGGGCGTCGCAAGCCCTGATTCGTTACGCGCCGCTATCTACATGGCACGAGACATCCGGTTCAATCGCCTCGAATACCGAGAGCTCACCTCAGCCCCTCGTAATCACCCGAAATAAGCCGAAAGCACGATGAAAAGGTTTCCATTTATCGGCATAACGGCCCATAAGTCAAATTTGCTGATCCGAATCGTTGTGGCTATCTTTGCACTCCCCAAAATGAGGTTGGAGTGAATAACTTGGCACCCTTTCGAATCCCGTTCGTAGGATTACAGCCCGGTAAGCACGACTTCCAAATGAAGGTGGATTCGTTGTTCTTTGAATCTTTCCCCTCTTCTGAAACTGACCAAATTAAAGGTGAAGCAGAAGTGACCATTAACAAGCTAGGCTCGAAAATGGACTGCGTTGTGCGCTTCAATGGCTCAGCAGTACTTCCTTGCGACCGCTGCCTTGGAGATGTTCAGATTACCCTCACCTTCGACGAGTTTCTGGTTGTACAATTAGGTGAGTCTACAAGCACTGAAGAAGAAATTTGGACTTTGGGCCCTGAATGCCATGAACTGGACCTCAGCCAGCCCATCTTTGAATGGATGCATTTGCACTTGCCTTCCCGGCGACTGCACGCATCTGTGGACCAATGTGACCCTGCTATGACAGCGTATTTGGACAAAAACAGAACAATTTCGGCCGAACCACAAAGGTCATCGGAAGATGAGGGGACAGATGAGAACAACGAAATTGACCCGCGTTGGAATGCATTGAAACACTTGAAATAATACCATCATGGCACATCCCAAACGACGCCAAAGCAAGGCCCGAACGCGCAAGCGCCGAGCTCACGATTCTCTTACAGCTCCTCAGGTAGCGTCATGCCCAACAACGGGGCAGCCCCACCTTTTCCACCGTGCCCATTGGCACGAAGGAAAGTTGTACTACAAAGGCAAAGTAGTGATGGAAAAGGCGGAAGCCTGATTCATCTTACTTGATATCCATTTTTGCCGTTCACGGCAAAAACAAGTAAAGGGAGGTCTTAGACCTCTTTTTTTACATGTATTCCTCCAATTTATCACCGTCGTTCTGGGAAAAAAATGACTTTTTTGCATGATTCCTCTCGCTATCTTTGGCTGCTACTCTAAGGAAATCTAATGCTCATGCGCGCTGCCATTACTGCTGTAGCTGGATACTTGCCCGACGACATTTTGACCAATGCTGATCTGGAGCAGATGGTCGATACCAACGACGAGTGGATTCGGTCTCGGACGGGAATCCAAGAACGCCGAATCCTGAAAGACCCCACCAAAGCTACATCGGACATGGGCGCTGAGGCTGTGAAAGAATTGTTGGATAAACGTGGCATCCACGCCAATGAAGTGGACCTAATCATCTGTGCTACCGTAACAGCTGATATGCACTTTCCTGCAACAGCCAACCTCATAGCCGACAAAGTTGGAGCTGTAAACTCTTGGGGTTACGACTTGAGTGCGGCTTGTTCAGGTTTCATTTTTGCATTGACGACTGGAGCCAAATTCGTGGAAAGCGGACAGTATAAAAAAGTTGTTATTGTAGGCGCGGATAAAATGAGTTCCATTGTCGACTATGCTGACCGTACTACATGCATCTTGTTTGGTGATGGCGCAGGGGCAGTACTTCTGGAGCCAACCGAGGAATATGGAATTATCGACCACAAACTCCACGTTGATGGCACCGGAGCCAACTTCCTTTGCCAAAAAGCAGGTGGTTCACTTCACCCACCTTCACACGATACCGTAAATGCAAAGGAACACTACATCACACAGGATGGCCAGCCGGTTTTCAAAGCTGCAGTAAAAGGAATGGCCGATGTTAGCTATGATATCATGCAAAAAAATAACCTTGCCCCAGAAGATGTCGCTTGGTTAGTTCCGCACCAAGCGAACTTGCGCATCATTGATGCCACCCAACGCCGCATGGGCCTGCCCGCTGAAAAAGTCATGATCAATATCCAGAAATACGGCAACACAACCGCAGCCACGATTCCACTCTGTTTGCGCGACTGGGAAGATCAGCTCAAAGCGGGCGAAAACATAATCCTAGCAGCCTTTGGAGGAGGGTTCACTTGGGGCGCTGTGTACCTTCAATGGGCCTACAATGTATGAGTCATAATGCCCGCATCCCTATGAAAGGACCAATTAAAACTGCCTACCTTTGATTTTTAAATTGTCATAAACATGGACATTTCTGAAATTCAAGACCTCATTAAGTTCATCGCAAAAGCCGGTGTAACCGAAGTTGAGATCGAGAAAAAGGACTTCAAGATTACCATTAAGTCCGAAATGCCGAAAAAGAAAGGCTCAGCCACCGCTGCTGAAGCGACCATTCAAGTGCCTGTTCCTGCAGCTGTCATGCCTCAAGTACCGCAACCCGCTACCGCTCCACCAGCTGCACCCGATGTGCCAAAAGACAATGCCGACGAAGAAAACTACATCACGGTAAAGTCACCTATGATTGGCACCTTCTATCGGAGGTCGTCTCCCGATAAAGATCCGTTTGTGGAAGTAGGTAATCCTGTAAAGAATGGAGACGTTTTATGCGTAATTGAAGCCATGAAACTCTTTAACGAGATTGAATCTGAAGTCACAGGAAAGATTGTAAAGATTCTTGTCGACGACAATAGCCCTGTCGAATACGACCAACCACTCTTCCTGGTGGAACCTTCGTAAACATCACCTGCCATGTTTAAGAAAATCCTGATTGCCAACCGCGGGGAAATTGCCCTGCGTGTAATTCGTACTTGCAAGGAAATGGGCATAAAGACCGTCGCGGTATACTCAACAGCTGATGCGGATAGCCTGCACGTCCGCTTTGCAGACGAAGCGGTGTGCATCGGCCCGCCCAAAAGCGTGGATTCATACCTCGCAATTCCGAAAATTATTGCTGCCGCAGAAATCACCAATGCAGACGCCGTTCACCCCGGCTATGGGTTCCTTTCAGAAAATGCCGAGTTTTCACGCATATGTGCTGAGAACAACATCAAATTCATTGGTGCGAGTCCGGAGATGATCGAATCCATGGGCGATAAGGCCGCTGCAAAAGCCACCATGAAGGCCGCTGGGGTTCCAACCATTCCAGGTAATGAAGGGATCCTTGAGAGCTTGGAGGAAGCAGAGAAAATCGCCAATCAAATCGGATATCCAGTCATGCTCAAGGCTACTGCGGGAGGCGGTGGAAAGGGCATGCAAGTATGTCATGACGATGAGGGCTTGGCCGAAGGATGGGATTCTACTCGCCGAGAAGCCGGTGCAGCCTTTGGCAACGATGGTATGTACATGGAGAAGTTTGTCGTCGAGCCCCGTCACATCGAGATTCAAATCGCTGCGGACCAGCGGGGCAAGGCATGCCACCTTTCTGAACGTGATTGTTCCATCCAGCGCCGCCATCAGAAACTTGTCGAAGAGACCCCTTCACCCTACATGACAGACGAATTACGTGAAAATATGGGGAAAGCGGCTATCAAGGCCGCAGAAGCTGTGAAGTATGAGGGTGTTGGCACCGTTGAATTTTTGGTAGATGCCAACCGTGATTTCTACTTCATGGAAATGAATACGAGGATACAGGTCGAGCACACCATCACAGAAGAAGTGGTGAATTATGACCTCATCAAGGAGCAAATAAAATTGGCTGCGGGGGAGAACATCAGCGGAAAGAACTACTACCCGCAAATGCATGCCATCCAATGCCGTATCAATGCCGAAGATCCTGACCGGAACTTCGCGCCATGCCCCGGTCGAATCACAGACTACCATGCCCCTGGCGGGCACGGTGTTCGATTGGATACTCACGTATACTCAGGGTACCAAATCCCCCCGTTCTACGATTCAATGATTTCAAAACTGATTGTTGTAGCACAGACCCGAGAAGAAGCCATCAAAAAAATGCAGCGAGCACTTGATGAATACGTAATTGAGGGCATCAAAACGACCATTCCGTTCCATCAACGGCTGATGCGCCACGATCGGTTCAAAAGCGGAGATTTCACCACGAAATTTATGGAAGAAGAAGACGTTTGATTCGAATCCAATCTTAACGAAGAATGCTTTTCACTGCGATTGGCCTTTCTTGAGAATTTTTGTCGTGGAGCGTCCAGGTAAGAGAGGTAGTACTGTGACTCGCCCTCCTCGCTCCTTTACCTCCTTCGAACCCACGATGTATCCGTCTTCGCCTCTTCGAGCCCCTAAATTATAGTCTCCGCCTTTTACGAGCACTTCAGGCTGCACAGCAACAATCAAGTCCAAAGGTGTTTCAGTCTCAAAGACAATGACGGCGTCAACTACACGCAGGGCTTCGAGAACCATTTTGCGATCGGCTTCTTTGTTTATTGGTCTCTCAGGACCCTTGCCTTGCAGACGAGCACTAGCATCTGAATTCAGGCCGACAATCAACTTGTCACCGAGAGCTTTAGCGGCTTTAAGATATGAGACATGCCCTGCATGCAGAATATCGAACACTCCATTAGTAAATACAATGGACAGACCCGATGACCGCCAAGCTTCGATTCGTGCTTTCTCGTGTGCGGTCATGTCTGGTCTTTTCTCAGTCGGTAAATCAACAAGTAAACGTATGCGATGCCACCCATTATCATAATCATCGCTGATTGGGTGAACCAAATGATATTCGCTACGGCTAGGCCGAGGGATTTTGCGTAACCCAAAGCCATGAAGCCCGACATGACAGCCCATTGGTAAGACCCCACACCTCCGGGAGCAGGGATAACCATCCCAAAACCACCGGCTACCATGATGAAGAGGGCCTGAAGAACTGTTATTTCTTGCACAGCATCAAATGACTTGAAGATTACCCAAGCCATAAAAAAGTACATGAACCAAATGAAAAACGTATGGGCCAAGAAGCGGCCTTTCTGTTTGATTCGCCGAATGCTATTTAATCCGTTCCAAACCCCTGCAAGGAATTCAGTAATCCGTTTAGCAAAGGGCAAGGCTAGAATAGTTTTTCGCTTCCACACTATCAATCCAGTAATCACTAAGACTGATCCGCCCAAGGCAATCAAATTACTCAAATCAGGCAAAACAGCTCCATCAAGCAATTGTGCAAAAGCTGGTATGTTCCCCAGCACGGCTGCAGAGGTCAGAACAATGAGAAAAATGAAATCGATGACGCGTTCACTAATAACCGTACCAAATAATTCATCAACCGGAATATCGTCAGTTTGATTCAACGCTGCACATCGGGCCAGTTCGCCACTGCGCGGAACAAACGTATTGGCAAAATAAGCGAAGGCGACGGCATGGATGCTTCGAACCTTGCTTGCTTTGCGCCCTAGAGGACCAAGCAATATCCCCCAACGCAGTCCTCGGCTAACAATGGCCAAGTACCCCATAACAAAAGATGCCGCTATCCCTTCCCATTTTGCTGAACGCATAGTATCCCAAAGCACTTCCTTATCATCGATAAAAGAAAATGCACTGTAGAAGAGCACCACCCCAATTCCAAGAGAAACCATGTAAGTGAGGATTTGCTTGGCCTTCATATCCGTAAATTACGAGGGGAGGAGATTCGTTTCAGTATCGGGAAAGATCAATGTCGGTTTATGAGCCGATGCTTCCTCGAGCGTCATGTGGCAGTAAGCAATTACGATGATGATGTCACCCACCTGCACTTTACGGGCTGCAGGACCATTCAGCCCCACTTGACCTGAACCGCGTTCCCCAACAATGGTGTACGTCTCAAACCGTTCACCGTTGTTGATGTTGACTATTTGTACCTTCTCCCCTTCATACAATCCTGCCGCATCCAGCAGATCAGGATCTAGGGTGATTGAACCGATGTAGTTCAAATTTGCTTGAGTCACGGTCAGACGGTGAAGCTTTGATCGCATTAGGGTAACCAACATGGGGCCAAAAATACGAATTCACTTGCCGCGATTAGATCTTGCGAATGGAAATGTGTCCCGTCAATCAACAGCAGCCACCCAGCGGACTTCCGCCCGTCGGCGGTCGGCTTCATTGACCCCGTCAGTGGCCACCCCGAGACCACTCCACTCTATCATTGACGGTGGGACGCCCAATAGGGCCATCACGCGTCCTGTTTCTTTGGCACGTTGCTCACTTAACACTTGGTTGGGCGCCAACGCACCTTGAGTATCGGTAAATCCCGTCACCTCGAAATAACCGCTTTGCACTGTCCAATTCAAGGCCTCTAACCACTTCATCAATCGCATTTCTGCAGCTCTATTCAAGGTAAATTCAGCCGAGGCAAAATTCAACGCACAAGTGGGCACGTCGTCTCGCCAACGCGCTGCATCTTGAATAGAAGGGCGGGGCCAGCGTTCAAGCGCATCCAAAGGCAACAAATCAAAGACGAATGCCGCACCTCCTTCAATCCGGTAACTCCGAACGCGTCTCCAACCGGGCCAATGCGCTTCACCACAATTAAGTTGGACACATCTTTCGTAAATGTGGCAGATAGTCCCATCCTGAACTGCCCTGCCCGACTCCATACCAATCTTAACCTCCAGTGCCGCATCCAACGCCATATGGCCTAATACTAAACGCCCAAGTCCATCCGTAGAATTCCGCAACACAAGTGCCCCGGAGCGGTCACGAATTTCGAAAAATGCCGCCTTGACCGGGGCCCTTTGATACATTACCTCAACAGCCAGTTCCTTCTTTCGTGAGACGCCTTCTGCCATGGCTGACCCCACCCAATACAAATCAACTCCTCGTGAGCCCGCGCGGAGCGCTGAAACATAGTAACCATGGCCCGTTGGATCTCCATCCGGAACTGCCGATAACTCGTCCCCGGCTGTGTTGACGCCATGCATCAAAGGTTCGAAATCCGCATAGTGCGAAAGACGTTCGGAACGATAAACATCGAACCCACCAACACCAGGGTGTCCATTGGATGCAAAAAGTAAGGCGCCATTGTCAAAATTTGGAAAAACTTCGTCTGCTGTTGTATTCAACCCCACAAGCGGCAGCGGTGACGACCACTCGCTTCCTGAACGTTGAGCCATGAACAAGTCGCAATCCCCTGACGGTTGCAAAGCGCTTAACACCAAAACTCCACGATTAGAATCAATTGCAACATGCTGAATCTCGCCAATACCCGGCCAATCGGCCGCACTCCA
>TARA_B100000963_G_scaffold184135_1_pt1 | contig 11332 bp, 6 predicted proteins | sample TARA_B100000963 | Tara Oceans TARA_B100000963 (sample SAMEA2622097) | marine metagenome | biome: marine biome (ENVO:00000447); feature: surface water layer (ENVO:00002042); material: "saline water (ENVO:00002010), including plankton (ENVO:xxxxxxxx)" | depth 5 m | reverse complement strand
CTGAATTTGTACATTGCGCTTGATCTTGTAGAGCCACCAATATTCAACCTTAATTGCACTTGATTTTTTGCAATGTCAGTGAGTTGACCTCTTCTAATTTCATCAAGACTTATATTATTTATACGCTTTCTTTCCTCAGATAATGGCGCTCCTAATCTAATAAGTTCCTGGTGATACGGTTTTATGTTCTCATCACCATATGACATTTTGAAAGGTGTAATACTATTCCACAAAGCTCTTATTGGATTTACATCAAAAGCAACACCACGCTCTTTTTTAAATCCAAGCATATCGTATTTATAAGCAAATTTTTCCTCAACACCTTTGACATAAGGAATAGTCATAACAGTTGTATTCCAGCCATAGGCAACAGTGTCATAAAAAAATTGTGCGGCAGTATCTCCATCTACATTTTTTTTTGTACCAACAAGTCCATAAGGTACATCTTTGAATGGGTTGTCTGTATTTTGACTATCCTCGTATAATTTAATTACATCCTCTTTTGTATAATAAAACTTTTCCACAGATGCTCTTTTACTTGGCAGTATAGTTCCTTGACCATCAACACCTTCTTCACTGTCAGTAAGTTTTTTTATCTGTCTAAATGCACTACTGTACGGTATTGGCAAAATACCAACCATATTACCAAGAGGACTATCTAATACTAAAGATGGATCCATGTACTCTAAAGATCTTGCAATAGCACCAAGACCTTGTAGAAAAGGTAAATCTCTAAAGTAATCGTATGTTGCTAAAGCACCAGCAGAAGCTAGATTTAATCTATCTTCAGGATCATAAAACATTGTTTGATATTGAGCTGTACTTGCTGCAATACCTAAAAAAGCGCTTACTGGTTCTAAACCCTGGTAACTTACATAAAGTAATTTGCCATTAGGTAATCCAGTTTGCTCATTATACATTGGTAACGGATCACCTTCTTCATCCGTTGGAAAACCTTCTGCTCTATAAACTAAACTGTACGGCTGCCATCCTGGGGGCAACATTTTTTGAGATTGTTTATCTCTTGGATAAGACCCAGTAATTTGACCATTTAATGCATACTCATGAAAGTAAGACATAGTCATTGCACCCAATGACATTTTACCTAATGTTCTTTGCTGTACTCTAGCGCCGTTCCTACCTAGAATATTATCTCTAATGTTGTTTCTTGTTGGCAACAACAATGCAGCAGCGTTTATTAAGGGATGCCCTTCAGCTGTTCTTTTAATACTGTTTGTTGGCGCCACCACAAAAGGCATAGCAATTTTGCCATAAAAATTATTTCTTAATGAGTTTGATATTTTACCCATCAAACCGTCACCAAGATCATTTGTCATGGTTGCGTATCTTGCAGCGTGATCTAATTCTTCTGCGTTATATTTTGGATCAAGCAAAACCATCATAGCATCATCAATGGCATCTTGTTTATTTTTACCAAGTGATTTAGATCTTCTTACTTGCCTAACAGCTTGCTCATAAAGCTCACCTCGACTTGATATAACTCTCCAAAAATCATCAGCTGATTGCAAAGCTGTACCTGGATATCTAATAATCTTACCTAAAAAATCAACAGCTTTACCAGGCGCACCTGATAAACCCAAAGTTTCTGAATCTATAGCTCTGTAATTTGATAATTCTACTTTGTTTAAAACATCTGCTGGTACTCCAGTTCTGAATGTTTTACCCATAACAAGATATGCATCTCTTAGAGCTTTATGATATCCGTAATACCTTGCAAATATATCTTCAAAAAAAACACCCTCAACATTCACTTTTTGTCCAGCAACTCTTTGTCCAGCTCTTACGACAGTGCCATAACTTGCGCCTATTATATCAGCCATAGAATTATACATCATGAATAGAGGTGTTGCTAAAGCGTTTTTAATGTGTGTTGGCGCCCAACTTAACAAACCATTAATATATATTTCATGCCAAATTCTTGGTGCAGCTTGTCTCCAAGTACTAAAAGCGTATTTGTTTGCAGCTGCTTGACTTGTATTTAAATTTTCTAAGTAACCTCTTGCCATATCTTCAGCAAGTTTTTGTCCGCCAGTTTCATCTAATAAAGTTTGTGCCTGAACTTGTGGTATATTTGTACCAGTTTTAATTTTAAAACTTTGAAGCGCTCTTGCTATTTCAGTTTGTGCGCCTTTTGCTTTCATTTGTATACCAGCATGAATAGACATTTGACGCCTGAATGCTACCAGGTCGTTTGGACTTGCATCACCAGCATCAACTTTTTTAGCTAGTGTCTCAAGTTTATCAGCTGACTTTTGTAGCAAAATTCTTATAGCTGTCATTTCTTCAGCATTAAGTAATTGACCAACTTTTTTATTAAGTAATTTTTTGGTCAATCCTAAATCGTCAGCAAGTAATTCAGCAGCTTTTCCAAGTGTTTCTTCGTTTGTTTGTATACCTCTTTTTTCTAATTCTTGTGGGTTTTTATATATTTCACTTATTGAGTTAATAGCTCTATTTACATCACTACCACTTTCAAAATTATTAAAATTAAAATCTAGTCCAGTTTCACCTGATATTAATTTTTTTTCTTTTATTTCAAGATAATCTAATGCATCACCTTCATTAGACAGACCAGTTCTAAAACCTCTAACAGCTTTTTTTGCTCTTAAATTTGCTTCAGTATCAGCTGCTTCTTTTGCTAACTCAATTACATCTTCTTCAGGATCAATTGCGGTTTGTGCATTAAACCTTGCTTTTTTAAAACGCTCTGCACCTTTTTCTGATAGAACACCAGGTGTTACTTTTTCTTGTACAGTTCTGTAAGTTTCATCATCTTTTAGCAAACCTTCAACAGATGGTTCAGGAACTTTAGTCGTTGTTTGTGATCCTGATACACCAGTATCCATACCACCTTTGTCTTGTCTTTTAAGTATATCACTAAGGCTGCCAATAACTTTACCAAAACCACCAGCTACTTTTATGTTTTCACTTACATCAGGTCTTTTGTCGGCAAAATTAGTCATGCCAGTAGCAGACGCATCTAGCGTTTGTTCTTCAGGTGTTGCCATGAGATCCTCAAAAAAAAAGGAGCGCCTAAAGCACTCCCACTATATATAGTCTTCTACCATATTTTAGGACATTTGTGAATTTTTTTCACTTGTCGGTTTGTTTGCAGATCCAGTTATATAAAGCTCGGCAAAACCTTTTCCTGATTTTTTTGCTTCTATTTGTCTTCTTAGGTTTTTGACAATGAAAGAATTTTCATCCCTTCCGCTATCAAGTTCCTCCTGAAGCTGTTCTTCCAAAGTACTCGTCATAAGTAACTCCACCGTTTATCCATTCTACATCAGGTCTTTTAAATACCTGGGTGTCATATGATAATACATCTGCAAAACTAATTCCATCTATTTTTGATATTTCTTCTAAAACATCTCTAAATTGTTTTTCTTTTTCTTTAAATATTTCTTTTGCACGAGCTGGATCAAATGTACCATCAAATTCAGGAATATATTGAAATCTAACTCCAGTTAGTCCAGCTGTTGGTTCATTACTTAATGCCATAATATCAGCTCTGTCCTGATACCTTGCATCAGTTATGAATGTAAAGCCATCAATGTTTCTTGCTCTTAGTATATCTGAAATCATTTGTGCAAAGTCAACATTTGTACGTTTTTGAAAATATATTTCTGCACCAGGTCTAGCATCAACAGTACCATCAGGAACAACTTTAGATATAAATGTTGATTCTTGATTATACTTTTGTGCAGCTCTAACTACAGAATCTGTAAGTTTTTTAGGATTAAAGTTTGTTCTTGTAACTACCTCAAAATTTAATGATCTTTCAAGTGCTTGATCATAATATCCGAAACTTGGATTTGCCTGAAACCCCATCACAGTAGGATCATCTTTTATGTCTTTTGTAACCTCTGTTGAAAAATCTGCTTGTTGTACATTACTTGGCACATCTCCAGGTCTTTCTCTTGAAATACCAATTACTGTTCTTTCAGGTGATCCTTCTAATGTCTTTAGCTCATTAGCAGCGGCAATCCTATCTTGTTCGTTTGTGTTTTTACTATTTATTATTGATCTTAATTCTTTTACTCTGCCTGGATTAGCTGACCCACCATACACACTTTCAAAGTCTAATGATCCACCCTCACCAGCTTTTGTTGTCCATCCGTTTTTAGTCCACTTTTCTTTTTCTAAAAACCATACAACTGCTTGAAGATCATCTGCGCCCATATCACCAATATTTGGATTAAATGCTTTTATACCGCCCTCCGTATTCAATCTATTTGCAGCATCAGAAAATACCTCTTGACCAAAACCAAACTCTGATCCTATTTGTGGATTTTCAAAAGTACTTTTAGTTAAATGTTGACCAGCCACAGCTTTTTCTGCTGGTGGTGGTATTCTCGGTTTACCAGCTGCATCTCTTAAATATCTTGCCGCCCAAACATCAATTGTTGCTTCATTACCAAACCCAATAAGGTTGCCAGTAAAATTAACTGTTTTCGGTGCCTTTCCTGGTTTGATTTGCCTGAACATATCAAGAAGCGCTGTAGTAGCTGCTGGACTATTATTACCAAATAGTTTACCAGCCGCGTTCCTTATAAGGTCAAAATTTGTGTTTTCACTTTTAGCCATTTGCGTAAGTGTTTTTGAACTTAAATCTGCACCTTCATCAACTAGAGATTTATACATTTCAATATTTGCATCAAAGTCACCACGAACAAAACCTCTCAAAACTTCTACTGCATTTTCATAGTTTTGTTGTACGTTAGTCATCGCTGACGTTGCACCAATAATATCAGCAAATACATCTGATAAACCACCAAACTCTCTTCTTAGTCTAGATCTCATTGATCTATACCAGTTAGCCTGGTTAATAATATCTATTGCGGCTTGATCACCATTCTTTGCTCTTTCAAGAACAGCGTTTACATCAGTTACCATTTTGTTTACTAAATTGTCTTTATGCTTCGAAAGAGCTTCTTTAGAATAACTTTGTATTTTTTTGTCACCAGGTGTATGAAAAGCATAACTTGGTTGCTGCCATCTAATATCTATTTTTCCTTTTTTATCTACTTTAAATGATGGATTTTTACTGTCAGCAGCAATATTGATTGGAAGCCATCCTTCGTTTTCAGGATATTCGTTTTTAACCCTTAGAGCTTCATCTCTAATAGTATTATATTCTTTTGTTGTTTTAGTATCTGCCTTGAGCTTTGTTGTTTCAGCTCTTGATAGTCTATTAATTAGTTTACTTATCAAACCACCTTCAGCTTCATTTGGAGTAGTTGCAGCTGCACCAGCAACAGTGCCACCACCAACAACTTTGCTCCAAGGTATAATTTTTCCTACTGCTAAAGTTTTTTCTAAAAGACCACCAATAGTCAATCCTTCAATTACTGACTTTGATTGTTTTACTATCTGCGGATCATCTTCATACTTTGTAACCAAACCAAGTAACATTTCTCTTAATGATTCTCTATCGGCTTCTTTTACATCTTCAGGATTTCTGAAAAGAGTTTGTATAGCTGTAGGATCATTAGGATTAAAAGCAATATAATCAGCTATAGCACCCCACATCAAACTTCTTGTAAAAGGGTTTGCATTAGTAACAAGTTTTACGAAACTAGCAGCTGGTACAGCAGCCGATCCGAATTGAGCTAAAGTTTCTGCTAAAACACCAGTGATTTCATTATCATAAGGCTTTGATAGGTAGGCGTTATACTTTTCATTTAATGATGTTGGTATTAGTTCAGCCCCAATATCTTTAATTTTTTGTATGCCATCAAGTAAAAACTGTTCACCCATAACTGGATTTTTAATATCAAAACCAATCTTATTTAAACCAGCTGTTGCAATTTCTACTGGCAAAGCAATAGCTCTAGCTAAATTTTTTGGAGTTTCTTCCATCATTTTTGCCGTGCCAACTAAAGCAGCTCTACCAGCAGTATCCAACATACTTTCTTTTTCTTCTTTAGGCTTGACTATGTCTTGTTCTACTTGCGCATCTTTTTGGACAACTGGTTGTGCTTGAGCTTTATTTACAACGCCAATGTTAAAGTAAGAAGCAGCGCTTGATGCATCATATTTATCTAATACTTCATCTAAATCGTATGTCATTTAATTTGTTCCTAAAGCATCAATGTTGAATTTTTCAAACATTTTTAATTGTACCTCTAATGCTTGAATAGTTGGATCATCAGCTCTTGCCCCTGAAGATGTTACAAAATCTCTTGCAGACTTTATTGGTTTAGCTAAATCATAAGCAAATGTCTTACCACCAAATGATGGTTTATAGGTTGCTGCTGTTAAAGTATCAAGATGTCTATACAATGCATCACGCATGACTTTTCTAAAATCTTCATCTTTAGCTTTTATAATATCATCCATTGCATCAATAAAATCATTGAAAGGTATGTCAGCTGTTTCTTTCTTTTTTCTTCTATCTTTGACAAATGTATCAAGAGCTTTTTTACCATCTATGTAAAGACTTTTTGTCGCTTCACCAGCTATCGAATAAACATCCATATTTTCATTGTACCTGGTAGCATCTTTAAGCATATCTAACGCTTTTTTATAACCGTCATCTTGCTCTTTAATGAATGCTTTTATTGCAGCTTTATATTCATTAGTAGTAAGTTTTGGCTTCAAAGTTTTTATAGCTGCCATTGTCAGCTGATTTCTGCTGTCTAAAATAGTTAAAGTCTCAACGGCAGTTTTATCTGATTTAGTCAGACCATTATCATCGTCAGAATCACCAATACCCAAGAACTCTTCTACTGCTTCCCTTTGTGCCAGTGTTTCATAAGCACCTTCTGATATGTGTATTCTATGAGCAGCTATAGCAGCTGATCTTTGACTTGGATTGTCAATATCTGCATTTATTATAGATTTAAATCTTTTCTTAATTATTGCTGCATCTTCATCGTCTGTTTTCTTTTTTTCTTCTTCTCGATTTTTATCTATCTTATCACCAAGAGCTAAAATTCTTTTTGTTAATGCATCTTGTTTATCTACCATTTTCATGGCGTTGTTTAGAACTGTATTCTCACTTTTTCCATCTACTATTTCCATAGCTGCTACCGAAGCATCAGGAGCATTTTTTAAAATGTTTGTAACCAATCCATCAACTAATTTTTCAACCGATACATCAACTGCTGTCGTATATTCTTTTGCAGTAGTGAAGCTACCATTAATAAGTGATTTGAGTAATATACCTGGTTCTTTTGCATCTGTAGAAAAAACTTTTTTAAAATTTTCTGCCTGAACTTTTTTATCATTAGAATTAACAATTCCAACTATAGCTTCATCAGTGCTGCTAGATATATTTGCTTTGTTTACCTCAATAATTCTAGTATTATTTTTTTTCACATAATCAATTATTGCAGCACTATAGACCTCTTGCCCTACAGACATAAATCTAGATTGTGATTTTTTAGAACTTAGAAAGGGTTTACCAGTTACTGGATTAATTTTAAGACCCATCTGATACTGTTTTAGTATCTGTCTCATTTTACCCTTGGCTTCTGTTTCAGCCTGGATAGGATTTTGATTTTGTAATGCTTTTGATTTTTCTTCTTCAAAATCTGCAATGATAGCTTTTTTGGCTGTGTCAACTTCAGTATCAGCTTCAATATCTAATTTTCTCATATAGATTTCAGTGAAATCATCACCGATATCACCAATAGCACGATCTATAGCTGAAGCTGCATTTAGATCCATGCTTGCTGTTATACGCCGTCCGCCACCGCCACGGATACCAAAACCAGTTTGTTGTTTGTATGTAGGTACTTTCATTTAACCCATACCATAAGCTGTTGCAGCAGCTTTTCCGATTGCTCTAATCTTCATTGCTTTAGCTTGAGACTTGGCTTCAAAATATGCAAGTTGTCCTCGTAGTCTTTCATTTACAGCATTTTCTCTAAAATCACTTGCTGTAGCAGCTGCCTGACGCCTTTGATTTTCATTATCTATTTCAAAGCTCAAAGCGTTATTTAATAAAACATCAAGAGCTGATCCACTTATAGCTACATTGTTTTTACGCATTGCCATAGCTGACGCATCATTTAATCCTCTAAAATCATTCCTAAATTTTACAGCATTCCTAGATGCATCAAACAAAGCCATGTCTGCCTTTTGTTCTTCTGATTTTGCGTTTCTATCTGCTATTTGTTTGTTATATCTTCCAGCTGCTTTCACGCTGTCAGCAGCCATAAAATCGCCAATTAATCCCATTATATCACCCTACTAAATAAAATATGATCTCGACCGTCAGTACTGTATTTCCTGGCAGTGCCTTCTACTTGCATACCTAAGACTTTTATCCACCTTTGAGCGTCTTCCCAATCATGCCTTACATATGCTTGAACTCTATGAAAACTATTTAAATTCATAAGTTCGTTTAAAGTTTTTTTAACAAGTTTTGTTACTGTAATTGGATAGTCATATATGATACTTGATCCAATAAACCAGGCATCTCCTACACCATCCCATATTGGATAGATGCCACCTGAACAAATTATTTTGCCGTTATTCACAGCTGTAAAAGATAAATTTTTTACAACCATAGTTTCAACAAATTGTGAAACCTCAATTGCTGGTCTAATCTTTTCGTTATTTACTGAACCACCTAATATTTCTTTTGCGTGGTCAGCTTCAAAATCAACTGTAATCATTTATCAAAAACAGATACCGTTGGGAATATAGCTAGTATTGTCATTGGTAATGGCTGGTCTTGCTGAATAACGATCGTTGCATCATCATCGTACCCACCTCTAAATTCTACAGTTTTATCTCCAGTAAATAATGGTATTGCTGTATCCATTGCATCACCTGAATCTCTAAATGGCACAACATCTAATTCACTGGTAGATGTTCCAACCTTTAATCCTACTGATCTAAATAATCTTACAGTTACTTCAGATATTCTTTTTACTTTGCCCTGGGAACTTCCCAAAGCGCTGCCACCGTCAACTCTTAATGTTTCTACTTTACTTGTAAAAGGCAAACCTATGTGTGCTTTTGTAACAGAACGCTGGAGCGTAACAGCGCCTGAACTTACAGTGACGTTTGGATGCAGTGATCCATCTGCTAAAACTGAAACAGTTTGACCTTCTAAATGGTCTAGACCTGATATAGTTGTTGCAGCGCTGCCTGAATATGTTAGTCCACTATCAACAAAGAATGCATCTGTAATATCAGATCCAAAATCAAATCCTGACATTCTTTCAACATATCTTTTTGTTGCTCCACCTATTGTCCTTTTTACAATTAAATAAACTTCATCTTCATCTAGATCACCAGGTATAACCGCTACAGATTCAACAACAGCATTACCTGATCCAAATACACCACCGATAATATGCCTATGCCAAGCAACAACTTGCTCTTCTCTTCTATATGTCATGCATGATAGGACGCCGTCTGATCTAACCGTCCATGCAACGCTGTCAGGCTCTTGCTGATAAGCGAAAGCTGTGATACCGCCCTCTGTTATATGTTCAGCTAAAATAGTCATGTCAGGCGCTACATAACTGTCTGATTCATTACTAAAAATTAATTCACGCAGTTTTCTTTTAGCACGCTGTAAAAACAATGTAGCATTACCAACTTGCATTGGCTGGATATCAGCTGATCCATATGTTGTTTGTTGTTTGATCTGCGTATTGTTTGGCTTCAATGGTTCATCAAAACCTGACGCTCTAACAATAAATTCACCACCACTAGTACCAACTATGAGCTGCCGTCCTGATGCCAAGTATCTAATTACATTTACCTCATTAGATCCTATGGTATAAACCAAACCGTCATCATCATTAGTGCCACGCTCAAAGTTTTCAAAATCACCGCTTTGTGAAAAGAATATTGTTTGCGGTTGGTTGCTTGTTCCAGCTAGTACTAGCCGCTGCTCATAAAATGCAACAGCAGCTGGAAAACCAGTTGTTTCTGAAAATGCACCTAATGAAAAATTACTATCTGCAATAAGATCACCAGCAAGAGTAAAACTACTACCAGCACTTTCATTTGCCAGGTCAATGCCAGGTGCAAGCGTCAATACTGTATCAGTTACATCAACTATTAATTTACCTGATGCATTATTGCTAGATGTGCCGCTTATGGTAATCTTCATACCATTTTCAAAACCTTGGGTAATAAAATTACCAGCACTATCTTCTATTCTATCATTATGCTCTAAACCAGTTGATGATGGATCTCCTTCATGAAACGATAACGTACTAGCTGCATATGTAGGCATCAATTCTGATCTGCCATCCTCAAGCTCTTGTACTGTTGCTGTGACCTCTGTAGCGCTAGTAAAATTAGTTATCTTAGCAAAACCTTTATGCAGCTTCACAAGGCGTCCTACGTCCGTAGAAACAAATGTATTTGCACTAGCAGTTATTGTTACGCTGCCAGTTCTACCATTAGCTGTTAATGTAGTTGTCGTTAGATTTTGATCTAACATTGCCCCACGCTGTAGATCTACCTCAGCAACCGTCCACGCTGTATGAGCCGTCCTGGTAATCTTTCTAGGTGCATGACTTGGATGAGCTATGTACATAACGTCAGCTGTTTGAGCAAACTTAATCTGATCTAACTGCGCCGTGGTATAAGGTGTTGCAAACTCTACTGGACTACCGCCTGATACCACAATGCCGCCATCCTTATAAACTCTAAAATATTGATTACCAAATTCTAATATATAGGCTTGTTCAACATTAAACTGAAAAGGTATTAGTCTTGTTTGTGCAGAGCTTGTTTTGACCTCTCTAATAAATTGTGTGCCTGGTCTTCTACCTAAACCGCCATGCGGCTGCACTAAAAAATTTTCTATTAGTTGTGCTGCATTATCATAACGTCCTAAATCAGTTCTACCAGTTAACCTGGGTGTAATCTCACCTGACGTAAAATTTTGTTTTGCAGCTGTAATCTTTGCCATTACAACCTCGATGCAAGGAAGACATTACTTTCTGCCACTGTAAGACTAGATTCATTATTCATGGTTGCTGGTGTACCTTCATTAGCATCAACAAACCTAGCTTCAACAAGTTTAGCTTTGTACATTGTATTAAGCTGCACCATAAGATTTGCACTATTAACCAGGGCATAACAAATATCTGCTGCAAGTTTAGCTGATATAGCTTCTATTAATAATTGATCATATTCATTTGGATCTTCAACTCTTGCTACATAAAGCATTTTTATTTCTGTTGAATTAGCTAAAATCTTACGTCCTTCAACTTTATAAACTAAATCTTGATCTTGAAGTTGTAGTACACGCAAACAAAATGGATCTGTTGGAAGGGTAAATTGATTAGAAAAATCAAAGTCAGGAGTTTCTGTGTCAGGAGCAAGTGTT
>TARA_B100000963_G_scaffold357359_1_pt1 | contig 11338 bp, 15 predicted proteins | sample TARA_B100000963 | Tara Oceans TARA_B100000963 (sample SAMEA2622097) | marine metagenome | biome: marine biome (ENVO:00000447); feature: surface water layer (ENVO:00002042); material: "saline water (ENVO:00002010), including plankton (ENVO:xxxxxxxx)" | depth 5 m | reverse complement strand
AATAGTCGTAAACTTGTCAAATTCATATGTAATGAAACTAGCAATACTTAAGCTTTTTATATATTAACTAGATAAAATGAATTTTCCAAAACCAAATAAAATTAACGCTGAAAAATACGTAGCTGGATTAAGTTTATTTAACAAAAAAATTGTAAAAGTTAAACTTTCAGCCAATGAATCAGCTCTTGGACCAAGTCCAAAGGCAATAAAAGAATTTAACAAGGTATCTAAAAATTTGAAAAGATATCCAGATTCAGATGGTGTTTTTTTAAGAAACGTTTTAGCTAAAAAATTTAGGTTGGATCCTAACAAGATAATACTAGGTTCTGGATCAGATCAAATTTTCGAATTGATTTGTAAAGCTTTTCTTAAAGAGGGCGATGAAGTTGTTGTACCCGAATTTAGTTTTATCATTTATAGAATTTACAGCAAAATATACGGGGCAAAAGTTAAATATGCAAAAGAAAAAAATTTTACTATTTCAGTAAAAAATATTTTATCAAAAGTTACGAGAAGAACAAAAATTGTTTTTTTAGCTAATCCAAATAATCCAACTGGTACAATAATTTCTAAAACACAATTATTAAAATTGAGAAAAAGATTAAAAAGCAATATTTTGTTGGTGGTAGACGATGCATATTTTGAATATGTCAAAGATAGGAACTATTCCCCTGGGTTAAAGTTATTTTTAAATTCAAAAAATGTTATTATAACCAGAACTTTCTCAAAGATTTATGGACTTGCCGGACTGAGAGTCGGATGGGGCTATGGTCCGAAAAATTTAATTTATGTTTTAAATCAAATTAAACCACCATTTAATATCAACAAAGCAGGTTTATTTGCAGCTGTGGCATCAATTAAAGATACAAAATGGTTAAAGAAAGAAATAAAACACGTAAATAAATGGATTAAGTTATTTTTTAGAACTTTTGAAAATTTAGGTATAGAAACAAACATGAGTAATGCTAATTTTTTGCTTATAAACTTTAATAGGATAAAAAAAGATTCGAAAAAAATATTTTTAAAGTTAGCTAAAGCAGGAATTTTAGTTAGAAAAATGAATGCTTACAAAATTAAAAACTCATTAAGAGTTACAATTGGAAATAGTTTAGAAAACAAAAAATTTTTAAAAGAATTAAGGAAAATTATCTAATGTTTGAAAAAATAAGTATTATTGGTTGTGGTCTCATTGGATCATCAATTTTAAGAAATATTAATAACAAGAAAATTAGTAAAACAATTACAGTTTACGATAAAGCGAAAAATGTAATTGACATTATTAAAAAAAATAATTTGTGTGATAATATTTCTAAGGACATAAAATCAGCTGTAGAAAACTCCGACCTCGTTATTCTTAGTGTTCCTTTGAGTTCATATAAAGAAATATTACTAGAAGCAAAAGATCATTTTAAGAAAGATGCCATCATTACTGACACTGGTTCAGTCAAAAAGGAAGTAAATAAAATTTTTGGTAATCTTAATTTAAAAAATATTTTTTGGATAACATCGCATCCTATAGCTGGAACAGAGGAAAGTGGACCACTAGCAGGTTTTAAAGATTTATTTAAAAATAGGTGGACAATTATTTGCGAAAACGAAAATGATAATGTTGATAAAATTGAGAAATTGAAAAAATTTTGGGAGAGTTTAGGAAGTAGAGTTAAATTAATGAGTGCAGAACAACACGACTTTATTTTGGCGCTTACGAGTCATTTGCCACATGCTGTTGCTTATAATATTGTAATTACTGCACTTAGCTCAGATGATAAATATAAAGATGAACTTGTAAAGTATAGTGCGGGAGGATTGAGAGATTTTACTAGAATAGCTTCCTCTGATCCTATTATGTGGAGAGACATTTTTTTAGACAATAGTGCGAATATAATTGATATTCTCAATAAATTCTCTGAAAATTTGGATGATCTTAAAAAAGCCATAAGAGATAAAAATGGAGAAAAGCTACTTAAGATTTTTACATCAACAAAAAATATAAGAAAAGAAATTATTAAAGCAGGGCAAGATGTTAAATTACCTGACTTTGGAAGAAAAAAAAGTTAACTTAATGAATCTACAGCTTCGTAAATTTTTTTCTCAAGCTCGTCAATAAATTCATCTCTATTTTTTCCTGGCTCGATTGGTTCGAGAAATTTTATATGAATATCATGCGGATATTTTAAAAAACTTTTTTTTGGCCACAGTTTTCCTGTGTTTAGAGCTACAGGAACACATGGCAGGTTCAAAACTTCATAAATTTTCCCAGCCCCTTTTTTAAATGGTATTTTTTCCCCAAATTTTACTCTGGTGCCCTGCGGAAAAATTAATAAAGGCCTTTTGCTTTTGTCAATTTGGTTTTTTATTTTTGTAAAAAAATTCAAATTTTCTTTTGTAGTCGTATCTCTAATAATATCTATGGAGCCAATTTTTTTTAAATACCATCCAAACAAGGGGATTTTTAAAAGTTCTTTCTTAAGGATAAATACTGGATATTTTAGTGGTGCTTGTAAAATAAATGTTTCAAGTAAAGACTGATGCGCGCTTGCCACAAAATATTTATCGTTTTTTTTTAAATTTTCGAGCCCGGAAAAAATAACTTTACTTCTAAGTATGAATTGAACAAGAAAAATTATTAAATAAGCTAAAATTTTTCCGAAAATTAACGTGGCTTTTCTTGGTAAAATTAAAGTTGGGATTGCAAATATAAAAACTAAAACAAGTGTTATAAAAAACAATATGTTAAATACAAGTGATTTTAAAAACTGCATTAATAATTAATTAATTTTTGTAAATCTTGCTTTTTTCGAATAATCTTTGTTTTTCCTTTGTTAACAAGAATTTCAGCTATTAATGGTTTAGTATTATAATTAGATGATAAAGACGCTCCATAAGCCCCAACATCCATTATCGCAACGTAATCTGACTCGTTAATTTTTTGATAATTTTTATATTTTACAAACTTGCAAGTTGTCTCACAAATAGGTCCAACAAATTCCAATGTTTTATTCATTCTTTTATTGTTTTTTATTAAAGGTATAATATTGTGTGTGGCATCATATAGAGCTGGCCTCATAAAATCATTCATGCCAGCATTTAAAATTGCAAAGGTCTTGTTAACTCCTTTTTTAAGATATTGAACTTTAGCGACTAAAATCGCAGAGTTCCCAACGATAGCTCTACCAGGTTCGAAAATTATATTACAATTGTATTTTTTTTTAAACCTTTCCACTAAAATAGAATAGTTTCTTAATTTAATTTTTTTTTCATTTTTTTTGTATGTAATACCGAAACCTCCACCTAGGTCGACAAATTTAAAATTAATTTTTGTTATCTTGATTATCTCCTCTAAAACACTTAGCGTTTTTTTAAAAGGACTCTCGCTTAATATTTGACTACCAATATGAACACTTATTGCATCTAGTTTAAGATTTTTTAATTTATCAATATTTAAACAAAAGGATATTAAATTTTTTTTTGAAAGACCAAATTTATCCTCAGCTTTGCCCGTAGATATTTTTTTGTGAGTCGGCGCATTTATATCAGGGTTAAGTCTTACACCTATTGAGGTTTTTATACCCATTTTTTTTGAAATTTTGTTAATTAATAGTGCTTCGTTTTCGGATTCAACATTAATTAATAAGATTTTTTTTCTGATTGCTAGCTTTAGTTCCTCTTCGGTTTTACCGACCCCAGAAAAAACAATTTTTTTTGGCTTAATGCCAGATTTTAATACTTTTAACAGCTCTCCTCCAGAAACGACATCAGCTCCCGATCCAATATTTTTTAGTACTTTTAATATTTGGATATTTGAATTAGCTTTGACCGAGAAACAGATTAATGGCTGAACTTTCTTAAAATTTAAGTAAAAAGAATTATAATTATTAATAATATTGTTATTTGAATATAAATAAAATGGTGAATTATATTTTGAGACAAGCCCTTTAACAGATATTTTTTCTACGAAAAGACTATTATTTTTGTATCTAATACTAGACATATAATTAAATTACTTTTGTATAATTGATTATTGAGCCTTGATATTCTGGATTAGATCTCTTTCCGCAAGATACCAAAACGACTGTCAAAAGAACAATAGTTAAAATTAGTTTCATCTTAATTCCCTCCTATATTTTTTTAACATCTTTTTGATATTTTTTTCAGAAGTTCCACCATAAGATTTTTTTGAATTCATTGAACCTCTTACATCAAAAACTTTAAGCACACCATGATTTAAATCTTTAAAAAACTTTTTTAATTCTTCTAAGCTTAGCTGATCTAATGTTATGTTATTTTTTTCAGCATAATTTACAAGCCTAGATGATATTTTGTAGGCCTCTCTAAAAGATAATTTTTTTTCTTTCACAAGATAGTCTGCAAAATCAGTTGCTGTTGTGTATCCTTTGTTAGCCATTTCTAACATTCTTTTTTTGTTGGGCTTTACATTTTTTATCAATTCACTGCTCATTGTTAACGTGTCTTTTAAAGTATCAAATCCATCAAATACTAGTGATTTATCATCTTGTAAATCTTTAAAATATGAAATCGGAAGACCTTTCATTATAGTTAATATAGAATTAAGTTTCCCATAATTTATTCCTGTTCTTCCTCTAATTAGTTCTGCAGGATCAGGATTCTTTTTTTGGGGCATAATTGATGATCCGGTTAACATCCTATCATCAAATTTTATTAGTTGATATGCATCGGAATTTAAGATTATAAAGTCCTCAGCTAATCTTGATAAGTGCATAGCGCATACAGCAGAAGCATACAGAAAATCAATAGCGAAATCCCTATCCGAAACAGTATCGATAGAATTGTTTGTAGGTTTTTTGAAACCTAATTTTTTTGAAGTTAAATTTCTATTTATTTTATAAGAAGTTCCCGAAAGAGCTGCGGCGCCAAGAGGCGATTCATCAATTAGCTCAAGATTGTTATAAAATCTTTTTTTGTCTCTACTGAACATTTCGTAATAAGCAAGAAGATAGTGGGCAAAAGAAATCGGTTGAGCATTTTTTAAGTGAGTTAACCCCGGCATTACGGTGCCTATATTATTATCTGCTTTATTAACAATTTTTTTCATTAAAGAATTTAATTCTTTTACAATTATTAATGATGATTCTTTTACCCAAAGTTTAAAATCCGTAACTACCTGATCATTTCTTGATCTTGCGGTATGCATATAACCTGCGGAATTACCAATAATTTCATATAATTTTTTTTCTATGTTTAAATGAATATCTTCAAATTTTTCTTTGAAAACAAATTTGCCTTTATCAATTTGTTTCTTAATTTTATCTAAACCCTTTATAATTTTATTTCCGTCTTTTACAGGTATAATCTTATTTTTGATCAACATCTGAGTGTGAATTTTAGATGCAAAGATATCTTGGCTGTAGAGCCTTTTATCTACGTTTATTGATGCCCCAATTCTTTGAAAGGATTTAGAAGTAGAGCTTTTAAATCTATTAGACCAAACAGTCTTATTTTTATTTGTCATAATCTATGTTATTCAATTTAAATTAATATGAAAATTAGTAAATCTTTTAAAATCTATATTCACATATTACTTTTAATTTTATTTAGCAAAAACCTTTTTGCTACAGAAGATTTTTCCAAAAATGTAGTCATTTATGAAAAACCAAAGGCTATTAAACAACTCAAATTCAAAGATTTAAATCTTCAAGAAGTTGATCTAACTAATAAAAAAGGCAATATCATGATTCTCAATTTTTGGGCTACTTGGTGCATGCCTTGCAGAAGAGAAATGCCCTCTTTAGAACAACTAACTCATCAATATCCAGAAATTAAAGTTTATGCGATAAATATGGAGAAACCAAATAAGATTAAAGCTCAAGATTTTTTTAAATTTATAGGCGTAATGAGTTTAGATATTTATTTCGATCCCGAATTGAAATTGGTAAAACAATTTAAAATGAGAGGATTGCCCACTAGTATTTTGATTAACAAAAATGGCGAAGAGTTTGGCAGGATAGTTGGTGAAATTGATTTTATTGATAAAAATTTTATCGAACTTTTAAAAAAATATATTTAGTTTTTTAAAAAATATGCCATAAGTACCAGTATTATTATTGCTATGAATTGCAAAAGTACTCTAAGTTGCATTAGTTTATTTGAATATTTTTTACTAGTGCTACCGCCTTTAAATAAAGTATAAATACCCATTATTAAAACTATGGCTACAGCTCCAAGAAGACTAAAACCTATAAAGTTAAATAAAAAATCTTTCATGAGTATTTTATCTATATGACCTACACGTTAAATACAATTATTTTAGAGCCTCTTTCTAAAAAAAAACCTAAAAATGCAATAATACTTTGTCACGGGTACGGTGGTGATGGAAAAGATATCTCAATATTAGCAACTTATTGGAGAGCTCATTTGCCCGAAACATTAATTTTATGTCCAGATGCGCCAGAAAGATGCGCAGCAAGTCCCACAGGTTTTCAATGGTTCGATCTTTTAGACCAATCTCCTGAACAAATTTTATCAAAATCTATTGTTGCAGAAAATAAACTGAATAAAATGATAGATGAAGTAAAAGAAAAAAATCATCTAAAAGCAAACCAAATTGTAATCGGTGGATTTAGTCAAGGTTGTATGATTACTTTGCAAACCGGAATAAAACGTAAAGATAAGATTAATTCAATAGTTGGGTACTCAGGAAAAATAATAAATACTGATCATCTTTCCAAAAACATAAATTCCAAACCAAATATAATATTAATGCATGGTGATCTAGATCAAGTAGTTACTATAGATGCTTTTTTAGAGGCAAAAGACTTTTTTAGAAAAAGTAATTATACAATTGAAACAAAAATGTTCAAAAACTGTGAGCATAGAATACCCACCGAAGGATCCAGTTTAGGCCTACAATTTATAAAAAAACATTTGAATTAGTAATTTTTAATGATGCATCATAATTATAACTTGATAAAATTTTAGGTATCAGTTAGCTTTAATAATGATTATTTCTTCGGTTGATAAAGTTCCATTAGAAAAATGTCCAGCACTGGTTTTAAACGCTGACTTTCGACCACTAAGTTATTACCCGTTATCAATATGGTGTTGGCAAGACGCAGTAAAATCTGTTTTTCTAGATCGTGTAAGCATTGTTTCCAATTATAAAAGGAAAATAAGAAGCCCCTCCTTTGAAATGAATTTACCTAGTGTTATTGCTTTAAAAAATTTTATACAACCGTCTAAAAATCCAAATTTTACAAGATTTAATGTTTTTTTACGAGATAAATTTTCTTGTCAGTATTGTGGAGATAAAAGGGATTTAACTTTTGACCATCTTTTACCGAAATCGAAAGGTGGACTTACGGATTGGAACAACGTAGTTACTGCTTGCTCGAGTTGTAACGTAAAAAAAGGTGGAAAATTGTACAAAGATTGTGATTTAAAATTAGCAAACAAACCATATGCTCCCACAGTCGAAGATTTACATAAAAATGGAAGAAATTTCCCTCCAAATTTTTTGCATGAAAGTTGGATGGATTACTTATATTGGGATATTGAATTAGAACCTTAATTAAATTTTTTCTGATATAGCTATTGCTATTCTTGAAGATGTTTTAATTACTTTATCAAGAACACTAAACAAGCCTTTTTTTGTAGCACCATGTTCATAAGCCATATCTTTATGATCTAACTCGTCTTGTCTAAATTTTTTTATTTTTTCTTTAAGTTCTTTCTCATCTTCTTTTAACTTTTCAGTTTGGTCTTTATAATGTCCGTCGATTACTTCTTCAACTGACGCAGTGCACAACATAGCAGCTTTTTCTCCAAGCATTGCTGTTCCAAACCCAAGAGTAACTCCCATTAGGTCCCAAAGTGGCAGCAATTTCGTAGGTTGAATATTTCTTTTCTTAATTTCATTGTCAAAGTATTCGTAGTGCTCCTTTTCATGTTCTTTCATTTCCTCAATTTTTTTTTTAAGATATTCATTTTGTTTAAAAGTTTTTAAAGCAAGCAATTGGCCTTCATAAATTTTGATCGCGCCTCGCTCACCAGCGTGGTCAACTCTTATAATTTCTTCTAGTATTTTTTTGTTAGTTTTGTTCATTATTTTTTATTAGTCTAATCATAATACCACTTAAAAAAATTGAAATAATTGTATTTATTGTAGCAAGAGAAAGCCCCAAAAACCTGAAAGTAACGTCTTTGCAACTAATTGGAGTTGAATTTTGAAGTTGTTTTAAAATGTCATCTTTTGACATATTTTTATCGGTATTATTTAAGTCGCAAACAAAAGATTCTTTAAAAAATCCTTGTTCTATCCCCACATGATAAAATGAGACTATTGATCCAAAAACAAATAAAATCAAAAGTAGATAAAAAATAGTGCTATAAAATCTTCTTACCACCAATAAAAAGCCTATTAGTATAACTGCTCCATAATAAGGATACCTCTCTATGATGCATAAATTACAGGGTTTGTGCGCAAGTATATATTGAATTGAAAAAGCTATTAATAGAGTAATAAGACTAAAAACCAAAATGCCTATAAGAAAAAATTTATTTTTCTGACTCATGACTTTATAAAAACAAAATATATTATAGCAGCTAGTATTACAATTACGATACCGCTAATTGTAAACCAAAGTGCTCCTTTTTTTTCAATAAATTCTCCGAACTTTCTTCCAAAAATACTCGTCAAATATGCCACTAAGAAAAAACGTAATCCTCTTGTGAATAAGCAAATGAAGAAAAAAACTGGGAGACTAAAACTTATCACGCCACTTGTAATAGTAAATACTTTAAAAGGTAGTGGTGTAAAACCAGCTAAAAACATTATACCTAACCAAGTATAAAAACCGCCTTTTGTAGACATTGTATTTTGAATTTCAAAAACTTTTTCTTCATATCCATAAAATTCAATAATAACCATCGCTACGTCTAAAAAAAATACTCCAAGCATATATCCGAACAATCCACCTAAAACTGAGCCAAATGTAGATATTAAAAAAATTTTTAAATAATCTTCTCTTTTTGCTACTACCATAGGTACTATCATAAGATCTGGAGGCACGGGAAAAAAGAAACTTTCAATAAAAGCAACAAAACCTAATAGAGGCTTTGAAAATTTATGTCTAGCAAGCTCAACACATCTATCGTATAATTTTTTTAAAATCATGAATTTAAAATGCACAATACTCAGGTATCTGGCAAGTTTATTCTTATCCACTATTGTCATATATGCAATTGTTATATTTGCTGGAATGTTTGGTGCTGATTATAATTTTTCAGCAGGTGAAACGTTTATTATTTGGATTTTAATGGCGATTTTAATTAATCAATCTGTAACTTGGAAAAATAAAAACAATGAGTGAAACCATAGACATCAAAACAAAAAAAATTATTCCACAAAGCTTAAACAATAAATTTGATAAAGCATTAGTTTTAGCCAATCTCGAAACAAATATATTGTCTCATTGGGACACATGGGGAAAATTTCAACAAGCTTGGACTAATAGATCTTATAGAGCGTTTAAGGATTTAGATAAATATGTTATTATGATTTATTTCATCAGAAATTATTGGCAAAATTTGTCAGATAAATTTCAATATCAAACAATGGATGAATTTTACGACTCAGAAAAAATTATAATTGATAAAATAAATTTAATTCAGATATCAAATGAGTTATCTATACCCAAAGAGACAATAAGGAGAAAAGTAAATGAATTACAAAATGAAGGTATTTTAAAAAGAATTGGCAAGTCTATTATTTTTGATAAAAAAGGAATGAATACCCAAAAACCAAACGACACAATTGAATTATTATCGGCTTTTATAGAAAAAAAAGCAAATATGCTTAAGAATTACGAGTGGTTTGGTGAACATATTACAAAAGATCAAATAAAAACTTTTATAAAGAAATATTTTACAATTATTTGGCTTCGATTTTTTAAGTTACAAATACCTTTTTTGATCAGGCATAGAAAATGCTTTAGAGATTTAGAAACTTGGATTGTTTGGGGAAATATAGCATTGAGCCATCAATATCATCTCGCTAAAGCTGCAGAAAAAAATCTTTTAACTGAACCAATTAAATTTAAGAATTATTATCATTCTGTAGCTACAATAAAAATTGAAAGAGGCATTAATGCCTCCTCAATTGCAGATATTTCGACGATCCCAAGAGCTACCGTAATTAGAAAACTAAAGTGGTTGGTAAAGCAAGATTGTATTAGAAAAAATAAAAATTTAGAATATCAAATGAAAAGTAAAGGAAAGTTAAACAAGAAAATATCTGAAAATTTCATTTTAAATCAAAATCGTGTTGCTGAGTTTTTAACAGATTTTTTTGATTATATAAAAAATTCCAATTTTAAAATTTAAATAAATTTTTCTTGCTTTTATAATAATATTCAAATAAAAAATTTTTAAACTAAAATACAACAAAAATAAATTTTATGGAAATAGCCAAAGGGATAGCTCCAATCGCTTTAGCAGTAATTATGTTTGGCTTGGGTTTAGGTCTTGAGAAGAAAGATTTTTTAAGAGTATTAAAAACTCCAAGAGATTTTATGATTGGTCTTATTTGCCAAGTTATCTTGTTACCAGTTATTGCTTTCATATTGATTAAGATTATAACGCTGCCAGTCGAAATTGCATTAGGCGTTATGATTATCGCCGCAGCTCCAGGCGGAGTAACGTCAAATATATTAACTAAATTTGCTAATGGAGATGTGGCATTATCAATTACGCTCACCGCGGTGATAAGTTTAATAAGCGTTTTTACAGTCCCATTTATTGTTTTTTATTCAGCTAGCTTAATCGGAGTTACAGAAATTAATACTGAAATTTCAATGCTTCTGATAGCGTTAAAGATGTTTTTTGTAGTTACGGTTCCGGTCATACTTGGAATGGTTTTTAGATATCTTATGACTGATTTAGTTATTTCTAAATCATTAATAATTCAAAGATTATCAGTTAGTTTATTTCTAATAGTATTTATATCAATCTGGGTTGAAGAGTGGGATAAAATTATAAGTTTTTTTGTTAGGGCAGGTTTTATTACTTTGGTTTTAAATCTTGTTATGATTTTTGTTGGTTATTATGTTGCTAAATATTTTGCATCAGGTATTGAACAAAGAAAATGTATTTCATTAGAATGTGGTTTACAGAACGGTACATTAGCTGTTTTTGTCTCATCGCAGCTTTTTGATGACATAATATACGTTGTACCTACAGCAGCTTACGCGCTTATTATGTTTTTAACATCAATAATTTTTGTTCTAATAGTAAGAAAAATCAATTAAATTATCTTATAAAAAGGGCGAATGGTGGAACTGGTAGACGCGCCGGACTCAAAATC
>TARA_B100000963_G_scaffold145201_1_pt1 | contig 11340 bp, 8 predicted proteins | sample TARA_B100000963 | Tara Oceans TARA_B100000963 (sample SAMEA2622097) | marine metagenome | biome: marine biome (ENVO:00000447); feature: surface water layer (ENVO:00002042); material: "saline water (ENVO:00002010), including plankton (ENVO:xxxxxxxx)" | depth 5 m | reverse complement strand
GTTACGAATTCCTTGCGAGCGGCCTTGGAGTTGGCGGAGAAGGGACCTCGGGTCATTCTAACCGGGGGCGAGTTGCGCAGGATCAGCCAAACTATGGTCGGCCCGCTGACGAGCGCAGTACTGGGTCAAGTTCGGGTGGACAAAGCCTTTATGGGGACGATGGGCTTTTGCCTGACCAACGGATTGACCACCACGGATCCCAACGAAGCCTACGTCAAGAACCTGGTTGCCGAACACGCCAATCAGGTGATTTTGCTGGCGGACTCGTCCAAAGCCGAGAAAGTGTGCTTTGCCAGGGTTTCGGATTGGGACAAGGTCGACTGCCTGGTATCGGATGACAAATTGCCTCCCTCTTTTGCCAAATCCTTACGAAAACTGGGTCCGAAAGTCCGGATGACCTGAAACCTTACAAGCCAAGAAGAAGGAGAAGATAACCATGGCCACACCTATCATTATGCCCCGCCAAGGACAATCGGTCGAGAGTTGCATTCTTACGGAATGGAAAGTTGAAGTTGGGCATGAGGTTGCCGAAGGGGACGTCCTTGCGGTCATTGAAACCGACAAAGCAAGCTTCGACCTCGAATCCACGGCTTCGGGAAAAGTTCTGGCGCTGTTTTGGGAGGCGGATGATGACGTCCCTGTTTTGGCGAACGTCGCCGCCATTGGAGAAGAGGGGGAAAACGTCGACGACCTTCGTCCGGCTGGAGCGGAACCTTCCGCGCCACCCGCCGCGGACCCTGAACCTTCTTCGAGTCCCGGCCCCGCGAACCCTCCCGGCCCCGCAACGGAAGTTACAAACTCCGAACCATCGCATTTCGCGTCTGCGGGATCCGGAGCGGGAATCAGCCCACGAGCCCGAAAGGTCGCCATGAGGCACGGAATTGATCCCGAAACCTTGGAGGGAAGCGGTCCCGGCGGTCGAGTGATCGAACGTGACGTTGAAGCAGCTCGCCTCGGTCGCCCCCGTTTGAGCGCGAGCGCCGCGGTTCGGGCTCGCGAAGAGGGATTGGAGCCACCTCGTCGAGGCAGTGGTCTTGCTGGAATGGCGCTGGCTTCGGACATGAAACAACCGGGTGCGATTGAGGGGGCCGAAATTCAACCGGTCAAAGGCATCCGCAAGGTCATCGCCGAACGGATGATGCAATCCTTGCAATCGACCGCTCAGCTTACCTTGCACGCTTCCTTCGAACTGACCGCCGCTCAGGCCTTCCGCAAACAAAGGCAGGAGGAGGGAAAAGCCAAGGTTTCCCTGAACGACCTGATTGCCCATGGCATAATCCAAGCCCTGTCCAACCACCCGCAAATGAATGCCCATTTTTTGGGAGACCGGATCGCAACCTTTGAAAAAGTTCACTTGGGCGTGGCCGTGGATACCCCCAAGGGACTCCTGGTTCCCGTGGTTCGAGACGCTTCCGATCTTTCCCTTGACGATCTGTCTTCCTCCATCAAGAAAGTGGCCATTGCCTGCCGTGAGGGAACGATATCGCCGGATGATCTGAGCGGTGGTTCCTTCACCCTGACCAACTTGGGAATGCTTGGAGTCGAGACCTTCACCCCGGTATTGAACGCTCCGGAGGTGGCCATTCTTGGCGTGGGAGGGATTACGCTTAAGCCCAAAAGGCTGGAATCGGGCGAGGTGGTCTATGCGGATTTTCTTCCGCTGAGTCTGACGATTGATCATCAGGCGATTGACGGCGCTCCTGCCGCTCGATTCTTGCAAACCTTCGTTTCACACCTCGAGCAAAATCCCGGGGAAGAACTTTCAAAAACCAAAGAAGAAGCATAAAGAATGAAATATGATTTTGCAGTCATTGGGGCCGGCCCCGCCGGGTACGTCGCCGCCAAGAAAGCCGCCGCCGCGGGTTTGAAGACCCTACTGGTGGAAAAGAAAAAGCTCGGAGGGGTCTGTCTGAACGAAGGATGCGTGCCATCCAAAACCCTCCTTCAGGCAGCGAAGACCTATCACCATGCCAAGCATGGTTCGATTTTCGGCGTGGAGGTGGAGGGCTTGAGCTTCGATTTCCCCAAGGCCCATGCTCATAAGAATCAAGTCATGGATCGCATGCGGGACGGGATTGCAGGTTTGATGAAAAAATACAAGGTCGAGGTTATCGAGGGCGATGCCCGTCTGCTGCCCGGGCTTAAAATCTCGGTGAATGGAGAAACTCATGAAGCCGATAACGTTTTGCTTTGTACCGGATCCTCTCCGGCCAAACCTCCGATTCCGGGGATTGATTCCGAACAGGTCGTCGATTCCACCGGCATCCTCAACCGTGAAAACCTCCCCGATCGACTGACCATTGTCGGTGGAGGCGTGATCGGCTGTGAATTTGCCTGCATGTACGCATCGGTTGGCGTTCCGGTTACGGTGCTGGAGGCAATGTCCGAGATCTGTCCTAATTTGGATAAGGACGTGGCCGCGGTTCTCCGTGAGGAGCTCACCGGCAAGGGAGTGGAGTTCAAATTGAACACCACAGTCGAATCCATCGAGCCCAACTCGGTCAAGTACGCAAACTCCGAAGGCAGTGGAAGCGTGGACGGTGATTTGGTGCTCGTAGCCACCGGTCGCAAGCCCAACGTTTCGGATTTGGGACTGGAGGATCTGGGGTTGGATTTTGATGCCCGGGGAGTCCGCGTGAATGACAAGGGAGCCACGAACGTTCCCGGTTTGTGGGCTGCAGGAGACGTTACCGGACAGGCCTGGTTGGCTCATTCGGCGAGCCGTATGGCCGAAGTCGTGGTCAATAACCTGAACGGACGAGTCGACCATATGCGTTTCGACAAGATGCCCGCCGTGGTGTATACCAGCCCTGAAGTGGCGGTCGTGGGCTTGACCAAGGAGGAGGCCGAGGCCAAGGGTTTGAAGGTCAAGGTTGGTCGCATTCCCATGAAAATCAATGCCCGTTATCTTGCCGAAAACCCGGACGAAGCCGGACTATGCAAGGTTGTGCTGGAAGCGGAAACGAGACGACTGCTCGGCGTTCATATGGTTGGTGGAGCCTGTTCCGAAATGATCTTCGGCGCCACCGCAATGTTGGAAACCGAATTGAGGGAAGATGAAATCGAAGAAATCGTTTTTCCACATCCCACCACTTCCGAAATCATGAAGGACGTCTTTATGGCCGTTCGTTAACGCACTTGCCCAATCTCAAACTTTTCAATTCGTCATGCCAAAGTCACAAATCGTAGAACCTGCGGAAGAACGCAAAGCCGGAAGCATTCCATTTGCCGAAATTCCCCTTAATCAATACCAACAGGATCTGGCCAAGGAAAAGGAGGCCTATGGAGCCGACGCCCTGGTCGGGATGTACGAGGATATGCTCCTGATACGAGAATTCGAAAGCATGCTTCAGAGTATCAAGACGCAAGGCTCCTATGAGGGGATCGAGTACGATCACAAAGGTCCGGCTCACCTTTCCATCGGTCAGGAAGCATCCGCAGTCGGTCAGGCATTTCTGCTGGACGTGGACGATCATATCCTCGGTTCTCACCGCTCCCATGGAGAAATTCTCGCCAAGGGTATGTCTTCGATACGCAAGCTTGATGATGATGCGCTTTTGGAGATTATGAAAAATTTCCTCGGAGGGGACTGTTTTCGAATCGTCGAAAAGGAAGATTCGAGAGACGTCAAGGATCTAGCGAGGAACTTTCTCCTATACGGAGCTCTTGCCGAAATTTTCGGACGAGAGAACGGATTCAATCGTGGCTTGGGCGGATCGATGCATGCGTTTTTCCCTCCGTTTGGAATTCTTCCCAACAACGCCATCGTCGGCGGATCCGCGGACATTGCCATGGGAGCGGCGCTTTTCAAAAAGGTGAACCGTAAGAGTGGAATCGTAATTTCCAACGTGGGAGACGCTTCCATGGGCTGCGGACCGACTTGGGAAGCGATGAATTTCGCTTCCATGAGACAGTTCAGAGAGTTGTGGGATGAGACAATGAGAGGCGGTCTTCCGATCATCTTCAACTTCATGAACAATTTTTATGGCATGGGGGGCCAGACCGCCGGGGAAACCATGGCTTTCGATTATCTTGCCCGAGTCGGAGCGGGGGTGAACCCCGAATCCATGCATGCCGAGCGAGTGGACGGATACAACCCTCTTGCGGTGGTTGATGCCATCAAGCGGAAGAAGGCTTTGATTGAGAATGGTGACGGACCGGTCCTGCTCGAAACCATCACATATCGCTATTCCGGGCACTCGCCTTCCGATGCGTCCTCTTATCGATTGAAGGAAGAGATTGACGCTTGGCAAGCCATTGACCCTCTTCATGCCTATGCAAAGGAACTGATGGACGGCGGGATGCTTTCGGAGGAGGGGATCGATCAAAGGCAGGCGGCCGTGACCAAGGCAATGACTCAGGCGTATCGTCTGGCTTCGGATCTCGAAGTGTCCCCACGTCTGGCTTCCGAAAAAATCGGTGGACTCATGTTCTCCAAGAGAAAAGTCGAGAATTATGATCCGGAGCGTACACCCGAATTGATTCTAAAAGCCGAGGAAAACCCCCGTGTGCAAGCTTTGGCAAAAAAGTCCCGAGCGGGCGTCATCGACGGAAAGCCGGTATCCAAAAACAAGGTCTTTCAATACCGCGATGCAATTTTCGAAGCCGCCTTCCATCGCTTTCAGAATGACTCGACCCTTGTCGCTTATGGAGAGGAAAACCGGGATTGGGGTGGGGCTTTTGCCTGTTATCGCGGCTTGACCGAGTCTCTTCCCTATCACCGCCTTTTCAACTCTCCGATTTCCGAGGCGGCGATCGTGGGGAGCGCGGTTGGATACGCTCTTGAGGGCGGTCGGGCTTTGGTTGAATTGATGTACTGTGACTTCATGGGGAGGGCGGGAGATGAAATCTTCAACCAATTGGCAAAGTGGCAAAGCATGTCTGCCTGCATTCTGGAAATGCCGGTTGTCTTGCGTGTTTCGGTAGGCTCGAAATACGGCGCTCAGCATTCTCAGGATTGGAGCGCCATTGTCAGTCACATTCCCGGATTACAGGTTGTTTTTCCTTCCACTCCTTATGATGCCAAGGGAATGCTCAACACCGCTCTGGCCGGCAGTGACCCGGTGATTTTCTTCGAAAGCCAAAGGCTTTACGACATTGGGGAGCTTTTTGAAAAGGAGGTTCCTGCGGACTACTATGAGATTCCCTTTGGCCCGCCCGCTCAAAGAAGGGTGGGGAAGGACCTGACCATGATAACGGTCGGAGCGACCATGTATCGAGCGCTAGAGGCGGCGGACGTTTTGGAGCAAAAGTACGGACTCACGGTTGATTTCTTCGATTGTCGATCGATCAATCCCCTGGATTACGACCCGCTCATCGAATCGGTCCGCAAGACCGGTAAGGTCGTCCTCTCTTCGGATGCCTGCGAGCGTGGCTCGGTTATGCATGACATCGCATCGAACCTCAGTCAGCTCGCCTTTGACGAATTGGATGCTCCCCCCGTGGTCGTGGGTTCGCGAAATTGGATCACTCCGTGCGCCGAGGTCGAATCCGATTTCTTTCCGCAGCCGGAATGGATCGTGGATGCGGTTCACGAAAGAATCATGCCCTTGCCGGGCCATCAATTGAGCACCAACCCGACTACGGGTGAGTTATTGAAAAGGCAACGAGCGGGCATTTGAGCAATCCCGAGAAACTTTCATGCCCGAGTGACACTTTGATTATGAGCGCCTCCCAAACCTTTTCCGCGCAGGCTCGAGTTTCCCAACTGAGGGAATTGGCCCGTGCCCCCCATCAGGGCATTTATTTGACTGGTCCGGATCAGATTGAACTGAAGACCGATGAATTGCCCAAGGATTGCTTTGACGGAAAAAACTTTCTGCTCGCGAGTTTCGGAAACTGTCGCTGCGCTTCGGATGCAAAAGCAATTCGTCAATTCGACGGTCATGCCAGAGTCCCCTCAGGAACCGATCAGGTTGCCTTGGGTCACGAAACCCTACAACTGGTTCTGGACGCTCCCGAAGAGTCTCATTTTCAGTCGGGTGACTTGGTCGTTGTGACTCCGGGGCATGCCAGCGAACCGATTGATCCCCAGAGTTTCGAACCTGAAAAATCGGGAGTTCTCGCTGCCTTGGGCTATTCCTATCGTTATCTGGGAGGGTTGCGGCAATTCAATACCGTACCCGGCAAGGCCTCCGAATTCGTGAAGTCCCAAGGATTCGGAAACCTCTTCAATAAGGCAGTTCCCAAAACGGATACCAGTCTGATTTCACTGGCTCATGCCGAACCCTTCGCCTGCAACTACGGGACCAACAAGAACATCTTCACTCTGGATGCGGATGGGCGGTTTCGATACGGTGTCCCGCCCCGGTCCATTGTCACTTATCTTTCGGGAACGGCTCGCATGGCAATGATCAACCTGACCATTGTGGCTTCGGTTCCGGATGATCAGCTTCCTTGCGTGGTTTACGTAACCGGTTCCCAAGCCAAGCTGGATGAAATGGATTCCTACGCGTTGGTTGAGGACTTGCGGGCTCGGGGAACAAGAGTGGTTCTTATCGACCGTAAGGATCCCGACATTATCGACAAACTCACGGAATATGGAAAATCCGAGGTGGTCTGGACCAATTACGCATCCAAGGAAACTTATGATCAGGCCGTCGCGATTCTTGCCGAAGGTGGGAATTTGAACAGTTATGCGGGAGCGGTGGATCCTGACTTGCTCATTCGAATGCCAGTTTCGCAAGCTCAGCGATTCGGTTCCAGTAAGGAGGAAGCCGAAGCCCAATTCGAGGCGATGCATCATAATCTCGCTCCGAATGACCCAAATCGTTTCCGTGGACTTGCCCGGGAACCCAAGGTTGGCTTGGTCGGATTTGAGGAGGGGAGCGAGCGAGAGCAGGCCTATCTCGATTTGATTCCTTCGGGTACTCCGGTTTTTCGATCCGGCTCCACCGAACTTAGTCAAGGGCATGAAGCTTTGTCGGAGGATGATCTTGTCACCGATCTGTTTATTGCAGGCACAGGGGAGGAAGCGGCCCAAGCCTATGAATTCTGGGAATCCAGGCTCGCGCGTTCCGCAGCCGTCAATTTCGTGGATGGTGAGGTTGTTGTCCCAATCCGTTCTAGACAAGCCCACTACGTTTCCAGACATCAAATTTGCGGTTCCAACGTTCCTTGGCATATGACCAACACTTCGGAACCCCATTCGGATGACATGATCGAACAAGCTTCCAATCCGGTGAGTTTCGACTGGATGGTCAAGGGAGTTTGTGGGTTGCGGGCGGTGACCACCATGATGAGTGAGGTTGAACGAGACCAACCATTCGGATCCTTTTTCGCCTTTACCGAACTGCCCGACTTACCCTTTGTGGAAACCAGCTCCAGCGCCTTCCGGGCTGCCGCGGAAAGCGCATCTTCCGAAGCCAGGTCGGCTTTGACTGAGGCGGCTCAGGTCTTGGCCGAGAATCAGGAAACTTGGTCGCGGAAAGTCGAAGAGGCCCTATATCGAGGATATGGAGTTCCTTATCCCTTGAATCTTTCTTGAATGATAATTGCAAAAGACAGGAGTGAGCCATGAGTTGGACGAATTTGGAGAATAAGGTCGTAGTTGTAACCGGAGGGGCGGCAGGCATTGGTTTGGCGGTGGTCAAAGGTTTGGTCGAAGTTGGAGCGCGGGTCATGATCGCCGATTTTTCCGAGGAAGCGGGCTTCCGGGCGGTGGAGGAGGCGCATTCCGATGGTTCCGGACAAGCTGATTTTTACAAGTGTGACGTAACTTCCAAAAAGGATGTGGATGCCCTTATCGAGGCGACCGTGCAAAAGTGGGGAACGGTGGACGCTCTGGTGAATAATGCAGGCATCAACGTACCCCGATTGCTGGTGGATCCCGCAGGCAAGGAAGAGCTGACCGAAGAGATCTGGGACAAGGTCTTTGCAGTTAACGTAAAAGGTCAGTTTCTCTGCGCCCAGGCAGCCGCTCGTCAGATGTTGGCGAGTGGAAGGGGGGGCGTTCTGATCAATATGTCATCCGAGTCCGGGCTGGAGGGTAGCGAAGGCCAAAGCGTTTATGCCGCGACGAAGGCAGCCAATCAAAATATGACGCGTTCCTGGGCAAAGGAGCTCGGAGACCAAGGAATTCGCATCGTTGGAGTCGCTCCCGGAATTATGGAAACCACGGGCATGAGGAGCGAATCATACGAGGCTTCGCTTGCCTATACCAGAGGAATCTCCGTTGAAGATCTGCGAGCCAAATACGGAAGCACTTCATCAATTCCCTTGGGCCGAAGTGGAAAGCTTTCCGAAGTTGCGGATCTTGTGGTGTTCTTGGTATCCGAAAGAGCCTCCTACTTGCATGGAACGACGATCAACCTGTCTGGAGGAAAATCGAGGGGATAGACCCTCGAAGCATTCTTTCTCAGTCTACCAAGTGGTGACTCCCTTGGCGAGAATCAGGTTTGCATAAATTCTGACGTCGCCGGTCATAACCACCGCGAACGCCTTTTTGGTACGATCGTAAAAATCGTATTTGTCCACTTGAGCGATGGGTGCGGTGTCGGGGTAGTGCGCTTGAACGATTTCAGCATACCCATCGTGCACCTTCTGGTAAGCGGACGCGATTTCCGGATTGGCTTTGTCCTCCGGCAAGGGTCCCATCATCATTACGGGTTGCTCCATGACGTGATCCAGGACGAACAATGGGAGAATGGCATCGAGTAGGTCATTGATTCCGAGACCGTCTGCCCGAATGATGTTGTCGTTACAACTCTCTCCGGGAAAATGGGCATCCCCAAAAACGATTTCGTCATGGTGACCCATGCGGTAAAGAGTTTCCAAAAGGCTAGGACTGAGTAGTGGTGAGATTCCGCGAAGCATAATCAAAGGGTTTAAGTCTTCCTTGAATTCGAGTCAAGGCGAGGAATGTTTCGAAAAGCGAATTCACGCAAAAAAAAGCGCCATGGTTATGGCGCTTTCAAAAGATACGGTCTACGGCCTGCAAATCCTTCCTTTTGAGGGTAGTAGTTTTGATAATTTGGTGAAGGAGCAGAATTTCGACTGGTTAATCTTTCGTTAACTTACCATAGAGCAACTTTCGGCTTTTGTCCAATTTTTGAGAATTTTTTTGATGATTCCTCAGGCCTGCTTATTCGATCAAGGCCTGCAAGTGGGAAAGAACCGACTTGGACAGCCCGCTGAGGTCATATCCGCCCTCAAGAATCGAAACCACTCGTCCATCGCTATGTTCCTTGGCCAAGTCCCCAACCAACTCAGTAAGATCAAAAAAATCTTCATCGACCAATTGGAAATGGCCGAGCGGATCACCCTTTCTTGAATCGAATCCCGCGGAGACGATGATCAGTTCCGGTCTGAATGCATTCATCTTGGAGACTAGCTTCTCTCCAAAGGCCATTTCGAGTATTTCTTTCCTGCCCGCGCCAGCGGGGAAAGGGCAGTTGAGCGTATGCCCCAAGCCTTTGCCTGTCCCGGTTTCCTCCGCCCCACCCGTTCCGGGATACCAAGGGGCCTGGTGAGTGCTCAGAAAGAAGACCGAATCGTCGTCATAGAAAACGTCTTGGGTGCCGTTCCCATGGTGGACGTCCCAATCAACGATGAGAACTTTTCCAATCCCATGTTTTTGCTGAGCGTATCGGGCGGCAACGGCTGCGTGATTGAAGATGCAAAACCCCATCCCCTTGGTCGGAGTGGCGTGATGACCGGGCGGACGGGTTAAGCAAAAGGCATGACTTCCCAAGTTGCCCAAAACGTGATCAACCGCAAGAAGAGAGCCGCCTGTGGCGCGCAAGGCGACCTTCCAAGAGTCCGATGATACGTTCGTGTCACCGGTGCTCAGAGTACTCTTGCCCTCTTCGATTTCCTTTTGAACTTGTCTGAGATAATGAGGGCTGTGAACTCTTTCGAGATGGGCAATTTCACAAGAAAGAGTTTCCAAGGGCAGGGTCTTATCCAGAAGGCCTGATTTTTCGAGTTCCCGGTAAACGAAACTCGCTCGATTGCTCCGTTCGGGATGCGCCGCTCCCGGGTCATGGTTCTTCAGGAATGAATCGTAATGAAAACCACAAGCCATGAGGGAACTTTTCCGGGGAAGACTAAGTTTTTTTGGATTCCGCAACCAGCTTATGAAAAGCTTCGAATAGGTGATTGGCGTCATTCGGACCGGGAGACGCCTCGGGGTGGTACTGAACCGAGAAAACCGGACGGTCTTTGAGCCTTAACCCAGATACGGTGTTGTCGTTTAAGTTGTATTCCGTAACCACGGCTCCCATTTCCTCCAGCTTTTCCTTGTCGGAGGCAAATCCATGGTTTTGCGAGGTTATGGAAACTCTTTCGCTCTCGACGTTTTTGACGGGCTGGTTACCGCCTCGATGACCGAACTTGAGCTTGTAGGTTGAGGCGCCAATGGCGTGAGTCAAAATCTGATGCCCGAGACAGATTCCAAAGATCGGATAGTCGGGAATCAGGGATCTGACCGTTTCGTGGGCATAGTCCAAGGCGGAAGGATCCCCGGGCCCGTTTGAAAGAAAGATGCCATCCGGCTTATGAGATCGCGCATCGTCGGAACTGGCATCGGCTGGAAGTACGATGACTTCAAAGCCATGTTTTCTCAAATTATTGAAAATGGCTCGTTTGGCTCCGTAATCAAAGGCGACCAGGCGATAGGATTTCCTTGGATCAATTTGATTCTGAGCGAGATTCGTTCCCTCGACGGTAAATGGTTTGCTGTTCTCACCCGATTTATCCCAAATCAGGGTTTCCCGGCAGGTGACCTCCTTGACGAAATCCTTGCCTACGATTCCTTCCCACCCCTTGGCTTTTTCCAAAGCCTCTTCCTTGGAAATCCCCTCCGTGGACAAACAAGCCTTGAGGGCCCCGTGAACGCGAATCCGTTTGGTTATGGCGCGGGTATCCACTCCTTGAATACCCGGAATCGAGTTTTTCTTGAGGTAGTCATCCAAACTCTCGGAGGCTCTCCAATTGCTGACGACCGGACTGAGTTCGCGCACCACGAAGCCTGCGACTTTCGGACCATCGGATTCTTCGTCCTTTGGATTCACCCCATAATTTCCGATTTGCGGAGTGGTCATGGTCACGATTTGTCCGAAATAGGATGGGTCGGTGAGAGTTTCCTGATAACCGGTCATTCCTGTGTTGAAGACGGCTTCCCCCACAACGGTGGTGGTCTCACCAAAGGCAAATCCTTTGAAAACGCTTCCGTCTTCAAAGGCCAGAACGGCATTTCTTGTTTTTTTCGAATTCTTGGACATTGGCTTCCTATGAGCTAATTATTGTGAGACCGATTGGCAAACTTGATTTGCAAAACCTTCGCTTTATTTGCTTGTACGGAACAAATCATGAGGAATGTTTGACTATCTTATCGCTGAT
>TARA_B100000963_G_scaffold116599_1_pt1 | contig 11351 bp, 12 predicted proteins | sample TARA_B100000963 | Tara Oceans TARA_B100000963 (sample SAMEA2622097) | marine metagenome | biome: marine biome (ENVO:00000447); feature: surface water layer (ENVO:00002042); material: "saline water (ENVO:00002010), including plankton (ENVO:xxxxxxxx)" | depth 5 m | reverse complement strand
CAACATCTTTCTAACATTAGAGAAACAAAATCTTTAAATAAGTAATCAGAATCATTTGGACCTGGTGAGGCCTCTGGATGATATTGGACACTAAAAATAGGTTTATTTTTTACTTTTAATCCTGCAACAGTTTTATCATTAAGATTAAAATATGAAACTTCAACAAGATCTGCAGGTATAGAATTGGCGTCAATAGCAAATCCATGATTCTGACTTGTTATGTCAACTCTACTTCCAATTCCGCAAGGATGATTTAAACCTCTATGTCCAAAAGGCAACTTATAAGTTTTGCATCCTAAGGCTAATCCAAATATTTGATGTCCTAAGCATATGCCAAACAAAGCAATATTTCCCAAATTAATTAAATCCTTTGCAAGCTTTACCCCATCTTTAACAGCTGAAGGATCACCAGGTCCATTTGAAAAGAAAACTCCATTTGGATTATGGGCTAATACCTTCTTTAAGGAAGAATCTGAAGGCAAAACAATTACTTCACAACCGTAATAGATCAATCTGTTGATTATCGATTTTTTAATTCCAAAATCAATTGCAACAACTTTCAGCCTTTTTCTTTTTTTCTCGATTTTATAATCTTCATTTATTGAATTTTTTGTATATTCTTCACAAGTGTATTCTTTTCTTGTAGAAACCTTTGAAGCTAAATTGAGTCCGCTCATAGTAGGACTATTAGCTAGATCATTCATACAACTTTCAAATGAAAGATCTTTTGTAGTTATTATTCCATTCATAGAACCATTCTCTCTCAATATTTTTACCAACGCCCTAGTATCAATACCATATAAGCCTATTACGTTGTTTTTTATTAGCCATTCATTAAGAGATAATTTTGATCTCCAATTACTTGTACAATTTGAGAAATTCCTTACAATAATAGCCCTCACAACATTATTATCAGATTCAGAATCTTCAAAATTAATACCAGTATTTCCAATTTCAGGATAAGTGAACGTAAGTATTTGCCCAAAATAACTTGGATCTGTCATTACTTCTTGATATCCAGTCATTCCAGTATTAAAAACTACTTCGCCAATATAAGTACCTGTAGATCCAAAAGAATAACCATTTAGAATTATTCCGTTTTGCAAAATAAGTTTACAATTTTTCTTCAAGAGGTCATTCATTAATTTTAAGTTTTAAAACTCATCAAAATAATTTTTTAATTGGGTAAATTTTTCCCAAGGCAAACCTTTTTCTATCGATGTTAAGGCAATATTTATACATTTATCTAGTTCTTTTTCTAAGCCTGATGCCCAAATAACAAAGGCAGTATTTAGAGCAACCACATTGATGTGAGCCTTTTTGCCTTTCCCTTTTAAAACGGATTCAAATATTTTTTCATTACTAAGTTCTTCAGATACAACTAACTCATTATTACTTGCTTTCTCTAAACGAAATTCCGAAACATTTACTACCGATGAAATTAATTCTCCATTTTCTAAAAATATAATTTTATTGTCTCCCTCTAAAGAGGCTTCGTCTATACCTCCATAACCATAGATAACTATAGCTCTTTTCATACCCATTTTATTAAGAGCATTAGCCATTGGCTTAAGTAGATCTTCAGATGCCACCCCAAGGACTTGAGCATTTGGTCTTAAGGGATTTACTAATGGACCTAATTGATTAAAAATTGTTCTAACTCCAAGATCTTTTCTTATGGGTGCTAGCTTCGCAAGTGACTTATGCCAAGCAGGAGCGAAAAGGAACGTAATCCCTATTTCATTCAAAGCCAGAATAACCTTTTCAAGAGATGCATTTATATTTAGCCCTAAATTAAATAAAACATCAGCCGATCCAACATTCCCACTAGCGCTCTTATTGCCATGTTTAGAAACATTTACCCCGCAGGAAGAGGCGACAAAAGCGACTGCGGTTGAAATATTAAAAGTATTAGCTCCATCCCCACCTGTACCACAAGTATCAACAAGAAACATATCAGGTCTACTTATAGGTAAAGTACATGCATTAAGTAATTCATCTGCCATAGAGGCAAGTTCTGTTCCTGTCGCTGTTTTAGATCTTAATCCAGCCAAGATAGCTCCTGTTTGTACTGGTGAAACTTTCTCATTTAACCAAGAAATTAAAAGTTCCCTGGCCATATTTTCATCTAAATCATTACCCTTCAATAGATGCTCAAGAATCTCTGTAATTTTTTTAGAGGATTTCATTTTAAATTAACTAATTAGATGCGTCAAAACCTGAACCAATTAGATCTTTGGGGGCGTTACTTGGTCTAAAATTATTTGACCATATTATTCGAGTTTTAGAAAAAAGTTCTTCTTCAGAAATTTTCCAAAATTTAAGAATTTTGCATAAATCCTTTTTGAGATCTATTTCACCAGGAAAGTTTTTATATCTATTAATCAATCTAGCTAAATTTATAAGATCTAGATTTTCTGGATTATTATTAATTATAAGAGAATCTACGATACTTTTATCAAGATCATGTAGGGGATGAATTTGTTCATCTTCCATAGAAAAAAAAACTTATCTTTATAAAATTAGCTCACATATTTAAAAATGAAACATTATCTTAATCTTATTGGAAAAATTTAATGAACAATTTGAATTTAAATATTATAAAGAAGTACCTTAAACCATATAAAAAGGAATTATTTATAGGTTCATTAGCTCTGTTAATAGTTAATATCTTAAGTGTAATTATTCCATTAGAAGTTAAAAATATTATAGATCAACTTCAAAGTGAATTTTCTACAAAATTTATAATATCAAAATCTTCATGGCTTATAGTTTTAGCTACAGTAATGGGTCTTATTCGTTTATTCTCTAGACAAATAGTTTTTGGAATAGGGAGAAAAGTAGAAGTAAATTTAAGACAAAAACTTTTTGACCATCTATTGATTCAAGACCCAGACTGGATACAAAAAATAGGAAGCGGAGATATTATCGCCAGAGCAACTAGCGATGTAGAAAATGTAAGAAGATTATTAGGATTTACCGTATTAAGTTTTTGCAATATTGTTCTCGCTTATTGTTTAACAATACCTTCAATGCTTTCAATAAATAAGATTTTAACGCTTGCTTCGCTAACTATATTCCCAATAATTTTAATAATAGTTGGTTTATTTGGAGGCCGAATGGTTAATCAAAGACGATTGCAACAAGAAGCCTTATCAAAATTAAGTGATTTAATACAGGAGGATTTATCTGGAATAAGTGCAATAAAAATATATGCTCAAGAGTCTTCAGAGTATGATCAATTTAATAAATTTAATAAAACATACAGAAATGCTGCTATAAAACTTGCTAGAACAGCGAGCACATTATTTCCACTCCTTCAAGGTATTTCGTCTATCTCGCTCTTATTATTACTAGCGATGGGTACATCTCAGCTCGAAAATGGAAATATATCAATTGGAGGTCTAGTAGCTTTAATATTATTCGTGGAAAGATTAGTATTTCCTACCGCACTTTTAGGTTTTACCCTAAATACATTCCAATTAGGGCAAGTAAGTTTAGATAGAATTGAAGATATATTTAATAGTACTCCAAAAATAAAGAATCCTAAGAATGGTCTAAGATCAAATAAACCTTTATCCGGTCTAATTGAGGCAAAAAATCTCAAAATTAATTATGAGGGTTCTAAATTAAATGCAATTAATGGAATTAATTTTAAAATATTACCAGGAGAGTTAATAGCAATAGTGGGTCCAGTTGGTTGTGGCAAAACAACATTAGCTAGAGCATTAGGCAGGACTATAGATATCCCAATAAAACAGTTATTTATTGACAATACAGATATTAAAGATATTGATCTCAACTATCTAAGAAAGAATTTAGCCATTGTTCCACAAGAAGCATTTCTCTTCACTAGTACAATCTCAGAGAATCTTAAATTTGGAGATCCAAAAGCTTCATTAGAGATAGTTAAGAACTCAGCCAATAAAGCAGGATTAACTGAAGATATTAATAATTTCCCTTCTGGATTCAATACAATTGTTGGGGAGAGAGGAATTACTTTAAGTGGAGGTCAGAGACAACGCACAGCGTTAGGAAGGGCTCTTTTAGTTGATTCCCCAATAGTAGTTATGGATGATGCCTTAGCTAGTGTAGATAACAAAACAGCATCATTAATTATTAAGGAAATAAGGGAAAATAAAAACAAAACTATTCTGATGATAAGTCATCAATTATCTGTTGCTGCCTCATGCGATAGAATATTGGTAATGGATAAAGGACGTATTATTCAAGAAGGTATTCATAAAGATTTGATTAAAGTTGAAGGTCTTTATAAGAACTTATGGGAAAGAGAATTAGCTGTTAATAATCTTGAAAATAATTAAAAAAAATTTTTTCGAAAATTTTTTTAATTATTTATAATATAGAAAATTAAAATATTATGTTTGAAATTTTTAAAAAAAAATCAAATCAAAATAACGAAAAAATTTTTTCACATAGGATACTAAATACTAATATTTTTGAAGAGCCAAAAGAAGGAGAAGAATCGATTTATTTTGCTTGTGGTTGTTTTTGGGGTGCTGAAAAATGTTTTTGGAAACTACCGGGAGTAATCACTACTTCTGTTGGTTACTCAGGTGGTTTGACTAATAACCCAAAATATAATGAAGTTTGTTCAGGTTATACTGGACACGCAGAGGTTGTTAAAGTTGTTTGGGAAAATAAAAAAATAGATCTTAGTGACCTTTTAAAAATGTTTTGGGAATGTCATGATCCTACACAAAAAAACAGACAAGGGAATGACTATGGTACACAATATCGAAGCGCAATCTTTTATAGCAAAGATGACCAATTAACATTAATTCAGAATAGTAAAATGGAATACCAAAAAGCTTTAGAGAAAAATAAACTAGGGAATATTGAAACAGAAATTAGCAAAATAAATAATTATTTCTTTGCAGAAAATTATCATCAACAATATCTAGCTGTTGAAGGTAGTAGGCAATACTGCTCAGCATCACCAACAAATACCAAATTATTAGATTTCAACGGATGTAACTATAAATTAGATAAAAAAATATGGGATAATTTCAATTGGGGAATAGATAAGTGTGTTTTAAGATCTACTAATCAACCAATAATTTAAATATTTAGATTAATGTAAAATAATATATATGGAGGTTTGCAAATAAAACAGATTAAATTAAAAACATTCTTTAAGTTGATCATAAAAACAATAACTTTTTTTTCTTTTGGGATAACATAATCAAAGTAACGGGGCGTAGCGCAGTTTGGTAGCGCACCACTTTGGGGTAGTGGGGGTCGTGGGTTCAAATCCCGCCGTTCCGATCTTAATTTTCAGATTCATTATTTATTAAAGATTTATAAAGTTTATAAGAACTAATCCCAACAGCTAAGAATGTAAATGATGAAAATAAAATTAAAACCGCAAGAGTTATATTAGAAACTTCTACCTCTCCTAAATATATAGATATAAAGAAATTCATGTAAAATTAATATGATTCTAAAGACTAACACAAATATCAATGAAATTTAAATAAACTATATTCACTAACTAAAATTAATGATCCAAATATAATTTTGTAATAAATAAAAAACTTCAAACCTTTAATTGATATGTACCTTATCAAAAATTTGATTGATAAATAGGAAGTTATAAATGAAGATATAAGTGCCAAAATAAGTGGTCCAAAGTTAATATGCAAATCTATATTGAGAGAACTATAAATTTCAACAAAAGAAGCAATTGATATAGCAGGTATACCAAGCAGAAAAGAATATTTTGCTGCATCAACCTTTTTCCATCCAAGGAGTAGAGCTGCAGTTATTGTAATTCCTGACCTTGAAACTCCTGGGATGATAGCAAAAGCCTGCGCTAAGCCAATAAAAAGACTATTAGTAAAATTATGATTTTTTAATGAAATATTTTTGCATCTTTTCAATTCAGATATGTACATTAAGAGACCAGTAAAAATTGAAATTAAAGCAATAACTAAATTAGAACGTAAATATGAATTGTAAAAATCGGGTATTATAAATTTAACTAAAGCTCCGAAAAATAAAATAAAAGTTGTACCCAATAGGATTGATAAAAAAATCTTTTTTCTTGAAAAAGAACTATAACTAATCACTTTATTCCTTGAGGTTAGAATTTCTTTCTGAAAGAAAATTAAGACCGCGAAAACACTCCCAATTTGAATAATTGCTGATAATGAGGAACCAGGATCTCCTAAATTAAAAAACTCTGATAATACTTTCAAGTGAGCTGTACTACTAATTGGTAAAAATTCTGTAAATCCTTGAACTATGCCATAAAAAAAATATTTAAAATAATTCAAGAAAGTTTCCTGCACACTATTTTCATCTAGTATAAGTATTAGTAATCACAAAAAATTTAATTTTAACTTTAAAAATATAATGATTCCTAGATTAATTATTAAATCTTTTTTTTTAATAGGATTCCTAAATTTAGCAATTCCAATTAAAGCAAATTATTGGCTTGTTATTGGTACTTATCGACAAAGTCCAAGTGGTAGGCCTGAAGTAAGCGGAATAACCAGCCCTTCTCTTTATTCATTACCAATGAAAGATCTAGACACTTGTTTATTAGCTGGTAAAAAAATAACTAATGAAATATACAAAAAAGTATGGCAATTTGATAGCAGGTGGACGTGTGTATATGGGGGCAAAAAATAAAAATTACCTTTTTACATCATGAGCGCAACCATCACCTTTATAATTTTCACTCTCATAGAAGTTACTTTTAGTTCCAAAATAAGCTGTTAATAAAACAAATGGGAAACTAAAAAAAAATAAAACGGTTGTTAAATCCATATTTTCATTGTAAATGAATTTTTCAATATTATAGAAATTTTAACTTTATAAATATATTTTAATTTAGTAATCTGCTGGGCCTTTAATACCAAGATAAAAGAAAGCAGCAATCCCTAAAAGTAATAATGTACCAGCAATCGCTGCAGATGGAACAAAACCGCCAATTGAGAAGGAAGCCAATTTATTCATTAGAAAGAAATCCATATATACATAAATTTTAGCAATATTTAAAATTTAAATTAATAAAAATTTTGAGGTGCTTACAATGATCAGCGAATATATTTGTTTATAAAATTAAAGATTTATAAATAATTTAAGTATTTAATCCAACCCAAGTAACCTCTCTATTTTTATTTAATATTATTTTATAATTCGAATTTATATTACTAAAGCTTTTTTGAGGTATTGAACAATTCAGCATTCTTATAAAATTTGTTAGCTGATTTTTAACTAGAGCACTTCCTTTCCTTTCTAACATTTCCTTCTCTTGATTAGATTTCCATTGATTCATGTAAAGAAAATTAGATGGTGAAATTTGCCAGATTTTATCAATTAAATTCCAAATTTTTAGATATTTTTCTAAGTTACTTTGTATTTTTGACCTATAAATTAGTTCTTTATTTGAGAGAATAAATTCTTTATTATCTTCAGATTCTTCATCATTATATGGTTTTACTCCTAAAAACCAACCCTCTAAGATAATAATTTCAGGAAATGAAGTATTCCAACTAGTTCTATCTCCTAATCCTTTTCTTAAGGCTTTATCAAAAACAGGATAGTTAAATACTCCTGTATCTTTCCACTCTAAAATTTTTTCTTCCATTAGATTAATAGAATGACTACCTGGAAACCCCCTAGAGACATTCCAAGGATTATTTTTAATAGCTATTTTCATTTCATTAAAAGGTAAATAAAAATCGTCCATCGAAACAACTGAAACTTTTACATTTTTTCTTAATGAGAGTTTTTCAATTAGTCTGCCTAACGTACTTTTACCTGTACCAGGTAATGCTGATAAACCTATAACTTTTTTCCCAGAGAAAGATTGCTTTAAATTTATAACATTTGAAAAGATAGGTAAAACGACTCCCCAAAGCCAATCATTACAAAAATTATGACCATAAAATTGATTTACATCATTAAATAAATCCTTATCTTTTTCAACAAAATTAATCCATTCATCAAGTCTGAAGCCAGAAATATTTTCGATTAATTTATCAAAACTATCTAAAGGAAAATTAATTTTATCTATTTTCATTTAATTATTATTTAATTTAAAAATTGCCTTTAGGACTTCGTCTTTCCATCCATAACCATTAGGTTTATCTGATACGTAAAAATCAATTCCTTTTAAATCATCTAAAAGTTTTTGATTAGGTCCATTAATTCCTGAAATAACAATTTTTAAGTCAGATTTTTTTAAGAGTGGCAAGTCATTAGGAGAGTCACCAAGACCTATGATTTTTACATTGGTATTTTTGAACTTTTCTAAAAGAGCACTAATAGCTCTACCCTTGTTTGAATTTTTAGAGAGCAAGTGGCTCATCCTATTACCTCGAAAAATATCAACATGATATTCATCACAACAAATTTTCAATTTTTCATTTAAATATTCTGGTGGATTCAAAAAAGGCATACTCCAATGTCTATCTCTCATATGATCCAATGATTTACCTGTAAGTCCTGTTAAATTCGTAGACTCCAAGTCTGATAGTGAGTTAAGTGGTACTAGCTTATAATTTATTTTCTTAGAAATACTATTTAAAACTTGCTCTAACGAATAATAACTATCTCCAAGTATTATTTCCCATTCATCTTCATTTGAATATTCTCCATAAATAGCCGCACCATTTTCAACTATATAGGGATCCTTTAGATTAAGATCTTTTCTAATAACTTTTACTTCAGCAGCAGTTTTACTAGTGCAAAGAATTACAGGAATCTTTTTTTTCTTGAGCCATTTAATAGTTTCTATAGCTGGCGTTAAATCATAAGAATGATCCATAAGTGTCCCATCAACATCAGAAACAACCCAAATCGAAGACTTTTCAATCATTTACTTATTCCAATCCATAAGACCTGAAAAGGTTCAAGAACAAAATTTAGATTAAAGTATTCCTTTTCTGATAAATAATCCTTAAATGTAATTCTCTCATTTGTCAATGATGTTATTTTATCATTTTTAATTGAATAATTTAATTTTTTATCTGTAAAATTGTGTAATGCATAAATAGAGTTATCTCCGATGCCCCTACGAATTGCAACTACATCAGGGCGATCTTTTGTTAAACATTCCATTTCAGAAATTGGGTGAAAAGAATCCAATTCAGATCTTATCTTCATAGCATTTCTTAAAAAATTTAGATTCTTATTAGCATTTGAATTTATGTCATTCAGATCTATTAATAATTTTTCAAATTCAAATTTTTCTCGATTTAGATCTCTTCTTTCTCCTGTTATAGAAAATGTTTTAATATCATTATTAGAAGCAAACAAAGCTGGTAGATAAAAAGCAGGTACACCTTTTAACGCCATTACTAAAAGTTGGGATAATATAAATCTTTGTTGTTGAAAGCGTTGTGCATCTCTGCTTGAATCTTCCATTGCACTCCACCAACTTATATTTAATTCATAAGGTTTATCTTCGCCATTAGATAATCTCCTGTGACTTACCAGGCCTCCTCTTTTTTCGCAATTTATAAGAAGTTCCTTTATTCTTTCTTCGCTCATAAGACCTTCTAAAGGCCTTAAACCAACACCATCATGCGAAGCAGAAAAATTGAAAAGGGTAGTATTTGTAGGTAATTTTGGCCAATTACTAATCCAAGAATTTAAAATATCCACACGTGAAGTTATAACTGCCTCTAACAAAAGAGGAGGCAAAGGAAAATTATAAGCCATATGGGCTTCATCTTCAGATTGGAGATATGATAAATTTTCTTTTTGAGGTACATTCGTTTCTGTTATCAAAACACCCTCTCCTAATAAATTTAATAATTTAATTCTCAAAACTTTTACAATAAAATGAGCTTTAGGGAGATGCAAACAAGTAGTACCAGACTCTTTCCAAATAAATCCAACGGCATCTAATCTAAACCATTTAATACCATTCCTTACATATAGTATTAACAAATTTAAAAATTCTAATAACATCTTGGGATTTTCCCAATTTAAATCTACCTGATCAGGTCCAAAAGTAGTCCATACTTGTCTTGGACCTTCATTAGTATTGATTTGTGAAAATAAAGATGAACTTCTAGGTCTAGTAACCATTGACCAATCTAAATCTTTTGACGGTGCATATATATTTGATTTTCCAGGTTCCTGACCTTTTATAAATTGTTGAACCCATGGATGAGATGATGAAACATGATTAAGTACTAGATCTGCCATCAAAAGGTGCTTTTTAGATAATCTATTTAAATCATCCCAGTCCCCAAATTTTTCATCTAATAATTTATGACTTGATACAGCAAATCCACCATCACTTGTTGACTTTAAGAATGGAAGTATGTGAACGACTGAAGACAATTCCTTTAAATATTTTTCCAATATTATTTTTAAAGTTATTAATGAGGGTTCTCCCTTCCTTTGAACTGTATCTGCATAGGTAATTAATACAGAATGGGTTTGATTCCATGGGATTATATTTTTAATATCTTCATAAGCTGATTTAACTTGATATTCATCAAGTAACTTTAATAACTCTGAAAAAACTAAATTAATTTCTTCGCTATTATGTTGGTGGTAGATTAAGTGTAGTAATTCCTTAAGCTTAAACCTATCCAAATTTTTATCTGAATCATTTTTCATTACTTTGAATTGATCTTCGAAGTTATTACTACTATTCTGCACATCAAATAGCAAATGGACTTTCAACAAGGATTAATCACAACAATTCATGAATATGGAATTACAAAAGATTTATTGACTGAATTAAATAAAAAACTAAAGAATAGGCCTACAGCAATACTAATTCCTTGCCTTTATGAGGAATTTGAAAGACCTGCTTTAAAAGATATCAGGAGCGTACTTGCAAACTTGAATGGCTTAAATGAATTAGTTATTGCACTTTCAGCAAAATCATCAGCGCAAGTAAAGGAAGCAAGAAAATTTTTTGATAATATGCCTTTTCCTGTTCATTTACAATGGACTAATGCACCCTCTGTTATTGAACTACTTAAATCTCAAGAAAGAAATGGTTTAGAACTACTTGGTACACCTGGAAAAGGATGGGCCGTATGGCAAGGGATTGGAGTAGCAACAAGGAAATCTGAAGTAGTCGCATTATTTGATGCTGATATCAGAACATTTAGTTCTTTATATCCTTCAAAGATGATTTTACCTTTACTTGATGATTCATATGGTATTTCCTATGTCAAAGCCTTTTACAGCAGATTATCTCTGGAAACAAATGAATTACAGGGTCGAGCGACAAGGCTATTTGTTGGTCCATTATTAGCCAGCTTGGAACAGTTAGTAGGTAAAGGTCCTTTTCTTCAATACCTCCAAGCATTTAGATATCCATTAGCAGGTGAATTTGCATTTACAAAAGA
>TARA_B100000963_G_scaffold149992_1_pt1 | contig 11353 bp, 13 predicted proteins | sample TARA_B100000963 | Tara Oceans TARA_B100000963 (sample SAMEA2622097) | marine metagenome | biome: marine biome (ENVO:00000447); feature: surface water layer (ENVO:00002042); material: "saline water (ENVO:00002010), including plankton (ENVO:xxxxxxxx)" | depth 5 m | reverse complement strand
CCAGGTCCTTTAGATTCTCCATAAGCTACGAGACCTGTCATTAATAACGCGGTTGAGCCTGTCGCTGACGTTATCATGCCACGCCTACCGCCTACTATTGCAATTGTTATTGATAAACAAAAAGCTCCATATAGCCCTACTTTTGGATCAACTCCAGCTATACCAGAAAATGCAATAGCTTCAGGAATCATCGCAAAAGCTACAACTATTCCTGAAAGAATATTTGATTTTGGATCTTCAATCCAATTTTTTGATAAATAATTTTTAAAATTTGCCATGTTTAACATATTTATAAGTAAAAGTTACCTTATAAAGGTGGCAAAATGCATGAAGGATCATAAAAGTTCTTCAAAAGTTTTAAATTTTTAAGTTTGTTGCCAAATGCAAGACTTATTTCTTTTTTATGAGAAGGAAGATGATTATGTAATTGCGCTAAATGAATATACGGAAAAAAAACTTTTAAATTTTCCCAAGATTTGTTCATCCAATTTAGTGCTATCTGCCTTTCTTTATAATTATTTTTTTCCCAAGAAGCATATATCCATGGCTTCCAAGAACATTCTCTGTGTATAAAATAGCTTGGAAACATATTCTCATGATTTGACTTGCAACCTAATTGTTGAGCTGCAACATAGCAAGATTTATTTGGTTTTGTCGAGTTAATCTCTATTAGTTTTTTAAGAAAATCTTTTGAATTTCTTTTTAAATCCTTTCCTAATAAACTAATGACTTCAGAATGGTAGTTATTATTTAATTCAAAAAGATCTAACTCTTGCGGAAAAAATCTTATATGGTTAAAACTTTTATAATTTTTTATTTTTAAAGATGAGTATTTATTTAGATAAGTTTTATATTTTTGTGATAATTTAATATCCTCTGAAGTTTTAATTTCTGAAACAATATAAATATATATTTTATCTGAAAAAATCCATTGGAGACTCATATTCTCAGGAAACTCTTCAGCTTCTTCAATCAATTCTGAAAGTTCATTACTATTCACAAACCCCTCAAAAACAACCATAGGACTAGATTTAAAAGTCTTAAGACCAATTTCTGTAATTATTGAAAAGAAAGGGGCTGCTCCTTTTATCCCTTTCCAAATATTTACTTCATTATCATCACTAATTTCATCTAATTTGAGTGAAAAATATTCACCATTACCTAAAAATCCTTTTGCAGAAATAATGTTATCAATAGCTAAACCATAACGTCTACTTAAAGGACTAATACCACCAGTTAAAACATAACCAATTCCTGGGAGAGTCGATAAACCAATTGGAAAAGTTCTATTTGATTTATCCAATTTGTTTATTAAATCACCCATTAATACGCCTCCCCCAATCTTAATAGTATTGTCCTTTAAAATAAAATTAATTTTGTTAAAATTTTTTCTAAGATCTAAAGTAATATAATTATCTTTAGCACAACCAGAAGTTGTTCCTCCGCTACAAATACATAAATGTTTTCCGGTAGGAATCTCATTTCTGTATTTATTGAAAAAATTTTGATCTATTTCGTAAACCACATCTCGAACTATTGCATCATTGGAATTAGAATTTAGGATCTGCAATTTTTTTTTATTTTGTATCACTATTAAAAGTAGTTATTTATAATATGATTATAAACGCTTGGAAATTTTGAATATTAAAGATTCAAAAGTGAATAATGATATTGGCATATTAATATGCGGTCATGGGAGCAGGAATAAACTTGCACTTGAAGAATTCAAGGATTTGACTAGATGTATCCAAAAAAGATTCTCCTCTATTAAGGTTGAATACGGGTTCTTAGAATTTGCCAAACCTTCAATTATTGATGGATTAGAAAAGTTAAAAAGTAATTCTGTAAAAAAGGTTATTGCTGTACCAGCAATGTTGTTTGCTGCTGGGCATGTAAAAAATGATATACCTAGTGTCTTGATGTCTTATTCAAAGGAAAATAATATTGAAATAAATTATGGAAGAGAACTAGGTATAAATAATTTAATGATAAGCGCAGCTTGCGAAAGAGTTAAAGAGGTATTTAAAAATAATAATCTTGTGCCTTCAGAATCTGTTTTGGTGGTTGTTGGTAGAGGTTCTTCAGATCCTGATGCAAATTCAAATGTCTCAAAAATAACAAGGATGATTGTTGAAGGCGTTGGCTTGGGGTGGGGAGAAACAGTTTTTTCAGGTGTTACATTTCCTCTCGTTGAGCCAGGTTTAAATCATGTTGTTAAGCTTGGCTATAAAAATATAATTCTGTTCCCATATTTCCTTTTTACTGGAGTTTTAGTAAGTCGAATAAAAAGGCAAAAAGATATTGTTGCTGCAACAAATCCAGATATATCATTCTTTGATGCAAAATATCTTTCGTCTCATCCTTTGGTAATTGATACTTTCGTCGAAAGGATTGATGAAATCTATAACAATGAAAGTAATGCTTCACCTAATTGCTCTTTATGTAAATATAGATCAAACCTTTTTGGTTTTGAAAATGAAGTTGGCTTAATGCAAGAAAGCCATCATGATCAAGTTGAAGGACTAGGTCTTAGTTGTGAATTATGCGAGGCAGAGTGTAGCGGTGCCTGTGAAATTGAAATATTGTCTTCACAAATAACTAAAAACAACAACTCTGATAAGGATCACGAATTTGCTTATCATGAAAATTCGCATCATCATCATCATCATCGAGATATTTATCCAAACTCTAATCATCCTTTAGGTCCACTAACCCTTGAATCTGCAAATGAAGTCAAACATTAAGAAATTCAGTTGAATAATACTGGATCAACTGTCTCTTTCTTGCATGTGTCTCAATAGACTTGCCTGTTATAAGTATTGCTTATCATTTCTTGACCGTTGTTTATTTCTTGTTTTTTCCACAGAAAAAATTAGTTTTTCCACGTCCATATCCACATTATTCTAGTTCTCAATTGTTTTTTCTTAAGATACTTCCACTTCCTGATTTTTGTTGACTTTTTTTTTTTTTATTATCTAAAAATAATAATTTTGAATATGAAGATATGAAATCCCATAATGACATGAGTCTCATTTAATAATTAAATAAAGTTTGCTTTTGACAGCATCTAAAAAATATTAGATTATAGTTTTTGAACATTCAAAAATCGTTAAATGGATTCAAATACTCTTGAAAAAAATATACGTGCTACTTGTTCATCTCAGCCCCATATACCTATTTCATTAGAGACAGAACTATCAGAAAGTCTTTATAGAAATATGAAAGATTTTGTTATTAAAAACCCAAAATGGGATCAATATCAACTCATAAACTCTGCAATTGCATCTTTTTTAGTTCAAAATGGCTGTGGTGACACTAAAGTTACTGAGATGTATTTAAATCAGCTTTTTAATCCCTAAAGATGCTCTTCTACTTATTGCCATCATTGTCAAAGTAGGACTTTGCCAAGAAGAGGTTGGCCAACAAGCTCCATCTAAAACAAAAACATTTTTACATCTCCATAGTCTATTCCACTTATCCACAACACTATTATCTTCCTTTGATCCCATAGGAGCTCCTCCTACTTCATGGATATAATAACCAGGCGGTGGAATTTCTCCAGACAAAGCTAATGATGTTTTTTCCAACATATTTAAAAAGGGAATTTTTATCATATCTTTTACACCTTTTACTTCTCCTCCAGATGATTTTATAGCTTTTAACATAGAATCTTTCATATGTTCTATCATTTTAAGCTCATTCTCACTCCATTTAAATTTAATAATTGGAATGGGTATATCCCAATCATCAATTTGATTAGAGAGCTCAACTTTATTTGTTTCTCGAGGTAAAACCTCACCATGTGAGATAAGAAAACCAATAGATTCATTTTTTTCTTTTTTTAAGAAATTAGGAATACCTAATCTATCGATTGCTCCCCAAATACCATATCCTCTTAAGAAATCAATTTTAATATCATTTGGTAATTTCGAGCCAAAAGGAATAAAAAAACTACCTGCTCCAGAAAGAGGAGCCTGATCAATAGTTCCACTTGTAAATTCATTTATATTTGGCAGTCCAAAAAATTTACTTATTGAGACATGATCCATTAAATATTTTCCTAATTTGCCAGAGCTATCGTGAAATCCAGAATAATTTGATTTCTTCTCTGAATTTAAAAGTATCCTCAGAGAACAAATTGTAGATGCACATAAAAATAATAACTCACAATTTAATTCACTTTTGAATCCATTGTTAGTATTTACTATTTTTAGTCTTGTAGCTAGTTCAGTTTCTTGATTGGTTTCAAATGACTCAACAAGATGATTGGGGAGTATTTGTACATTTCCCGTTTTAAAAGCTCTTTGTAGTGAGCTTCCAACACTGGATGATCTTGGCCATTCTTTCTCTCTAGTAGCGGTATTTTTATCAAAACCTCTTGATTGAATAAATGGATAGTTCAATTTTGATCTGATTTGGTTCCCAAAATATAATTCACTTTTTGTGAGAGGAACTTCTCCAATATAATTTCCATCAGGAATTTGTTCTAAATAATCTGTCTTGCCAAATATCCCTAAAGACTTTTCAACAAAATCGTAATGAGGAGATAATTCATCATATGTAATAGGCCAATCTGTACCAAAACTATCTGTAGCACTTGGATGGAAGTCTTTTGGTGAAAGCCTTAAAGTTATTCCACCCCATGTTAGAGAACGACCACCTAGTTGTTTCCCCTGGGTCCATAGAAAAGGTTTATCTTTTGGGTACATATATGGATATTTTTTTTCATTTGCATATAAATCTGGACTATTCTTCCAATAACCTGGATGCTGAATTTGATTCGAATGTCTTTTTAATACAAAATTATTTATCCTCTTGAGTGTATCTATAGGCTCATCAGAGTAAGTTTGTTCTCTTTTTAACAGTGGTCCAGCTTCTATTATAAGAACTTTTATTCCTTGTTCTGCTAACGTGAGTGCGGTCATTCCACCAGTCGCTCCTGTTCCAACAACAACGGCATCGTATGGATGTAAATCCAAAATCTAACTTGAGTTCTGTATTGATACAATATAGCATTGCATAATATTTACTTAACAAGATACATACTTTAGAAGTTAGAATTAAGCAAACACTTTGGGTTTGAAATGAGATTATTTCTTCTCTTATATTTAACCTTAATTTTAATCTTTCCAACGTCTTCATACGCGGCTATGGATTATGGTAAACAATCATTATTAGGTTTTGATTTTTCTGGGTCTGATTTACAAGGAGCGACTTTCTATTTAACTGACTTGCAAGATGCAAATCTTTCAAATTGCGACATGCAAGGAGCTAGTTTATACGGAGCTAAATTAAAAGATACAGATTTAAGTAATTCAAACTTAAGGGAAGTTACTTTAGATTCCGCAAATCTTGATGGTACAGATTTAACGAATACAAATTTAGAAGACTCCTTTGCTTTTAGTACACAATTTAAAGATGTTAAAATTGAAGGAGCAGATTTTACTAATGTTTATTTAACCAAAGAGGTGTTAAAAGAATTTTGCTCAAAAGCAGTTGGTAATAACCCTTTTACAAATAGAAACACAATAGATACATTAGAGTGTGAGTAAGTTTAATTAATCCCATAAGATATTTTTTTCTTTATCACTCTTTGCTTATACAGAGAATTACCTATTGGCCAACCAAGAGTTTTCATGTGTCTTAATGATAATTCCGTGCATTTATAGTATTTGTTATTAAAAATAAAAAGTCCAAGTTGATTTAATGTCTCTTTTAATATTCTTAAGTCTTGTAAAGATCCTTTTTTGCTGTCTAAAAGGATCAATTTATCTTCTATTAACTTATCTTCTATAGTCTTATTATCAATAGTAAATCCAACTTCAATTATGTTTGATTGATCTGAATAAAGTGTATAAAGAATACCCTGTTTAATTTCTTTTTTAATTAATTTTTGTTTTGCCTTATTTAGAAAGTTTCCGAAATTTGTAAATCTTTGAAGTTCTTTTTTTAACATATTTTTAAGCCTCATTTTGAGCTGATTCATATCTATCAAGCAGATTATTCACTTCAGCTAAGGCAATTCTCTTTTTGCACGCAGAATCATATCTACTTAAAGCTATAGAAGGAATCGAGCCTTTACTTTTTATTTCGCTTAAGCCAGTTTCGAGACACTGAAAAGCGACACTTGAAAGGTCCCTGCCTTCTGCGGCAGCCCATACCTTTAAAAGATAATTTATATTTGAAGGAACTGATATTTGGAGTTTATTTGAGTTTGAAGTATTTAAAGAAATATCATCTAAACTTGTTTCTTTTGAGGAGATTTTTTCTTTAACTTTCTTCTTAAGAGTTTTAACTTTATTAAAAATATTCCCATTATTTGAGAGCTCTCTTTCTATTTCAAATATATCTTCTTCTGAACTAATTAAAGCTTCCAAGGCCCACTTTGCATCCTCTTGCTGAACAGAGGTAGTCTTAAGCCACTCTTCTCTGAGATAAGTCCAATTCTTAAACATAATCATATTTCTATAATATAAGACTAATTAAATCTATACTGATTGTCTACAGATTGAGAACAGATTGTAATTTGGGTTAATAAAATTAATTTATATAGATTCTTCTATGAAGTGCTGGTTGCAAATATTATTAATTATTTGAATTTATGGATATAAGATCAGAATTCAAAAAATAATAATAAACAGTTAGTATAAAATTAGAAACCTAGAAACATTGAATTCAAATCTTCAAAGAATTTCATCTATATTTCTCTATACTCTTCCATTAAAGGCCGTTATACCTTTTGGTTATTTTTTGTTTTATAAGTTTTTCTATTTAAAATTAATTTTTTTTATAACCTTGCCAGTTGCAATAATTGAAAATAATCTACCTTTTGGTGAATTATTATTATTTTTAATATTATTCGCCGGTATTGTAAGAAATCCCAAGATACCTTATTTTGTGAGGTTCAATGGTTGTCAAGCTTTACTACTAGATATAGCTCTTATTGTTTTGACTTATCTAATGAGAATTATTCCTATTCCAGAAATTGGCTCTTTTTTATTTGTTTCCATATTAGCGATATTTATATTTTGCGTAATACAATGCATTAGAGGAGTTGAACCAGAAATTCCCCTAATAAGTGATTCTGCAAGGATGCAAATATATTAGAAATTATATTACTTTTCTTATTTAAAATTAAGTATAAAAACTTATGTATTAATTTTCTTTCTTGATCTATTTAAAACAAGAAAAAATGCAAAAACACTAATTGTTCCTGATGGACCAATGAATACATGCCAAATTTGATTTGAACTTAATGAAAGTTTTATTCCAAGAAATGTCGTTAAAAATATTCCAAAAAATGGGTATGTTATAAATAACCAATCTTTAAATTTTCTATGCCAACTTATAATTAGAAAAATACTTATTAAAACTTGGAACACTAAAGCAATAGGTTTTCCAAAAAACCAATAGGAAATTATTGCTAGTAAACAATTAATAAGGATAGTAAAAATTAGATATTTATTTTTAATGACTGATAAAGATAAAAATGTTAAACCTATTGATAGAAAAGAGTAAAAAAGCCAGTTAAATATCGAAGAATGATTAACAAAGATCCATGCAGTTTGAGTATGATCAATCGTTTCAAACATAGAAGCTAACCCTAGTGAAATAAATCCCCAAGAAATTAATTTCGAATTAACTATGTCATTAAATTTGTTTATAGATTTAATTCCAAAGTATATTGGTAATAATATTGCTTGTAAGTGGGCTAAAATAATAACAGTCTTAAATATCATATATTTTATGAATTCTTAAATTTAGTGATTTAATTATAAGACCTCCTTTTTGAACTTTATAAAAAGTTTTTAATATAAAAAATTATTGATTTCAGAATTATTTTTATAGTTAAAAATTTCAATAAATAATAATTTCTATTAATATCTAATATGTAATTGATAAGGAATTATTACATGAATGCCCAAAAAGCTATTTTTATGAGAAGAACAATCCATTCCTTTGAGAACAAAAAAGTTAGTAAAAATATAATTAAAAATGCTATTGAAGCAGCAAATCAAGCACCTTGCCATAAATTAACCTACCCATGGAGATTTTATTCAGTAGGCGAAAAGAAAAGAATTCAAATTTTAGACTTAGCTATGGAAATTAAATCTAAGAATAAACAATTAGATGATAAGTTAAAAAATATAATTAAAGAAAAATTTCTAAACCCTTCCCATCTTTTAATAGCTAGTCAAAGATTAAATATAGATCAAATTATTAGAAAAGAAGATTATGCGGCTTGCTCATGTGCCATACAAAACCTTTCAATTTCATTGACTGCTGAAGGTGTTTTTACAAAGTGGTCAACTGGATCAATAACAACAAATCCAAAAACTTATAAGATTGCTAATATAAATCCGACTGAAGAGGAAATTATTGGATTTATTTGGATTGGTCATGGTAAACCTTCACTAAAAATACAAAGACCCTTAATTGATCAAATTTATAAAGAGATTTAAGATAAAATTTATTAAAAGTTTTTTTAAATTCTTTTTAAATTCTTTTTATAGTTTGATTTCTGCTTTTTAAAATGTCTAAAGAAAAAATTGATAATAATGAAAACTTTATGATAGGACCCATCTTTGAAAATGTTATAGTTACCCAATGCAAGGAAATGAAGAAATTATTAGGTTGTGAAAATAGTTATATTAGGGAATTCTTGATTAAATTAGCCGATAAATATTTTTTATAATATAGTATTATTAACCTAAATTTTGAAAGATTTATATTTTCAAGATTTTCAACCTTTTTTTAAAGTTAAAAAAATGTGTATTTGTGTTAATTGTAAATGGGTTGATAGATGTACTACGTATCATGATGTAGAAAAAAATCATGAGGTTGATCATCTTACTTTAAATCCTGATTTAGTTGCAAAAAATCCATTTATTCATGTAAGTCTTTTGGAAGAATCTAAAGGTGAATTTTCTATTGAATGGGATGTTAGATCTTGTTCTAGTTTTTATGAAGAGGTCGGAAGATGGTCAAAATTGAGACCTGGTTTAGAAATACCTGCTTAATATCAAAGAAAAATATATTCTTTATATTCCTTAAGATCAAATGGAATAAATTTACTAACAAATAACACCGAAGAATGTATATAAGATTAATGCAGAGTATAAATACCTAGCTAGAATAAGTAAAAATTGTATTTCATCTCGGGACTCTTGAAAGTTTTTTTCCTTACAGCTTATAAACCTATTGAAGGGTTTTTAGACAATCTTGAAGAAATAATGAAAATGGAGAAGGTAATGGATGTTACGAATGAAAAATGGAATAAAAATAATGAAAAAATTCCTTTATGGTTTTATCAAATGATAGTTTCAATGGGATTATCAGTATGTTTAGGATTTTTATTAATTTTAGCTGGAAGTCTTTAGTTTGAAATTCATTAAGTGAAAGCAAAACTTTTAGATATATTTAGTGTTGAAAGATTAAATGAATTTAGTAATTTAATTTCATTAAATTTTATTTATTTAATAATCAGTGTGATTTCATTAATCGTATCCATAAAGTTAATAAGAAAATTACTGTAAAGGATAGGATAAATGATATAGTTTTGCCTTGAGACTAATATTTGTAAGACAATGAACTATGAAAATTAAACTTTTATAGTGAGAAATGATAAATATGATTCTCTAAATTTTATAAATCTTGTTAGGTTATTTTTTTAATTAAAAAGATGTTTGAAGCTATTATTTATTTATTACAAGGTAAAACAGAAGAGAATGAAAAATACAAGCAGTAAATTTGAAATTCTCAATAGTAATCTAAAATTACTTAAATTAAAGGATTAAGCTCTACATGTTAATGGCTTTCTTACATTTTCAGCGGTAAGATAATCGGCTAACTTAATTGATAGAGCAATTACAGTTAAACCATGGCCTATACTTGGGCAGCTTGGAAATACACTTGTATCAGAAATATATAAATTGTCTATATCATGAGATTTGCAGTTTTTGTCTACAACTGAAGAAAGTGGGTCATTACCCATCTTGCAAGTTCCACACGCATAACCAACAATACTTAATGGTGCTAATCCTCTTGGATGAGCAGGTGTTCTTGTAATTGAGACAGAAAGAGGATTCTTTTCCATACTTTTAAGTGTATCTAACCACCTATATACGAGTCGATCATGTGCTTCTAGGTTGTTATGTATATAGTTAATCTTAATTTTATTATTTTGCACAATTACTTCATTATCTTGATCAGGTAATACTTCAGTCATTGCCCACCATGAGATTGATCTTTTTGCTAATCGCTTTAATCCAAAATCTGGTATAACTTTTGTAATTAATGAGAGAACGGGAGGAGACTCTGCAAAAAATGCATCTCTTAGAACCCCACCTCCGGTTTGAACATGTCCAAGAGGAAAATCAACATTTTTATCTCCAAAATAAAAATCATTTATTCCTATTGATTTTGCAAAATATCCACTAGTAGAGTTGTTCGCTCTCTGTAGAATACATGTCATTTGCAAATTCATTAAATTTTTTCCAACTAGTTTAGAGCTATTGCTCAAACCATTTGGATGCAATGAGGACTTTGAATTTAGGAGAATAATAGGAGTATTAATAGCCCCAGCAGCGAGAATAACGATATCTGAAGAAAAAAACCATGTATCATCTCCAATTATTGCTTCAACACCCTTAATGGATTTCCCAGATGAATTTACATCTAACTTTGATACCTTTGCATTTGTTCTTATTCTTAGGAAATCTTGATTAGCATCATAAATTCCATATAACTGAGCATCACCTTTTTGAAACATTGAGCAATTTTCAAAATTAATATCTTGTGATTTATCTGGCCAACTAATTGGTAAATAATATGGATTAAATCCTTCTTCTTTTAAAACATTTTGGATTTCCTTAAATATTGGATCTATTGGTTTTGGAGGGTTTTCATATCCTAATGATCGATCTGGTTCCGTTTTATCTATACCATGCTGCCCTATTACCTTATACATTTTTTCTGCATCTTCATAATATGGTTCTAAATCTTCATAACTAATTGGCCATGAGGGAGATATGCCCTCTTGTAATTGTAGATCTTCAAAATCTTCTGTTCTCATTCTCTGTAACACTGATCCCCAGATTTTTGTATTTCCTCCAAGAGCGTAAACAGTTTGAGGTGAAAAGGGGTCTCCGTCAGGTCCAAGCCAACTTTCCCCCTTTGGGTGATACCTTGTTTTTCTAAATAAATCTGTACCAGAAATATTTGTCTCTTCAGGAGGGAGCTGCCCTCCTCTCTCTAAAAGAAGTACCCACTTACCTTTCTTTGATAATTGTTGCGCTAAAGTAGCACCGCTTGCACCTCCACCTACTACTATAAAATCATAATGATGATCATC
>TARA_B100000963_G_scaffold360957_1_pt1 | contig 11368 bp, 7 predicted proteins | sample TARA_B100000963 | Tara Oceans TARA_B100000963 (sample SAMEA2622097) | marine metagenome | biome: marine biome (ENVO:00000447); feature: surface water layer (ENVO:00002042); material: "saline water (ENVO:00002010), including plankton (ENVO:xxxxxxxx)" | depth 5 m | reverse complement strand
GTGCCAACAGTTCATTATAATATGGGTGGTATTCCTACTAATTATAAAGCTGAAGTATTAACGTTAAATGGATCTGAAAAAACTGTCCCTGGTCTGATGGCTATAGGTGAAGCAGCATGTGTTTCAGTTCATGGTGCAAATAGATTAGGCTCAAACTCATTAATTGACTTGGTTGTATTTGGGAGGGCTGCAGCTAAAAGAGCTGCTGAACTTGTTAGACCAGGAAATCCACACGAAGAAGTTTCTAAACTAGAGACAGATAAATGTTTAGAAAGATTTGATAAAATTAGGAATTCTAATGGCTCTACCAAAACTTCTGAGTTAAGAGTGAAAATGCAAAAAACAATGCAGTCAAAATGCGCTGTATTCAGAACTGAAAAAACGCTAAAAGAAGGAGTTGAACAAATTAGAAAACCTTACGAAGGTATGAATGATATTTCTGTAAAAGATAAGTCATTATTATTCAACACTGATCTAGTTGAGACTTTAGAATTTGATAATCTGATAAGCCAAGCACTGACGACTATGGATTCTGCGTATAATAGAAAAGAGAGCAGAGGAGCGCACGCTAGAGAGGACTATACTAAAAGAGACGATAAAAAATTTATGAAACATACTTTAGCCTGGCAGAAAGGGAACAAAGTTGAAATAAAATACAGAGACGTCCACTCTAGAACGCTTACTAATGACGTTCAATATTTTCCTCCTAAGGAGAGAGTCTATTAAGGATGGCACGATTTAACCTGCCGCAAAATTCAAAAATAAAGCAAGGAAAATACTTTAAAGATAATACTAATTCAAAAAACTTAAGAAAAATTAATGTTTATAGGTGGGACCCATCTACAGGAAAAAATCCAAGAATAGATACATTTGAAGTAGACATGGATAATTGTGGGCCAAAAGTATTGGATATTTTATTCAAAATTAAAAATGAAATAGATCCATCTCTGACTTTTAGAAGATCTTGTGCTCATGGTGTTTGTGGATCTTGCGCAATGAATATTGATGGCATTAATGGACTTGCTTGTATTAAATCTCATACAGACATTAAAGGAGATCTAAATATTTATCCATTACCCCATCTGAAGGTTGTGAAAGATTTAATTGGAGACTTAACTACTTTATATAAACAATACGAGTCCATTCAACCTTGGCTTAAGGTAGACCAAACCGGTGAAGAAAAAATCGAATTAAACCAATCTCAAAAAGATAGGGAAAAATTGGATGGCTACTACGAATGTATTTTGTGTGCATGTTGCTCGACTTCATGCCCAAGTTATTGGTGGAATGGAGAAAAGTATTTGGGTCCCGCAGTGTTGTTACAAGCTTACCGTTGGATAAATGATAGTAGAGATGGTGACAAGAAAGAAAGATTAAAAAAAGTAGCTGATGAATTAAAATTGTATAGATGTCATACCATTATGAATTGCACGAATTCTTGTCCTAAGGGCCTTAATCCCGCAAAAGCCATAGGTTCTATTAAAAAAATGCTTGCAACAAGTTAAAAGCTTATTTATTCAATTACATCATGAAAACAATTCAACATTTTGTTGGAGGCAAAACCTATCCAGGTAAATCTAGAAGAACAGGAAAAATTTATAACCCTGCCACTGGAGAGCAAAGTGCTGAGGTAAAATTAGCGTCAACTGAGGATGTTAATAAAGCCATTGATAATGCAAAAAAAGTATTTGAATCATGGTCAAACACACCTCCACTACAAAGAGCAAGAGTAATGTTTAAGTTTAAAGAATTGATTGAAAAAAATTCAGATGAATTAACAAAAATTATTGTATCAGAACACGGTAAAGTTTATGAGGATGCAAAAGGATCATTAACGAGAGGATTAGAAGTTGTAGAATATGCTTGTGGAATACCTCAAATGTTAAAAGGTGAATTTACTGAAAATGTTGGATCAAATGTTGATAGTTGGTCTATAAGACAACCGCTTGGTGTGTGCGCAGGTATAACTCCTTTTAATTTTCCAGCCATGGTACCTATGTGGATGTTTCCAATGGCAATTGCATGTGGAAATACATTTGTCCTGAAGCCCTCTGAAAAAGATCCTTCATGTTCTATACGTTTAGCCGAATTATTAAAAGATGCAGGTTTACCTGATGGAGTTTTCAATGTTGTCAATGGTGATAAAGAGGCAGTGGATGCATTAATAAATAATAACAATGTTGCTGCAGTAAGTTTCGTTGGTTCGACCCCAATAGCAAAGTATATATATGAAACTTGTGCAAAAAATGAAAAGAGAGTTCAAGCATTGGGGGGAGCTAAAAATCATTGTGTTGTAATGCCAGATTGTGATTTAGATCAAGCAGTCAACGGTTTAATGGGTGCAGCCTACGGCTCTGCTGGCGAAAGATGCATGGCACAATCTGTAGCTGTCGCAGTTGGAGGCATTGGAGACAAACTTGTGAAAGAATTAGCAAAAAAAGTAGAGTCATTAAAAGTTGGTCCTGGAATGGATAAACAATCTGAAATGGGCCCTCTTGTTACTAAAGATCATTTAGAAAAAGTAAAAGGTTATGTTGATATCGGCGAAAAAGAGGGAGCCAAACTAGTAGTAGATGGAAGAAATTTCAAAATACAAGGATATGAAAATGGTTTTTTTATTGGTGGTTGTCTGTTTGATAAAGTTACAAAGAATATGAGAATATATAAAGAGGAAATATTTGGTCCTGTTTTATCAGTTGTGAGAGCAAAAGATTTCAATGAAGCTTTACAATTAGTAAATGATCATGAATTTGGAAATGGAGTAAGTATATTTACTAGGGACGGAGACTCTGGAAGAACTTTTTCAAGCAAAGCAAAAATAGGTATGGTAGGAATAAATATTCCAATTCCTGTGCCTATGGCTTTTCATAGCTTTGGTGGTTGGAAAAGATCGCTGTTTGGCGATCAACATATGCACGGTCCTGAGGGAGTTAGATTTTATACCAAACTTAAAACAATTACATCAAGATGGCCTTCAGGATTAAGATCTGATCCAGAATTTATTATGCCAACTATGAAATAAATTATGAGAAAAAAAATTACTTTAATTGGAGCTGGACAAATAGGAGGAACCTTAGCTCATCTTATAGCTTTAAAAGAACTTGGAGATATTGTCCTATTTGATGTTGCTGCAGGTCTTGCAAAAGGAAAAGCATTAGACATTGCTCAGTCATCTCCAGTAAATGGTTTCAATGTAAATCTTTCAGGAACAAACAAATATGAGGACACAAAAAACTCGGATGTTATTATAATTACCGCTGGCGTTCCTAGAAAACCTGGTATGACTAGAGATGATTTATTAGAAATTAATCTAAAAATTATTAAACAAGTTGCTGAAGGTATAAAAAAAACCTCTCCAAATGCTTTCGTTATATGCATTACAAATCCGTTAGATGTAATTGTTATGGCCCTTCAAAGATATTCAGGATTACCAAAAAATAAAGTTGTTGGAATGGCCGGTATTTTGGACTCATCTCGATTTATTTACTTTTTATCTCAAGAATTGAATGTACCAGTAAATAAAATAAAATCTTTTGTTCTTGGAGGTCATGGAGATAGTATGGTTGCAATGTTAGGACTCACAGAAATAAATGGAACAAAGATTACTGATTTAGTCAAACAAGGAATTATTAAAAAAGAAAAACTAGATGAAATTGTAATGAGAACAAAAAAAGGGGGAGCTGAGATTGTGAAATATCTGGAAAAAGGATCTGCATTTTATGCACCAGCAGCCTCTGGAGTCGAAATGGCGGAATGCTACTTAAAAGATTTAAAAAAACAGCTGCCTTGCGCAGCTTATTTAGATGGAGAATACGGTACAAAAGATTTATATGCTGGAGTTCCAGTTATAATTGGTTCAAAAGGTGTAGAGAAAGTAATTGAATTAGAGCTATCGGATGAAGAAAAAAATAACTTTAGAAGTTCAGTAGAAAGCGTAAAAGATTTATTTGAAGCTGCAAAAAAAATTGATCCAAATTTATAACTAATTTTTTATTAAAACGATTCTTCTGCCCATACAAAAAATACTGGGAAAAACCTTTACTAAAAATTTGTCAATTATGTTAAGAATATTTAAAAAAAAACTATTCATCGGTATACATTTTGTTTTAGACGTTACTCCTCCTGAATTCAAAAAAATTAAACACTCTGTAAGTTTTTCATAATTTATTTTAAAATATTTTCCAAGATTTTTTTCAAAATTTTTTTTATCATCAAAAATCAAATGGGGAACCGCAATATTTCCATGCCACGCATTTTTTTCATCACTTTTTGGATTTTTTTCGTCCCAAACATCCAAAGTAAAATCAAACCCCTCATGCTTCATTATGATGGTTGCTAGTTGAAAAACAACTGAACAGTAAGACTCAAATATAATTAGTTTACCATCTTTTTTTAAAATTCTATTCATTTCTTGAAAAAATTTTATTGGAAAAGGAATATGATGAATCATATTTGAAGCAATCACATAATTGAAGCTTTCATTATCAAAGCCAGTATTTTGTGCATCAATGTTTTTGAAATCCAAATGATCATCATTACCTAAATCTGTTAACTTAAAATTTTTACTTTTTATAAAATCCTTTGAAAAACCAGCGCCTGAGCCTACTTCTATTCCTATATCATTCTCATTAATGAAATTATTCATCCAAGAAAACCTCTTATCTAAAAGAAATCTTACATTCTTTGATTTAGATGAATAATACAATTCTCTAGCAATTTTGGTATTAGCTATCGATTTCATTCGATTTTCTTCATTAGAAAACTGAACTTTATTAAATAATTTTATCATCTTTACAATTACATAAATTAAAAAAAATTGATAATAAGTTTATAATAATGTCAACCTTTTCAAAACATGTTTTTAAAAAAAGATACAATTAGAGAAACTTTAACCATATTACTAATTGCAAGTTACGCCTTTTATGTAACTTGGATTAGCGGTAATATTGGTGTTATCCCAATAGACTCATTCGGCTTTTTAGATACTGGTCATAGCATTTTAAACGGAAAATTACCTATTAGAGATTTTTGGATTTTTACTGGTTTATTAGTTGATTATATGGGAGCTTTTTTTCTACAAGTATTTGGTAATAATTGGAACAGTTACCTTTTTCATTCTTCTTTTATGAATATTTTAGCAGTATCTTCGCTATACATATTCTTAAAAAATTTTAATATACAAAAAAAATATATTATTTTTTACTGCATTTCATTTGCAACTTTATGTTACCCTGTTTCTGGAACCCCCTTTGCTTATATTCACGCTTATATTTTTTCATTAATCTCAATAATGATACTTATTTTAGCAATAAAAAATCGAAATAAGATTGTTTGGTTTTCTTTGCCATTTGTATGCATACTCTCATTTCTTTCAATGCAAACTCCATCAGCCTATATTCTTCCTATATTTTTTTTTATTATTATTTACTATTTTTTAAAAACAAGGGATTATAAAAATTTAAATTTTTTTTTATTAGGATGTTTTTTTGCTTTATTTCTGTTTATAATTTTTATGGTTATTACTCAAACCCCTTTTATAAACTTTTTGTATCAATATATTTTATTCCCGCTTACAATAGGTGAAGGTAGATTATCAAGCAGCGAAACCGCCTACGTAAGTTTTCTTGATCAAATAAATATTAAAAGATTAATTGGAGATTTCAAATTTATACATATTTTTTTTATTCCACTAATAATTATTTCGATTCTTCATCTTAAAAAAAATAGAGGAATATTAAATATTTTTAATTTAACTGTGATCCTCTCAGTTTTGGCTTTTCTTTTTAATCAACTTATAACTGCTAATCAAATTTATATATTTAGCTTAATACCTTTTATAGCAGCATTACTCCATTTGAATATAAAAGAGCTAAACTATAATTTTAAATACATTGTTTTAATCATTTTAATTACTTTATTTGCAACTACTAAATTTCATTTTAGGTACAATCTAGATAGAAAATTTCATGATTTAGAAAATATTGATAAATCAAAAGCCTTAGATGCAAAAATAATCCATCAAAATCTTAATAATTTACAATGGATCACCAAATCAGATGAACCAAAAAATGAAATCAAAGTATTATCACAAGCTATTGAAGTTATTAACAACGATGATAGAGAAAAGACTTTAATCACTCATTACCAATTCATATCAACGGTTCTAGATAAAAATTTGAATATTTTAAATCGTTGGTATCTATGGGATAACAATACTCATCCAACAGAAAATCATAAGTATTTTAATGTTTATAAGTCTCTGGTTAGAAAGAATATTAAATCTAATAATGTAAAAGTAATTTACCTTTTAGGTCAAGAAAATGAGATTTTATTTGATAAAATTAGAAACTACTTTACCGATCTTTGTTTTGAAAGTAAAACGCTGATAAAAACAAGATTTTCTGTTCATGAAATAGTAAATTGTAAAAAATAGATATGAATATACATGAGTACCAAGCTAAAGAAATTTTAAAAGAATTTGGAGCACCTGTTTCAAAAGGCGAAGTAATTTTTTCGATTAATGAAATTAAAGAAAAAGTCTCAAAATTAAAAAGTCAAACATTAGTTCTAAAGGCACAAATTCATGCTGGGGGAAGAGGAAAGGCCGGAGGAGTAAAAATTATTAGTGATCGTTCGAATTTAGTGCCTGAGGCAAAAAAAATGATGGGAAAAATCTTAGTCACTCATCAAACTGGACCAGAGGGCAAAGAGGTAAAAAGACTGTATATTGAAGAGGCGTCCGAAATATCAAAGGAGTTCTATCTATCTTGTCTGGTTGATAGAAGCTCATCTAAAATAGCATTCATTAGTAGTACAGAGGGTGGAATGGATGTGGAAAAAGTTGCTAAAGAAAATCCTGACAAAATAATTACAAATAAAATAGATTTTAAAGACGAAGGCCCTAATAATGATGAAATTAATAAAATTATCTCAATATTTAATTTCGATACTAAGCAAAAAAAAACTGCAGCGCTACTAGTAAAATCCTTATACAAGATACTCATAGAAAAAGATGCGAGCCTAATAGAGATTAATCCTCTTGTTATAACAAAGAAGGGAAAAATTATCTGCCTTGATGCAAAAATGAATTTTGATGATAATGCAATTTTTAGAAGACCAGAAATCTTAAAATTAAGAGACCTAAATGAAGAAGAACCAGCTGAAATAGAGGCAAGCAAATACGATCTAGCTTATATAAAATTAGATGGCTCAATAGGTTGTATGGTAAACGGAGCAGGTCTAGCTATGGCTACTATGGACATAATTAAATTATATGGTCAAGAACCAGCAAATTTTTTAGACGTTGGTGGTGGAGCTAGCAAAGAAAAAGTAACAGCTGCATTTAAATTAATTTTAGCTGATAAAAATGTAAAAGGAATTTTAATAAATATCTTTGGTGGGATAATGAGGTGTGACGTGCTCGCTAATGGAGTTATAGATGCAGCTAAACAAGTAAATTTATCTGTGCCATTAGTTGTAAGGTTAGCTGGGACTAATTTTAGAGAAGGCCAATCAATTCTTGATAAATCTGGTTTAAAAATCTTATCTGCATCTGATTTAAATGATGCAGCAGAAAAAATTGTTAAGGCCATCAAATAAATGTCAGTGTTAGTAAATAAAAAAACAAAAGTTATCTGCCAGGGTTTTACTGGAACACATGGAACTTTTCATTCTGAACAGGCAATTAAATACGGAACTAAAATGGTTGGTGGTGTTACACCAAAAAAAGGTGGTCAGAAACATTTAAATCTTCCGGTATTCGAAACAGTCCAAGAAGCAAAACAAAAAACCTCTGCTGATGCCACAATGATTTATGTCCCACCTAAATTTGCAGGAGATGCAATTATTGAAGCTATAGACGCAAAAATGGAATTGATTGTTTGTATAACCGAGGGGATTCCGGTTTTAGATATGATTAAAGTAAAAAAAAATTTAAAGAAGAGTAGATCAAGATTAATTGGTCCAAACTGTCCGGGCATCATTACCCCAGACGAATGTAAAATTGGCATTATGCCCGGGAATATTCATTTAAAGGGTTCAGTCGGAATAGTTTCTAGGTCAGGAACTTTAACTTACGAAGCGGTTGCTCAAACCAGCGCAAATGGTATGGGACAATCTACCTGCATAGGTATTGGAGGGGATCCAATTAATGGAACTAGTTTTATTGATTGCTTGGAACTTTTTTTAAAGGACGATGATACAGAATCAATAGTAATGATTGGTGAAATAGGTGGAACTGCTGAAGAGGAAGCCGCTGAATTTTTAAAAAAAGAAAAGATTAAAAAGCCTATGGTTGGCTTTATTGCTGGATTAACTGCACCACCAGGTAGAAGAATGGGACATGCTGGGGCGATAATAGCTGGTGGTAAAGGAGGCGCTGAAGATAAAATAGAAATTATGAAATCAGCAGGAATAACAATATCAAAATCACCAGCAGATATTGGAAAAACGCTTTTTGAAAAACTTAAAGGTTGATTTCTGATATTTTATGTTAGAATGAATTACTAATGTCTTCCTCTGATAGAAATATAACATTTAAAAAGACTTCATTTTTATCTGGAATAAATTCTGAATTTATAAATCAATTTTACTCTGATTATTTGACGGACCCTAATTCTTTGCCTGAAAGTTGGAGAAAATTTTTTGAAGGATTAAGTGAAGACGAAAAATTAATTCTCAAAGATTTAAATGGCCCTAGTTGGTCACCAGAAAAAAAAATAAAAAAAATTTTCAACACCCAACAACAGTCCAAAGCTATTAAAGAGCAAGATGATGTAAATTCAAAATCAATTCAACAAGCTTCAAAAGACTCTGTTAGAGCTATAATGTTGATTAGAGCTTATAGAATCAGAGGACATTTAATTGCAAATTTAGACCCACTATCAATTCAAAAAAAAAAAGAACATTCCGAGTTAAATCCTGAAAGTTATGGTTTCTCTAAAAAAGATTTTGACAGAAAAATATTTTTAGATGGTGTTCTAGGTCTTCAGTATGCTGATTTGAATCAAATTCTTCAAATTTTAAAAAAAACCTATTGTTCAACGATTGGTTACGAGTTTATGCATATGGGTGATCCTGACGAAAAAGCATGGATAAGAAATAGAATTGAGGGACCAGAGAAGGATATATCCTTCACAGAAAATGGAAAAAAAGCAATTTTAAATAAAATTATTCAAGCAGAGGGATTTGAAAAATATTTACATGTTAAATTCGTTGGAACAAAAAGATTTGGGCTTGATGGTGGAGAGTCCCTAATTCCAGCTCTGGAACAAATTATTAAACGGGGAGGTAATTTAGGGGCCAAAGAAATAAAAATAGGTATGCCTCACAGGGGAAGATTAAACGTGTTGGCGAATGTTATGGGAAAACCTTTTAGGGCAATCTTTAGTGAATTTTTTGGAAAGACGGTAAATGCGAGCAAAGATTTTGAAGGAGATGTGAAATATCACCTTGGAGCCTCCTCGAACAGAGAATTTGATGGCAACTTAGTACATATTAGTTTAACAGATAATCCATCACACCTAGAAGCCGTAAATCCTGTAGTTCTTGGACAAGTAAGAGCAAAACAATTCTTTCATAAAGACAAAGATAGAAAAAAAGTTATACCAGTTTTAATGCATGGCGATGCTGCTTTTGCAGGACAAGGAATTGTTGCAGAATGTTTTGCAATGTCAGGATTACCAGGGCATAATATTGGAGGAACTATACATATTATTGTTAACAATCAAATTGGTTTTACAACAGCACCAAGGTTCGCTCGTTCATCTCCTTACCCATCTGATGTAGCAAAAACTGCGCAAGCTCCAATATTTCATGTCAACGCAGATGACCCAGAGGCTGTGGTTCATTGTGCAAAAATTGCTACTGAATACAGACAAAAATTTAATAGAGATGTAGTAATCGACATGGTTTGTTATAGAAGATTTGGACATAATGAAGGGGATGAACCTTCATTTACTCAGCCAATTATGTATAAAAAAATAAAATCTCACCCTACAACATTAGCTTTGTATGGTAAAAAACTATCAGCCCAGGGACTTACAACAAATGAGAAATTACAAAAAGATAAAACTGAATTTAAAAATTATTTAGAAAAAGAATTTGAAACTTCTAAAAGCTATAAATCAGAATTAAAATGGTTTGATGGAGCCTGGTCAAGGTTTAAGCCAGGACTGGGAAAAGATAAAAGGGGTGTAAGTGGGGTAGATAAGGAAAAACTAAAAATGGTAGGAAAGAAAATATTTGATATACCCTCAGATTTTAATGCTCACAAAACTTTAAAAAGAGTATTTCAAATTAGAGCTCAAATGTTTTTAAAAGGTGAAATTGACTGGTCAGCAGCTGAAAGCTTGGCTATTGGTACGTTATTAACAGAGGGATTTTCAGTAAGATTATCAGGTCAAGACTCAGGCAGAGGAACTTTTAGTCAAAGACACGCTATTTTAAGAAATCAAGAAAATCACGATAGGTACATACCTGTTAACAATATTCAAAATGGTCAAATGAAATTTGAAGTCATAGATAGTTTACTTTCAGAATTAGCAGTGCTTGGATTTGAATTTGGTTATTCATTATCCGAACCAGAAACTCTTGTTTTATGGGAAGCACAATTTGGTGACTTCGCAAACGGGGGTCAGGTAATTATCGATCAATTTATTACCTCGTCAGAGTCAAAGTGGGGTAGAGCAAGTGGTTTAGTAATGTTACTACCTCATGGATACGAAGGACAAGGCCCAGAACATTCTTCAGCAAGATTAGAAAGATTCCTGCAACTCTGCGCTGGTGAAAATATTCAAGTTGTAAATTGCACAACACCATCAAATTACTTTCACGTTCTAAGAAGACAAATGCATAGAGAGTTCCGAAAACCTTTAATTGTAATGACACCTAAATCTTTATTGAGACATAAAAAATGTATTTCAAATATTTCAGAATTTAGTGCTAAAAGCACATTTCATAGAGTTTTAGAAGATGACGCTTACAATAAATCAAATAAATTAATTTCGCTTAAAAAGGATACCAAGATAAAAAAAGTTATTATGTGTTCAGGAAAAATCTACTACGATTTAGTAGAAGCGAGAGAAAAAAATAAAAATGATAAAACAGTATTTATTCGTTTAGAGCAACTTTATCCTTTTCCAGCAAAGACATTAGCTAACGTGTTAAAAAAATATAAAAATGCTGAATTTATATGGTGCCAAGAAGAGCCCAAAAACATGGGTGCTTGGAATACTGTAAGAAACTATATTGATAGAACCCTAGAAATTATAAATTTAAAAGATATCAACGTAAAATACGTAGGAAGAAAGGCTTCTTCTTCCACTGCGACTGGAAATGCTAATAAACATCTTGCACAACAAAAAGAAAT
>TARA_B100000963_G_scaffold335460_1_pt1 | contig 11370 bp, 11 predicted proteins | sample TARA_B100000963 | Tara Oceans TARA_B100000963 (sample SAMEA2622097) | marine metagenome | biome: marine biome (ENVO:00000447); feature: surface water layer (ENVO:00002042); material: "saline water (ENVO:00002010), including plankton (ENVO:xxxxxxxx)" | depth 5 m | reverse complement strand
CGATTTGGTAAGTAATAGTCATCACTATCTAAAAAACATATATAATCCCCTCTAGAATTTAAAACCCCATTATTTCTAGCTACGCTTCTTTCTTGATTTTCTTGAAACAAATATTTAAATCTAGTATCACTTGATATAAATTCCATAACTACGTTTTTTGTGTCATCTGTTGATCCATCATCAACTATGATACATTCCCAGTTTTGAAATGATTGATTTTGTATTGATTTTATAGATGAACTTATCAAGTGAGCTCTATTAAATGTTGGAATGATTATTGAAAAATAGGGTTGATTTAATTTAACCATTACCTTAATTGTAAATAAATTTTTTTAAATAGGTTACCGATAATTGGCAGATTGTAAATAAATATTCTGGCTAATATTTTATTAGTTTTTCTATTGTAGCCTCTAGGACAAAGTAAAATTGATAGAATCAAATATTTATAGGTTTTAATTTTGTATTTTTTTTCATCAAAATAAATACAGAAAAAAAAGTAACATTTACTAATTAGTTTGTTTTTTCTTGAAAATGAAAGTTTCCCTTTTAGTATTTTTTTTTTAAATATTTTTTTATAGCTATCGAGTTCTTTAAATGGTTTTTTTGGGTCACTTACAGTAAAACTGTCCTCACAGAGATTATAATAATAGTCAAAACTATCTATTTGATTTATTTGGTATTTTGTTGCAACTCTCAAAAAAAAATCTAGGTCTTCTGCTATAGGAATTTCTTTATCAAGAATAAAATCATCAAATATTTTTCGGTGAATACAACTAAGTGGTAAACCAAAAGTATGGATTAAAATAAAGTTGAAAATATTGTAATTTGAAATATTTGGATATCCCCTTTTTAAAATTTGATTTCCAATAACGTTATGCGCTGATGAAAAAAAAACACTTACTGGAAATTCTTTTATTTTTATTTGATTATAAAAATTTATTAAGTGATTTTTACCATACCAATCATCACTATCAAGAAAACAAATGTATTTCCCTTTCGAATTATCAACTCCTATATTTCTAGAAATTGACCTTTCTTGATTAGATTTATTTTTAATATAAATAATTCTAGGGTCGATAAATCGTTTGACTAATTTGCTGGTGTCATCAATTGATGCGTCATCAATTATAATAAGTTCTAAATCGGAAAAGCTTTGAGTCAATACACTATTTATAGCTTTCGGCAAATATTTAGCTCTATTATATGTCGGTATTATTACAGAAAAAAAAGGCAATTTCAGATTTTGAAATAATTTATAAAATACTTTAATACAGTTTTATTTAAAGTAACAAGTTCCTCAATGTTTTTAAGTTGTTTTAATGAAAGAATGTACGAACTCAAAACTTGTTTTGTTAATTTTTTATTAATTGATAGATAAAGAATTCTATTATTGTTTTTAATACATTTTCTATGGTAATAGACTCTTAATTTATCATTATTTTTTTTTTCATATATTTTTTTTAATACTGAAAAAGTCTTTAAAGAGCTTTTAAGTCTTTCAATTTCATTTTGTGATGACCAAATACCTTTTTCTAAAATTCTGTATACAGATGGTTTTATTTCTTTTAAATATTTTCCTTTTCCATATTCTCCTAATAATGAAATAATAAAAGCATCCTCCTGAGTAATACCCTTATAATTAACTGTTTCAAAATCAATAATATTTCTAAAACACATTGTTCTAGTAGAAATAAATGCACCTTTTTGTAACTCTTCTTTAGAAAAATTTTTCAAATTTTCAGTTCCTACTTCAGAATCTGAAATTTTAAATCCTTTTTCATTTATCATTAATGAATCACCATAACTAATTACATAATCTGAATTTTGTTCTAAAAAAGAAATTTGTTTTTGTAGCTTTAATGAATCTGTCCAATAATCATCTCCACCACACATGGCAATATATTTACCCTGACAAAATATTATACCTGTAAAGAAATTTTTAATTAAACCTAGGTTTTTCTTTCTGCTAATAATTTTAATTATTTCTTTATTACTTTTTTGATAATGTTGACAAATTTCTAGTGTAGAGTCTTTACTACAATCATCGGCAATAATAATTTCAAATGTAAAATCACATTTTTGAGATAAGAAGCTATTTAATGTTTCTTCTATATATTTTTCTTGATTATAGGTGCATACAAAGATCGATACAATGGGCGAATTTATAGTACTTATCTTATCCAAAATCGTTAATTATTTGAATGGAGTTTTGATGAATAGCTTTAATTTATCTTTGAATTTAATTTTATCTATGAATTCACTTTTTTCAATTAACCTTAACTTGTTTTTGTAATAGCTTTTATTGAATCCATATTTAGCGGTTTTAAAAGCCTCGTTCAATGGCTTTGTAATAATATTATCAAAAAAATTAGATATAATTTGATCATATTCTTCATATTGCTCATTGTTTAACCAAGGTTTATTTATCTTTTCAAGGTATGCATTGTCATTTTCACTTAGAAAAATTACTTCATCTACAGCATTTCTAATATCATTTTTTGAATCACTTTTTATATGAACAAAAGAATCAATGTTAAATTCTTCTGCTATAGATGGATTTCCCCAATAAATTGGAATTGAATTTACAGACATTGGTTCTATTAATTTCTCAGTAACATACCCATTGATTTTAGAATTTTCTATAGCTATTGTGAATTTATAATTTGAAATAAAAGCAAGTTTATTATCTACTTGATAGCCTAAGTTATTGTACAATGATCCTCCGGAGTCAATTTTTTTTTCATTAGATATTGCCTTAAAGAAGTCTTTTCTCATTGGGTGAGAATTATAACTATTTGAATAAACAAAATTGCAAAACTTCCTGTTTAAAACTTTTTTTTCATCGATGTTTTTAGTCAATAACTTAGAGTAAGATGGTTCTATTTTAGCAAAAGGCATTCTTAAGTATCTATCTTCAAAATTTAGGTAATGAAATCCTATGGCATAATCACATAAATTAAAATCTGGTACGATATTTTCTCCTGTATAAAAAATTTTTATACAGTCATAGTTTAAATGTTTATTTCCATAGCAAGAATAAATTAAGTAGTCTGGTTTTTCTGAAAAAATAACTTTATAATTCTTTTTTAAAATGCTAAGGAACCTGTTGTTATGATTATCGAAGTCAGGCCAAAAGTCTGAAAAATTAATTTTTATTTCTTTCAAGATTAATATTTATTTATAACATTTATAATTCTACTAACTTCTGTTTCTTTGAGGTAAGGATAAATAGGGAGAGACAAAACTTCATTATGTAAACTCTCTGTCACAGGTAGTTTGAATTTGCTTAAATATTTATAACATTGTTGCATGTGAGGAGGAATAGGGTAGTGAATCAGAGTTTCAATTCCATTTTCTTGTAAAAAAGTTTTAAACTTTTCTCTTTCTTTTGTTCTTACTACAAATAAATGCCAAACATGTTCTTTATTGTTGCTTATATTTTCTGTTAATGGTAATATTATTTTTTTGTTTTTAATTTTTTCAATATATAATTTCGCAATATTTCTTCTCAATTGATTTTCAAAGTCTAGATTTTTTAATTTAATATTTAAAAAAGCGGCTTGAATTTCATCCATTCTAGAGTTGAAACCAATAAATTTATTGATGTATTTTTTTTCTGCACCATAATTACATATTGATCTGCATGTATCAGCAAGTTCTTTATTATTTGTAGCTATTGCGCCACTATCACCAAGAGCACCTAGGTTTTTCCCAGGATAAAAACTAAAGCCTGCGGAGTCTCCTAAATTACCAGTTTTCAACCCATCTATTTCTGCTCCAATTGCTTGTGCATTATCTTCAATTATTTTTAAGTTATATTTTTTTGAAATTTCCCTTATTTTATTGTCCCAACATATCCTTCCGTATAAATGAACAAGCATTATTGCTTTTGTTTTATTTGAAATATATTTTTCAATGTCAGAAAAGTCTAAATTGAAATCTGAGGTTGATGCATCAATTAATATGGGTTTTAAATTATTTTCTGTTATGGAAATAATTGATGCGATATAAGTGTTAGCAGGAACAAGAATTTCATCACCTTTAGAAATGATTCCTAACTCTACATATGATTTTAAGATAATTTTTAACGCATCTAATCCATTTGCACATGTTACAACATACTTGCATCCGATGTAATTAGCTAAATTATTTTCGAATCTTTTTATATTCTCACCATTTAGATACCAACCAGAACTAATAACATTATTAGCAGCTTCGGTAAATTCCTTTTCGTATTTAGAATTTATTCTTTTTAAATCAAGAAATTTCATCATTAGGACTGTAGGTTAATTGTGTGTTGATGAAAATTTCAGCACCATTTTCTGGAAGTAAATATGAAAGTTTATTTAAACCGTTTATTACTTCTTTATTAATTATATTTTCATCAACAATTTGTTGCATTTGATTATGTGTAAAAGGCTTAATGAAGTAAGAACCTTTTTGTAGTATTTTAAAATTCGCATTTATAAATATATTTTCTAGTTGATTTATATCAAAAAAATCATTTTGCTGTAATTTTTTTTGAGAATTTGAATGTATTTCCAGGGAACTTATTAATCCAGAATTAAGAGCTAAAATTCTATGAAATGAATTTTTATTTGGCACATTGATGTGTATAACAGCATTCTTACAAAAACTAGAAATAAAATCAATGAATTTTTCCGGTTCTTTTATTTCGTGTAGAAGAGAACTTATAATTATAAAGTCAAATTTTTTTGATTTTAGATAACTTTCAAATTCTTCAACAAATCCTTTTAAGGTTATAATTTTTTTTGAGTTATGTTTTGATTTTATTTTAATAAGGTTTTCATAAAAATTATTTCCTGGTTCAATTACCGTTATTTCATTATAATTATTGTAATAATTAAATATTGGTTCCATACCACAACCTATCTCTAGAATTTTTTTTGGTTTATATAATTTCAACTGATCTATAACAATATTTCGTCTGAATTCAACCATTGTTTTTTCAAACTCATGTACTTTATATTCTTTTTCATAATTTTTTATATTTCGCATAATTTAATATTATAACAGAATTTTATAAATATCACTTACAACTCCTCTTGCTCCAAAACCTTCTTTTTGAAATATCAGGTCTTCATTTATGTAGAAACCCATTTTTTCATTAGAGTGCCCAAAATCAAAAAATTTAAAATCATTAAATATTTCATTTATAAGTCTGTCAAATATTAAATCTAAAGCACCTAACTGTTTTCCAATATTATTAGCTGAAATATATTGAACATGAGCCACCTTATTAATTATATAAATAATTGTTCCTGCAATTATATTTTGATCTTTTTTAGCAACATATAATTTTATATTAGAAGGAAATTTGTCATACAGTTTATTTATTTCATCTATAGTGTGAACAGGTTTTTTTTGAAACTTCAATTTCAAATTTTCATTTAATATTTCCCAAAAAGCAGAAAAGTCTGAAGACTCTTCAACCATTAAATGATTGGATATAGCTTTTCTAATTCCACTTTTTCTGGATTCAATAAATTTAATCTTATTTTCCAAATCAATACACGATGAAATAGTACATCCAATTTTAGAAGCTTTGAGCAGGAATATTGCATAAATGTCTTCTTGTGATGGTAAATTATGAAATATATAAGGAGAAGGTTTATAAATGATTTCATTTATTTTTTTGATTTTGAGCAATTGAATTATTTGATTGAAAATTTCAATTACATCTTTAGTAGAAATCTTATTAGTATAAATTAGACCTCCGTAAGTAAGACCTTGGTGAGAATAGTATGTATTTCCAATAGTATTTCCAGGAAGAATACCATGAATTTTATTTTTTCTATAAATTACAAAAGATAAATCCTTAAAACGATTAGAATGATAATCCATATAATCCCTGTTGAATAAGAAGCTTCCATTTTTTGCCCTGTTATTTAAATTATTCCATTCTTCTTTTAAATCATTGCAATATTTAACAACTGCTATCATTTTTTTTAAGGTTTTTAAATTCTTTAAAACTTCTAATATAATCTGATTCTTTGTAATAATCTGAAGCTAGTACAAGACATATAGATCCGGAAGAAAAATTAGAAAGTTCTCTCCAAATACCTGGTTTTATAATTATACTTTCATATGATCTATTCATATTAACTGTTTTCTCATCAATACCATCATTAATAGTGACATCAAAACTTCCGCTTGCTGCAATTATATATTGATAGAGATCTTTATGTGCATGACCACCTCTTTCTTCACCCCCAGGAATATCGTATAAATAATATACTCTTTTTATCTCAAATGGAACTGATTTTAAATTTTCTGTGATTGTTTTTTTAAACTCTTTATTTACTACGGTATTTAAACTAATTTTTTTACAATCCCTGACAGTATTAGAAAAGAAATCATTTAATGTATTTTGGTAATTCATAGATTTTTTATTCATTAATGAAGTATAATTTTCACTTATTTGATATAATCTATCTTCTTCATTATTATTTTTAATATTAAAATATTCGGATGATAATATCAAAACAACTGAATTTGTAGATAAATTATTCAAATTAATTTCACTAACATTTGAAATTAGGTGTCCAAAATTTGATTTTTTTAAGCTTATTTCTTCATTTTTCTTTTCTAATAGAACATTAAAACTTCCAGTTAGTGCAATAATAAAATTTTGTGAATTTGGATTGGTACATATTTTTAACTCTTCCTGATTAAATAAATCATAATACCATTTCACACAATTTATTTTAAATGAAATATGATTTTCACTTTCAATAAATGTTAAATTTCCTCTTGGGTCACTAATTTTAGGAAGCTTTTCCAAAACTATTTCTTAATATGATTTTTCCAAAAGTGCATATATTGTTCCCATTTATGACACCCAAATGGCAGGTTATTATTATTTTCAGAAAACAGCAACTCTGGTGAGTTTTCAAAGGAAAACTTGATAGCATCTTTCATTTTAGCTACATTAAATTTTTGATTTAATTTTGGACCTTCAATAGACCAAAAAGCATCCTCATTTTTTTTAAGCTCAATATATTTATTAATCGTTCTTAATATTTTATTCTGATAATTAAAACCATGAAAATATTTCAGTAATGAAAACTTTTTATTTCTTATTTCCCAAATGATGTCTCTTAGGTCTCTTATGTAGTTATTTCTTTGTTTAAAAGTATCAATAAAGGTTTTTGTTTTTCTAAGGGAAAAACCTCCATTACCAACTTTATAAATATCTCTAATGTGATCTCCATCAACATAATTTTTAAACCATGGTGCACCAATATAATCATATCCTTTAGAGCACCAATGCATTAATTCATCTTTAAAAACATATGCATCTAATTGATGTATAAGCATATATTCATACTTTCTAAACCTTAAATAAAATTTTTTAGATAATAGTAACTTATTATAACCCATTATATTTTCAAAAAAATGATTTTCAAATCTTTGAATGTTGTATTTTCCGTCTATTATTCTGAGTGGTAAATCTAAACTTTTAGGACAAACAATTATTGCATTATATTTATCCTTTTTGAGTACTTTTTCAAACTGATTTAAAGAAATCGTCTCAATTTCTGTAAAGTCTTTTTTATATAAGGGGATTATTATGCAAACTTTATTTTCCATTAATAAACTATCTATTACAATAAATATTCAGTTGTAAGTCCATTCCCAAACAAGTTTCTTTATCAATAAAAGGTTTTTCTCTTACAAATGCTTCTTGAATGTGTATTCTAAACCCTTTCCTTTTAAGCAATTGTAATATCTCAGGTAATTTTTGTTCCTCATTGTAATAGGAATGATATTCAATAAATAAATTTTCTACAAACTTTAGTTTGGATTCTATATCAAATATTACTTCATTTTCTGCACCTTCAATATCTAATTTTAAAAACTGAACTGGCTCATTAATTATTTCTTTTAATGATATAGACTCTACAAAATTAATTTTGTCTTTATCCATATCTTTAGGAATTCTTCCTGAAAAAGCTCCTTCAGTTCTAAATTTGACACCATCTGAATGAATCCAAACAGCCTTTTGTTCTACCTTTACGTCTTCGAAGCTATTGATCTCTAAGTTCTTTTTTAGTGTACTACATATTACTGGGTCAGGTTCAAAGGCTATAATTTTAGCTTTAGGAAAAGCTTTTTTAAAATATAATGTTGCAAGACCAATATTTGCACCACAATCTATGATAAGAGGGTCTTCTATTTTAGGTTTAAATTCATAGATGCATTTTTCTATAATTTCATGTCCTCCATGAACAAAAGTAGGTGCATCTACATAATGCATATCAAACCCAAAATAATTTGAAATTCCAGCTTTAAATCTTTCTTTTTTAAGTAATTCTTTTTTTTCTATTGTTTTAGGATCTAATTTAGATATTGGAATCCCTAAAATTATCTTAACTAAGTTTTTGATTTTGTTGTATAATTTAAGGTTTACATTCATATAAAAGTTATTTTATTTTTAGATTTATTTAAACAATTGTTTTTTTAAAATTACACGTAAATAATAACTAATCAGAGCATAATATAATATTACACAAGCTCTAAATCTGCCAATACTATCTTTTACACCTGTTTCTATTTCAACAAATTCTCTTTGATCAGCAGAAATATGATTATGAAATCCATTAAATAAATTTTCAGCCTTTTTTCTTCTTTTGTCTTTTGTATGATTTATCTTATTTCCTTTTTCAAAGTTCGGGTCACCATTGTTAAAATAATTTGGTTTTAATCCATATAATGAAAAGGGTATACCCATTTCAACAGAATAAAATGTATATGTACCAATATCATTTGACATAGTAAATTTGAATTTATTTATCAATGAATAAAAACTTTCCGCAAAGTAATTACAATCAACTTTTCCTGCTGTATGAACTTTAAAACCTTCTAATTCAAATTTTTTTCCAATATTTTTTTCAAAGTCATTATGATGTAAACAAATTTCAACTGGTTGAAATTCTGCAGGTATTGATTTTAAATCTATTATTAATTTTCCCCAGTTTATTTTGTCTTCAATTAAGTCTGTTGAGTGGGCAGGAAAAAATAAAGTTCCATTTGAATTTTGGTTTTTAATAATATTTTTTTTCCTATAAAAAATTAATGGGTTTATTACACAATAAACAGGTTTCTGTGAGACTTTTTTGTAATTCAAAACCGAAAATGGCGAATATTTAAAAATTACTGGAGCATTATTTTTAATTTCGTGTTTGTGAATTTTATCTGAAAGACTTACACCATGATCTAAATAATTACATAGCGGTAGCTTTGATGGGTAAAATGAATACTTTTTCAACCAAAATCCAAGACTATAAACTTCATTAACCCAAAAAGGTGATTTCATATCATTTTTTTCTAAACAAGTTCGCTAATTAGAGTTTTTATCAAATTTAATATGTAGTTTTTTCTTGACTTATTAGAGATTAATTTTTTTTATTCTAGAGCGGCTAATATATTTATTGATTTTCACGAAATTAGATAGATTAGAATAATACTTGAAACAACCAAAAAATAATATTATGCTTAGAATTAGTTATTATGTTGATTATTTGGTTTTTTATTTGATTCATGATATTTATCATTTTAAAGCTATTATGGAGTGTATCTCACCTATTGTGTGAGGAAATTGAATGAATCTTGAAGCTTTTAATTCTGGATTAAAAATCACAACTCCACAATCAATTGATATATTATTTGAAATTCCCATTACTTTCGAGTAATTTCTATTCTTACTTTGACCTATATAGTATAATCCATTTCTGTAATCTAAACCTCGGGTGAAAGCAGGGAATGTTCCTTGTATAGAAAGATTATTAAATCTCAAATGACCAGGCAATGAATCTAGCACATGAATTGATCCATCAAAAAAAGTTACGTTGTGTGGCATGTATAAACCCTGAAAAATATCTTTTCTTCTCTCACCTGTGTCCAAATCAAATTCAGCAATACAACCATCAAAAACATCAAATTTCCAATTGCCAGTTGATGAGAACATTGAAACATAAAGACTATTCCCAATTGATAAGTTATCATTACAATGGTGCATAGGTTCGATTGTGATCTCCATTTTATTGGTAATCTTAATGGTTCTCAGGATATTGAATTTTTCATCCAGTTCATAGGCACCGTCTAGATATGATCCTGTTATGTAGAATTTTCCGTTGGATTCATTGTAAGAAATACCATGTGCTCTGGAGCCTTTTGGCAATTCACTCATTTGCATTATCTCCCCTTTATTCAGTTTAAATACACCATTATCTGTATCAATAAAATATAATTCATCTTTAACTTTTGTTGCTCCGTAACAAGCGCCTGAATAAACTTTTGTTAAAGATACTTTGTCCACTTTCACCTCACAATGATACAATCCACCTCCCGAATGAGCTTTATCAATAGGTACTGTTCCGCTCGTAAAATAAAACTCAGTAGCTATTTGCTCTAAATCACTAATTGCCAATAAGTCATTTAAAATTGGGGATATGGTAAAATCAACATTATCTATTAGACCCATACCTTTCAACTGTTCCGAAATATCAGAAATGGCAGTAGAACAAATGATTACGAAATCTCCTTTTTTAATTTCAATTGGTGCCTTTATATCAATCTCTTCGTATTGTTCTCCTTGTAGGTTGGTTGAGTTATCGGCTATATAACTAATTCTTTCTCTTCCTATTTTTCGTATTGTTTTCTTAGCTACATTTCCAGATCCAAATAGAACAATTTTCTTTTTTTGGACTTTATTTAATTCTACAAATGTGGTTTTATTTAGCATTTTGTTTGATTAATTTTCTTGATAATATTTTTGTCTCAAATTTGATTGAAGGTGTACTTCTCCATAGGACCTTTCCACTCCATCAATATCAGTCTTACACCATTCGTTATTTTTGATAAACCATACTTTTGGATCTCTAAAAGTATCTGCTATCTCATCAAATTGTTTCTCAGTCCAACCTACATAGTCTAACCACCTCAACAAGTCTTTAGATTTGATAGGGTCTCTTCTTAAAACTTCTTTTATACCATCTTCACGTCCTAACTTCCCCCCTCTAATATCTTTTGAGGTATGATCTGTAGCTCTACCATATCCAAACTTTATCCATTTCATATAATCGTGGATTCCATTTTCGTGCATATCATCTAAGTTTGACATTCCTCTGTAGGTTCTTTCGAAAGGGTTATCAGCTTCTTTAAAAGCATATTTTTCAATCATCAACGGTCCATGCTCATTTGCATCCCACTTAAAGAAATTTGAGATGTAGATTCCTCTTATTCCTACTCTTTCAATTTCTTCATCTGTAGGGTATTTCCACTGGATCAATTCATGTTCGAAAATTTCGTCATTGTATTTCTTTGAAGCTTCAATAATATCATACC
>TARA_B100000963_G_scaffold325551_1_pt1 | contig 11398 bp, 6 predicted proteins | sample TARA_B100000963 | Tara Oceans TARA_B100000963 (sample SAMEA2622097) | marine metagenome | biome: marine biome (ENVO:00000447); feature: surface water layer (ENVO:00002042); material: "saline water (ENVO:00002010), including plankton (ENVO:xxxxxxxx)" | depth 5 m | reverse complement strand
CTGATCTCGACCTACTTTGGTTATTTCTTCGTTGGTTTGAGCATGATTGCCATCGGCATGGTGGCTTCCTTCCTCACTTCGAACCTCACCGTGGCCTTCGTTCTCGGGGTTGCCTACAACTCCCCCTTCGCCCTGCTCGCCAATTCGGAATGGGGCGTGGCCTACAACTTTTTGGATTTCAGCAGGGGAATCATCAGTATCTCGGGCATCGCCTTCTTCCTCGGTTTGGCGATTGCCATGCTTTACCTTTGTTCGATTCTGATTGGGCGACGCCATTGGGCCGGCAGCCCCGAAGGAACGAACAAAATGTTCCATTTCTCCGTTCGTGTCATCGCCTGTCTGGCCATGGCATTCTCCATCACCCAAGTCTTTCGGAACAATGACTTCATTCGCATAGACGCCACTGCCGAGCAACTCAGCAGCCTATCCGACGGTTCCATCGCCCTCTTGGAGGAAGTGAACCAACCGGTGGAGATCGATGCCTTCGTTTCTCCCGCGGAGGCGATGCCCGAGCAGTACGTGCAAACCCGCATCAACCTGCTCACCGCTCTTCGCGAAATCGACCGGGAAAGCAGAAACGTAACCGTAAGCATCAACGTCATCACGCCGGAGGACAACGCCTCCTCCACCGCGGAAAAATACGGAGTGGTCAACCAAAACGGGGTCAACCCTCCCCTCTTCGTCCAGGAGGAAGGTCGCTTCATGCCCTGGCAAAAGGATTTGTATCTTGGTCTCGTGTTCAAAGGAAACGGCGGGCAACAAACCATCCCATTCGTTTACAAGGGATTGCCCGTGGAATACGAAATCATGCGAACCCTCAGCTCGGTCAGCGGACCGAAGTCCAAAAAGAAACTCGGCGTATTCGCCACCGATGCTCCCATGTTGGGAACCGCGGGAATGGGAATCATGGGTTTCAACATGGGTGGGGGAACTCCCGCTTGGGAAGTGATCAACGAATTGCGCAAACAGTACGACGTTCAGGAAGTGACCGGAGGAAGCATCGTTCAAGGCGATTACGATGCCCTGATGGTGGTGCAACCTTCCACTTTGGACAACGCCAAGCTTGACGAACTCATTGCCGCCATCAAAGCGGGCATTCCAACCGCCATTTTCGAGGATCCCCTTCCCCTGATTCAGGGTGGAATCACGGGCACTTACGAACCCAGGCGGAACAACCAGCAAGGCGGCGGGCCCGGACAACCTCCTCCCCCGGCTCCCGAAAAAGGCGATTTGCAAAAGCTTTGGGATCTTCTCGGCGTGCACTTCAACGTCAACCCCAAGGAGAGGCTGACTTCGATCCAAAACGAACTGACTGCCCTACGCGCCGAGGCGACCGCGACCCTTGGTCAGGCACGGGGAAGATTTCCCGAAGTCGGGACCTTTTTCGCAAAGCTCAATGACCTGATCAACAAGGCATCCGAATTCGAAGCCCGAATCAACGCCAACGGCTCCATGACGAGCTCCGACTGGGACAGCCTGAAGCTCGATTCCCTCAGGGATGCGTTCAGCGGTCTCGATTACAACCACCCCATCCGAAACTACGCCGAACAGAAACTGATCTCTCCGGTGCAGACCCGACTGGCTGGAACCGGAAAGCGCATTCTTCGCGATTCCTACAATCCCTTCCCCAAAATTCCCCGTTCGGAAAACTTCCCCGACGAATTCGTCTACGTGGGAGGGCCGAATGCCTTCTTTGAGGGACCCGTCACCTCGGAGCTCCAATATTGCCTCTTCACCTGCCCGGGCTCTCTTTACGAAAACCCCAAGTCCACCCTCACCTTCAAACCCCTTCTCAAAACCAGGGGCGGTAATCTTTCGGGTACCACCAGTCTGGACAATTTCTGGACCGGAGGCGTGTTCGGAACCCCGAGAAGATTCAACCCCGACCGCACCCTTTATCGAGGCAATGGAGAATCCGAGGTGATCGCCGCTTCCATTAGCGGTTCCGTTGCCGACGGCAACCGAACCAATGAGCTGAACGTCATCCTCGTTGCGGATGCGGACGTCCTGGCGGATCCCTTCTTCAATATCCGCAGCCGGGGACCCGATTCGGACTTTCCGCTGGACGTGGACAACGTCACCTTTTCCCTCAACCTGATTGACCGGTTGGGCAAGGAAGACCGCCTACTTGAGATCCGTAACCGCAGACGCCTGCACCGCACCCTCGAAGAGTTCGAAAAGAGTATCGAAGCCGCCCGCGAAGTGGCTTCGCGAACCATTCGGGAAGCCGAGGCATCCATTCAGGGGATCCTGCAGGATGAAAACCGCAAGCTCAACGAAGCCTTGGCCGAAGTGCAAAACAGCCAGGGTTCGATGACTCAGGGTCAGTTCATGCAAGTCCTTCAAACCGAAGCCGCGAAATTGCAAAAGAACTTGGCCAAACGCGAACGCGAGCTCCGCCAGGAAACCAATGCGAAGGTCAAGGAAGCGGAGAGGTCCAGAGACCGCGAAATCAGGCAGAAGCAGGAGACCATTCAAAACCTCTCCGTATTTTTGCCCCCCATTCCCCTTTTGCTGATTGCCTTCCTGGTTTACCGAAAGAAACGAACCGCCGAAATTCAAGGCGCCATCGCCTCCCGGGTACGAGACTGAGCCGGACACCTTCCCAAATCATAGCTTTCAATTTTTGATCCCATGAACGAAAACAAAAAGACTCTCCTATTCCTTGCCGTAGCCGCCGCTTGCATTGGCTTGGCCTTATCCACCAACCCCACCCAAAGGGATCCCAGCGACAACACCAACCGCATGGGGCAACCGCTTTTCGAATCCTTCGATCCGCGGGCGGCGACGGGAATCGAAATCGTTGAGATCGACGAGGAGAACCTGGAGGCCAAATCGATTGAAGTGGCTCAAACTCCGCAGGGGTGGTTCATCCGCCGTCCCGGCAAGCCGGACTATCCCGCCAACGCGGACAATCAGGTGAAGGACGTTTCCACCATTCTCTTTGACCTTAGGATCATTGACCAGGCGGCGGAAGGCGCCGGGGAGCACGCCAAGTTTGGCGTCGTCGATCCGACCAAGGGGCAACCCGGCGATCCCGGCATCGGAAAAATGATTGCCCTCAAGAACAGTTCCGGATCGAACCTCGCCCAGTTGATCATTGGAAATGAGGTGGAAGGGCTCAGCAGCACGCGTTTCGTTCGCAAACCCGATGAAAATTCGGTCTACCGGGTGGAAATCCAAAACGTCGGTGACGTCTCGACCAAGTTCGTTGACTGGGTGGAGAAGGATTTTCTCGATTTGGACAAGTGGAACGTCAAGCGGGTGACCCTGGACAACTACGAAGTCAATCTGGCTCAGGGACAGCTTAACCGCACGAATCCTCCCTTCGTCCTCGATTACGAGGATTCGGAATGGAAACTCTCGGGCTCCCCCCTCACTGACCTGGAGGAACTGAACAAAGACAAACTGGACGGCATGAAAGACGCCTTTGACGATCTCGAGATCATTGACGTCGAACGCAAACCCGAGATTCTGGTCAACAACCTCAGGCAAGGAAACGAATTCTTCTCGAACCTCAAGGATGCCAAGAACCAAGCGGTCGTACAATCCCTTCAGCAGAAGGGCTTCTACACCGTGGCGGTGCAAAACCCCGAAGGGGAAACCGTACCAAAGGTCGTATCCAACAAGGGGGAAATTCTCGTGGGTATGAAGGACGGCGTGGAATACGTGCTCCGCTTCGGAGACATCTACCGCGGATCCGAAGAGGACGAGAATGCCACGGGAGACAGCCGCTACATTTACGCCTTCGCCCGGGTCAACGAACAACTCCTCGAGCAACCTTCCATGGAGGCTGTGCCCGCCCCTCTGGTCGAGGAAAAGCCAGCCCCCTCAGAGAAGGAAGATGGACAGGAAGAGGGTAAGCAAGGTCCCGAAGGGGACGAAGGCGAGCAAGCTCCTCCTCCGCCTGCCGCGCCCCCGGGCCCTCCACCCAATTTCACCCCACCATCCCCTCCTCCGGGAATCGCTCCTCCTCCTCCTCCTCCGACCGCGCAGGATTCGGTTGCGGTTGAAGCTCCCACCGGAGACGCCAACGCATCCTCCGCCGGAGAAGAATCCGAGTTTGCCAAAAGAAAAGCCGACCGGGATGCGGAAATCGCCCGCATTCAAGCCGCCAACGCCACCAAACGGCAGGAATTCAAAAATAAGGTTGCCGAAGCCCAGAAGCGCGTCGACGAATTGAATCAGGAATTGGCCGGTTGGTACTACGTCATTTCCAACGAGGTGTACGAAAAGATTCGTCTGGAGAGAAAGGATTTCGTGCAAGCCAAGGAACCCGAAGAGGGAGAGAAACCCGAAGAGGTCAAAGCCTCTCACATTCTCATCTCCTACAAAGGAGCCGACCGGGCCGATGCCCAAGTGACCCGTTCCAAGGAAGAAGCCAAGGAGGAAGCGGAAAGGATTCGCAGGCAAATCGTTGAGGACGGAGAGGATTTCGCCCTTTTGGCCGCCAAGCATTCCGACGGTCCCTCCAAGACCAAAGGCGGGGATTTGGGCAAATTCAAGTTCGAAGTCATGGCCAAACCTTTTTCCGAAGCCGCCTTCGCCCTCGAAGTCGGAGCCGTATCCGAGGTGGTGGAAACCGGATTCGGGTTCCACGTCATCAAGAGAACCGAATAAGCATTTCATTCACCTTCCCAGCCACCGCTTCCCAACTTCGGGAAGCGGTGGCTTTTTTACTTTGTGGAATCCCGACAAATCGGTAGGGTTTATTCATGCCACTTCCCTTCCTAAGGAAAAAGAAGAGTCCGCTTTGGGACCGGATCCATTCGGACGACGCCACCCGCCTCAGGCTTAAGTACGATACCTACTACCATATTTTCCAGGAACAAAAGGGCACTCGGGTGACCAAGGACGGTCAGGAGTTCATCATGCTTTCAAGCAACGATTACCTTGGACTTGCCCGGCATCCCAAGATCAGGGAAGCGGGCATCGAAGCCATGAGGCAATGGGGTTCGGGAACCACCGGAGCCCGTTTGGCCAATGGCGGACGGATCTTTCATCAGCGACTGGAGGAAAAACTCGCCGACTTCGTCGGCAAGGAAGCCTGCCACGTCTTTTCCGCCGGTTACCTCGCCTGCGCCTCCGCGGTCACCGGATTTGCCGAACGCAAGGACCGGATCTTCGCCGACAAGAACCTGCACTCCTCTCTCTGGAGCGGCATTCAACTGAGCGGAGCGACCTGCGAACGCTTCGCCCACAATAACCCCGGCCACCTTCGGGAAATCCTCGAGGACGAGGAGGAGGCAACCGCCAAACTCTTCGTGCTGGAAGGCGTGTACTCAATGGAAGGCCACATCGCCAAACTTCCGGAGTTCGTCGAACTCGCCCAAGCCCACCGGGCCTTTGTGGTCCTGGACGACGCTCATGGATTCGGCGTACTCGGAGAGCAAGGCCGCGGAACCGCCGATCATTTCGGCCTGGCCGATGAAGTCGACGCGCTATGCTCCAGTTTTTCCAAGTCCCTCGCGGGGTCCGGTGGGTTCGTCGCGTCCACCCGGGAAGGGATCGATTACATGCGCAGTCACTCCAAGCAGACCATCTTTTCCGCCGCCCTCTCCCCGGCATCCTGCGCCTGCGCCGAAGCCGCGCTGGAAATTATGCGGGAGGAACCCGAACACCGGGAAAGACTCTTTCGCAACCTCAAGCGCTACCGATCCATCCTTGAGGCTCTGAACCTCGACGTTTGGGAAAGCGAGACCCCGGCGATCCCCATCGTTCTGGGAGAAAAGGAAAAGGTCTATTACTTTTGGAAGGCTCTCCTGGAAAAGGGCGTTTATACGATCATTTCCATCGCTCCCGGGGTTCCTCCCGGCAAGGATTTGATCCGCACCGCCATCTCCGCGGCTCACACCGACGAAGACCTCGACCGCATCGAGGAGGCCATGGCCTACGCCAAATCCAAAATCTGACTCATTTCGTCCCCGATCGGCGAAGCAGAATCCCCACGGCCTCCACAAACTTACCGAAGTTGACCGACCAAGGGCGGGTAAGCCCGCGGAACAAATAGGTTCGGGCATGGGCAATGCGGTCGGAAATCGCCTGTCTTGCGCGAATGCGCCCTCCCCACTTTTCCTGGAGCATCCGGGCATTTTCCTCGTTTTTGAGCTTTCGCCCCTCGCTGGCTCCCTTGACGTGCTCGACCACGCTGTCATGAACCACAAAATGAGCCAAACCCGCTTCAGTCATTCTGAGGCACAGGTCGACGTCCTCGCATCCGTTGAGGTAAGCCTCTTCAAATCCGCCCAATTCCAGAAAGACCTCCCTCTTGGCCAGACAACAGGCCGCAGTGACGGCGCTCCACTCCCGGACCTCTCCCTTGAAGGGACGATGCCAAAAGCCCTGCCCGTAATGCCTCGGGTTCCCCTGAGGGGCAAAGACCACCCCCATATGATCGAATCGCCGAGATCCCGCCAGTCTCTGAACGTTCCCGACCATTCCCACCTTTTCCTTCGACTCGAAGACCGCGAGCATCGGAATCAGCCAATCACCGTCAACGAAAACGTCATTGTTCAGAAAGCAGAGGTAGTCTCCCTTGGCTTCCCCGGCGATCCGGTTGTTGTTTCGGGCAAAGCCCTGGTTCTCCCTGTTGTGAAAGATTCGGTAGGGCTCCCGCAATCCATTCAGGAAGTCGGCGGTCCCGTCCTTGCTTGCGTCATTTACGATCAGGACCTCGTACTCGACTCTTCCCCTTAAGGTCCTCTCCAAACGCTCCAGGCATTTTCGGGTGCAGGCAAGCTCGCCGTAGACCGAGATGAGAATGCTGACTTGGGGAGCGCTCATCCTCCAGCTAACTCGAACGCCTTGCTCAGGCAGGAGGAAAGCCTTTGAGCGGTCCTGGTCGCGTCAAAGGATTCACGGGCATGTTTTTTGGCTCGTTTGCGGATGGATTCGTAGCGTCCGGGATCGGAGGCGAAATCCGCCAGAATTTCAACCCAGGCTCGAGGTCGGCGGGGATTGAGAGAAAAACCCGAAACCTCATCAATGAATGCCTCGGAAGCCCCGGCCTGATCCGAGGCCAGAATCAGGCAACCCGCTTCCATCGCTTCGGGGATGACGTTGGGAATCCCATCCCGGTCCCCTCGATCGTCCACGATCCCCGTGAAAAGCATGGCGTCGCTACCCAGACAGAGCTCGCTCACCTCCTCCTCGCTCTTCGATCCCACAAGCGAAACGGTGTCTCCCAGACCTTTCCTCCGGACTTCCTCCGCAAGCCTGGCTCCCAACCTGCCCGATCCCACGATCGACAGGTGAAAGAAAACGCCCGCCGACTGCAGTTCGCGGGCAATCTCCAGCTGATGAAAGTAACCCTTCTTGGGGACCAGCCTGCCCACACTGATCAGCCGGAGAGGAGACCCATCTCTTCCCACCTCCCAGGAATCGCGTTCGGTCCACCGGTCCAAGCCTCTGCGGATCAGCTTGATTCCGTTCTTTCCCACGCCCAATGCCTCCAACCGCTTGGCGGAAGACTGGGAGGAGGTTCGCACCATGGAAGCTTCCCTCAGTTTGAGCGGGAGCATCCAGTCCCCACCCTTGCGGAACAGATCGTAGGCGTGAGCCCCCATCGAATAGGGAATGCCGGTCAACTTGCTCAGCGCATAGGCGGCGGTGGCGGGCATGGTGGCCCAAATGCCATGAATGCCACGGTAGCCTTCCCTCCGAAAGCGCCTTGCCTCGGTCAGGGCAAACCCCAGACCCAAAAGGGTTTCATTGAAATTTTGCAGGTTCGGGCAGGGCGAGCCCCAGAGAAAGCGCAGCGCCGTGAGAAACTCCCTCGGCTTGATCATCGCCCAGTGGGGAATCCAGAAAAACAGGGTCCACAAACGCCGTTTGGGATACAAATGAATTTGCTTTCCCTCCCAGGTTGGCTTGCCTCCCCAAAGCGAATGAGCCTCGGGGGAAAAACCCAATTTTTCGAGCGCCCGCAGTTCCCGGCGTACGAAAGTCTCGGTCTTTCGGGGAAAGGTGGCGTAGAGGAATGCGACCTTCTCCAACGTTCTTGGGCTTCCTTGGTGAAGGAGAACCGAAATCAGTTATCCGAGACGTATTTGACGAAGCGTGGAACCGTTTCTTCCTTCTTCTCCTCGGCTCCGTTGGTCACGGATTCCCCCGAATCGTGATCCTTGCCGTTCGGAGTGACCACCGGTTTGGCTTCGATGGAAACCTGCCCATCGATCACCGGATAGTAATCGAAGGCCAACTTGATTTCCTCCGCGGTCGAAGTCTTCTCCTTGTTCACCGTTATTTCTCCCTGGAAACAAGCCAGCGGGTGACGAATCCGGCCAACTTTGACTTTCATCGAAAGCACGTCTCCCGGCTTGCAGATTCTCCGGCACTTCACCCCATCGCAGGAGGTGAAGAAGATGGTGTTCGGATCGACCTTCTCCTTCAGGGCGACGTTCTCTCCCTTGAGCAGGAAGAAGACGCACAACTGACCGAGTGCTTCGATCATGATGGAAGCGGGGAAAACCGGATTTTCCTTGAAGTGACCTTCCAAAAAATATTCGTTTCCGGAAATCCGGTAGGAACCCAAGGCCTCGTCCCCGTTGATGCTTACGGACTCGAGAAAGAGGAAGGGTTCGCGGTGAGGCATCAGGGCGGCGATTTCCTCGATCCGGTAGGTTTTGGCCCGGGAAGGGGGTTCCTCGCCCTTGGCCTTGGCGTGCAGGTAGGCCTTGACGTCGCCCACGGTGCGCAAATCCCGGAGTTCCTCATTGTCGATGCTGACCTCGAGGGTCTGCTCGACCAGCATCACGATCTCCAGCATGGTCAGGGAATCCATCCCCAAATCCTCGTACATTCTCAGCATATCGTCGCTGTTGGCGAGGATCTCCCGCTGATCGGGCTCGAGGTGCCGGTCAATTATGCCCATGACGATTTTCTCGACGTTACTCGCGTCCTTGTTCTTGCGAAAGGCAACCGCGGCCTCGAAGGTGCCGGGGGGGCAACGCTTGAGAAGATCCTTGAGATCATCCTCTACGGAAATGTTTGAATCCGGGCTCATGATGAGTGGGTGGTTTTGTTATTTTTCGGTCGTGATCTTGACTTTGATAGGGTAAGGATGACAACCGTTCGGTATATTTGAATCTTTAATCATGTCGGAAAACGAGTCATTGAGCAAACCTAAATCGGTCATCCTGACCTGCGCCCAACCCACGGGCAATCTCACCCTGGGCAACTACCTCGGAGCGGTGCGCAACTGGTCGGAAATGCTCGACCGGCACGAATGCTACTTCGGGATCGTCGATCTGCACGCCATCACCACGCCCTCCGAACCCGCGGTTCTCCGGCAAAACGCCTACCAGTGCGTGGCCCAGTACGTTGCCTGCGGTCTTGATCCCGACAAATGCCACCAATTCCTCCAGTCGCACGTCATCGGGCACACCGAACTCGCCTGGGTGCTGACCTGCCTGACCCCCATCGGGGAGCTCCAGCGCATGACCCAGTTCAAGGACAAGGCCGCCAAACTCGGCTTCAAGACCGCCGAGACCGACTCTCCCGACGGCGAGATCAAGTTTTCCCACGAAGGGGCCCGGGCTCAGGCCTCGATCAACGCCGGTCTGCTCTGCTACCCCGTGCTGATGGCCGCGGACATCCTGCTTTACAACGCCGACCTCGTCCCCGTGGGCGAGGACCAGCGCCAGCACCTCGAGCTCTGCCGCGATCTCGCCCAACGCTTCAACCACCAGTACTCCGAGACCTTCGTCATTCCCGAACCCTACGTGCCCAAGACGGGATCCCGCATCATGTCCCTAGCCGACCCCACCCGCAAGATGTCCAAATCCGACGACAACGACCGGGCCACCCTCTTCATCCTCGACGAACCCGACCGGATCCGCAAGAAGATCGCCTCCGCGGTGACCGACTCCGGTTCGGAAATCCGGGCCACCGCGGACAAACCCGGCGTATCCAACCTGCTGACCATTCATTCCGGACTCTCCGGCCGCCCCGTCGCCGAGCTCGAGGAGCACTTTTCCGGCAAAGGCTACGGCGAGCTCAAGAGCGAACTCACCGAACTCGTATCCGAGAGCCTCGCTCCGGTCCGCAGCCGTTACCGGGAACTCATCGAAGACAAGGCCTACCTCAAGACCGTGCTCGCCCAGGGAGCCGCCGCCGCCCAGAAGCGGGCCTACAAAATTCTCGCCAAAGTATACCGCAAAGTCGGCTTCCCCGAACGCGAACGGAACTGATTCATTTCCCGCCCCCCTGCATTTTTCGCTTGGTTCTTTCCCCCAAATTCCCCATGAAAGAAAAGTGTGGAAGATAGGATGATGGATATCGGCGACCGGGACGACGGTCGGGACGGCTTGGTGAAGTGGCCCTTTTACCTCTCCGCCCTCTTCATCTTCGTACTCATCCTCGGCTTCGCCTACCTGCACTTCGAAAAGACCGGCACCCTCGACCAGTGGCAGATCGTCACCTGCATCCTCGGTTCCGGTCTCGCGTCCATTCTCGTCTTTCTGCCCTACCTCATCGACCGCTTCCTGTTTCTGGTCTTCGACCCCGTCAACCGCAAGGACGAGGAACTGATCCGCAAAGTCTTCTTCGACCTAAAGGAAATGCGGGGCGAACTGGACGCCCTCTCCGTCAAGATCGACAAAGTGCCCACCCTGGTGGACAAAATCCTTTCCGACGCCGCCAAACCCGGGGACGACCCCGCCATCGGCAAGCTCAACACCGAACTCGAGGAGACCCGCGAGGAACTCGGGGACAAACTCAAGCGCCTCGAGGAACTGGCCGAACAGACTCCCCTGCTCCCCGAACCCGACCCGGGAATCGCCCAGGCCAACGACGCCATCTCCAAACTCGCCTCCGCCCTCAAATCCCTCGGCAAACAACTCGACACTTTGCAATCCTCCGTTTCCGAACTTCCCACCGAATTTCCCGCCCCCGCTCCCGCCCATCAACCACCTGAGATGGTTGCAAGCGTTCCCGAACCCAAACCCGAACCCAAACCCGAACCCAAACCCGAACCCAAACCCGAACCCGAAGAAGAACCCCAAGAGGAAGAGGAGGACGAACCCGAGGAAATGGAATCCCCGGATGATTCGGACGAATCGAAGGAAGAGGATACGGAAGAACCCGACGAACCTTTAGAAGAAGATTCCGACGAGGTAGACGAAGATGAGGAAGTCGACGAGCCCGAAGCGGAGGAGGATTTGCAGGATGAACCGGATGAGGATGAAGGCTCCATAGAGACTGTCGAGGACGACGGGGACGACGGGGAGGAAACCGTGGAAGAGGATACGGAAAGCGAACCCGAGGAAGAACCCGAAGAAGACGAGGCGCTTGGTGAAGAATCCGCCGAAGAGGATGCAGAGGAGGACGATTCGGAGGACGAGGACGGACCTGCGGAGTCCGGGGAACTCGATCTTGGCCTGCCCGATCCCGCGGAGAC
>TARA_B100000963_G_scaffold259736_1_pt1 | contig 11409 bp, 12 predicted proteins | sample TARA_B100000963 | Tara Oceans TARA_B100000963 (sample SAMEA2622097) | marine metagenome | biome: marine biome (ENVO:00000447); feature: surface water layer (ENVO:00002042); material: "saline water (ENVO:00002010), including plankton (ENVO:xxxxxxxx)" | depth 5 m | reverse complement strand
TCTTCAACTTCTCCATGATGTTTTTGTAAGTCATATAAATATTCTCTTCTTATCTGTGCGTAGGTTGGTGGTATGTTTGCATTTAAGTAAGCCATGTTTGAATACTATCATCAAAGTCTCTGTAGTCTATTGTAATTTCGTCGCCTATATTTATATCTTTTAAAGCTACGCCATCATCATTGACAGAGGGATTATCGCTGTGATTTAAATATTTTTCATTGTCTAGACCTAATACAAGTATGTTAGAATTTAATCTTCTTTCATAAGCATGAGTGTCTATAAGTTTTGCTAAAGCTAAAGGCATTTGAGGCAGTTTATTTTTATCAAATTCCATTTCAAACTCAGGTCTTTCTTCTTTTATCTTTTCACCTTTTTTTATATTTTCTTTTGAAAAAACTCCAACACCATGTATTTTACTTTTATCTAAATAAGTGTCTATCAAAAACATTATTTAATACTACCCCAATTAGGACCAGCTTCATAGTCTACTTTGTTTGGTATCTTTAAGTCAACTGCGTTTTCCATTACATCTTTTATTTTTGCTGCCTCTAAATCATTAATAACAGATATATCTAATTCATCGTGTACCTGTATGTGTGGTGTAATACCTTCTTTATATAATTCTAACATAGCTTTCTTAGTCATGTCAGCAGCTGATCCCTGTATGAGTTTGTTTAAGGCTTTGTATGTAAATGCTCGACGTGTTGGATTGTTATGCCAGTAATTTTTTTTAGGATTGCCATCTTTATCTTTTAATATTTCATCTTCGTCGTCTTTTAAATATGGCCCCATCTTCTGTAGATCTTGCATACGTTCTTCATCTTCAGGTGGTATGTATTTACCCCAATCACTGCCACGTAAAATAGGCTCGTATTTAGGAAATCTACATCTTCTACCTAATAAAGTTTTTATCTGACCTTTTTTAGCGCCAGCTTTCATAACCTCATTCATTAATTGTTTTACAAACGGAACTCGTGAATGATATTTCTCAAAGAGTTCTTCCGCTTTGTACTTTGTTACACCTAACTCTGCTTGTAACTTTGCTTTTCCCATGCCATAAAATAAACCAAGGTTAATTACTTTAGCTTGTTCTCTAGGTATCTCTGCCATCTCAGCGACTATTTTGTGAAAGTCTGTTGAAGAATCTGTGTCGTATGAATCTGCAATTGTATTTACAGATGGTAAACCATAACGTAGTGCATAGTGTGCAACAAGTCTTGGTTCCTGTTGCGAGTAGTCAAAACAACCCCACTTGCATCCTTTCTCAGGTATAAATAAACTTCTAATCATAGGACCTAAAACTTTATCTCTCGCAGGTATCTGTTGTAGGTTTGGATTAGAATATGAAAAACGTCCGGTAATTGTACCACCATCATCGGATCTGATTTGATTTATCTCCGCATGTATTCTACCTTTGTGTTCATGTTTTAATATTGTATCTATGAATGTTGTGTTTACTTTGTTAATCTTTCTTGCCTCTGCTATCTTTTGTATGATAGGATGTGGATGATTAGAAAGGAAATTTTTAGTAAATGAAGGCTCATTGGATTTCGCGGTACGTTCGTAAGATAAATTTAATTTTTGAAAAACTTTTTCAATCGATCTTGCTGCCCATATTTGGACATCTTCTTGTGTTTCTTGTTGAACTTCTCGCAATAACAGTTGCTCTTGTCCAATCAATTCCTTACGCAAGTCGTAAGCTCTTTGAGTATCTACGCGAACGCCTAAAAAACGCATATCAACGAGACAAGGAAAAAGATCCGTTTCAAGATTAAAAATCTCTTCAAGATCATTTTCTATAATTAATTTTTTTACATGTTGCCAAAGTTTAAAAGTTAGCTCTGCATCTTTTTCAGCGTATGCTCCCACTTCGTGTGCAGGTAATCTCCACATGTCCGCTTTAGCATCTAGTCCTCTTGACTTAGCAGCTTCATTTAATGCTCTTTCGTTTTTACCTTCGTTCAAAAAATGCCAGGACAGAGTATTGAGTGTGTATGAAAATCTGTTTTCGTCCAACAATGAACACGCAATCATGGTATCTACCACTAACCCATTGATATCTAAGCCTAAACTACGTATCCAACATACGTCATACATGGCATTGTGAAATATTTTTGTAGCTGGACACTCAAGTATATCTTTAAACCATTTTAAAGTTGTATCTCTATTCATGTTAGGACCCTCTTGATGGGCGATAGGAAAATACCACTTATCATTATAGGTAGCTACAGCTATTCCCACAACCTCACCATTACCCACAACTGCACCTGATCCTTTTGATTTTAGATCTGGATCTCTTGTTTCTAAGTCAATGGCAATCTCATCATAAGATCTAAGATCAGGATACTCTGTAGGCTGCACCCACTCTGTTTGTGGTAATATCATTTGTTCTTCATGTCTCTCATTTTTTTTAATTCTAACTGGCAGTAGTGTATTATTTTTTTAATATCCTCTGCGCCTCCTTTACGTTGATAGCGGCAAACGTATTTTACAACGTTTCCTTGAAAGAACGATAGATCGTTTTTAGAAATAAACTCATAAGGTTGAATGGGAAACTTAGTGTAGTGATTCCCGCCGACCTGAGTATACTGTGGAAACGCCTCGTCCAATATATTTTTATCTGTCATAGTTGATACTCCCTTAATTTCTTTTTTGCTCTCAGTTTATATAGATTATTTCGTGCTCTCGTGATTCCCACATACCACACTCTATGCTCCTCATCTTGTTTGTCAACACTTGATTTGATTCCTTGTTGTACAGTACGTCCTTGATGCAAAGATAAGATTACATTATCTTCCTCACCACCTTTTATCGCATGAATCGTTGACAACCATATTCTTGCTTTTTCTTTTAAATTTTCTTTTGATGCAATTAAATTTCTTAAATATAAAATCTCTTTTTGATCTGCTACAAACTTATCATACCATGGAACTTTAACATCCCAGTTAGCTGTAGGTATAAATTCTTTAACTGCACTAGTTTCTTTGTCATCAAGTAATTCACCCAGGGTCCATTTAGTGTACGCAACTGCAGCTTCGTACATACCAACTTTAAAACTCTTACCTTTATTACTTTGATAATAAAAATTTTTACGTTTTAAATCTTTCATGATATCTAACAAATTGCTTTTAGTTCTTGTAAGTATCAACCACTTACCCTGTGTAAGATCAACCTGATTGATATCAGATATATAATGTGATTCACCTTCGTGATCTCTTGGATAATATTTTTTTAGTTTTCTAATCCCAACAATATTATTAATAGGTCTTGTCGATTCCTCTTGAACAGCTTTTGATATACGTCTAGATCTTCTTAACACAATCTCTCTTGCAGGTTCTTTTACAAATCTAGTTACGTCAGCTCCAGCCCAAGCATATATAGCCTGATCGTCATCACCTGCTAGATACATTTGTTCACAATGATATTTTAATTTATCATATAGTTGCCACTGTAATGGTGATAAGTCTTGTGCTTCATCAATGAATATAGCTTTAAATACCGGTATCTTGTCAGAGTTTAATACTGCTTTTACAATATCGTTAAAATCAAAAAGATTATTTTTTTCTTTGTACACCTGAAGATTTTTATAAATGTGATTTAGTGTATCAAAGTCATTAACTTGTTTTTTATCATGTTCGTTTAAATCAAACTCTTGTCTAATTGTTATGTCTTTGTTTATTGACCTTTGTATCATTTGAAAATATGGGTTATTGCAAGTTAAGAAATGTGTTTCTTCTTCGTTGTATTTATCTGAAAATGAAACTCTTATATTTAATTTTTTACCAAGATCTTCGTAGTGATATGGTTGCATAATATCTTCTTCACTTAATCCAAGTAAGTGATAACAGAATGCGTGTATGGTTTGAAAGTATGGAACTTCTTTTTCAGAAACATTAATTCTTTTACGCGCTTCCTCTGCAGCTTTTCTGGTAAATGCAAAATAACCTATCTTATGTAAAGGCACGCCAATACGTTCGTACGCTTTTACACGTCTAATTAATCTAAATGTTTTACCGGTGCCAGGTGGTCCGTAGATCTTATTGATCTTTTCCATTGGCTTTCTTAAACCCATCCTTGAGTGATCCAGTCCAGCCATATGATCCATAATGTGTTGTTTTTCCATCAACTACTCCATAAAATTTAAAACCTGATTTTTTAATTAAGTTACAAAAATTAACATCTTCACCCCACCATGTTCCGTCTTGTGTAAAAGTGGTGTCCCAAAAATTATAAAAATATGAATTTGCTTTTTCAGATATTATTTCTTTTTGTTTTATTTTAAGGTGTGGATTATCCTTAATTAATTTTTCATAAACTCTTCTATGAATTAATGTCAGACCTGCAGGTCCTACTTTTAATTCTACAATACCTTTTTGATCTATTTCAATATTGTTTGGATCGTCAAACTCCACAGAAAATTTAACTACATTGTCTTGTGTTTTTTTTCTGTATGGCACACAAATGGCGTCTTTGTTAGCTAATATCATACGACCTACAACGTCAGGTTCAAACTCCATATCCGCATCTATAAATAATTGATAATCAAACCCTGATTCTAAAAACATTGCAGTCAATACATTTCTTCCATAACCAACGTAAGGACATTTAAATGTGCCTATCTCTGCTGGCATTTTAGCAATAGTAAATTTATTAAATAATTTTACCAACGATAAACAAGTTGATACATGCATCAAATCATATGTTGGCATAGATATATAAATTTTAGGTGGTTTCGTCATACTATATTCTCCTTATCTTCTATTTCTATTATTTCTTCTGGTATCTCTTCTTTTTCTAAACCTTCCTTTGGAAGTTTTAAAACTCGTAATGGTGGAAATGATTCTTCGTTATCACCTTTTGGAAATCTTTTTTGACAATCAAACTCACCTTTAAAATATTGTTTAACCATTGTAGCTGTTCTTGCTCGCTCTTGATTCCAATCTCCACGTTTTAATTCATCGTAAAACTTATCATACACAAAATAAAAATGTTGATCTTCGTGTAATACAGATCCACTTTTAAACGCTGCATACGAGCTAGCTTTTGGTCCATTAACATATACAAATAATTCTTTCTTTAACATATCTACCGGGTTTGTACCTGCAGGTGGTTGAATTGTTTCCATGGTTGCCCAAAGTCCATTTAATATATTTTGATATTCTTTTTCTTTTATACTTGGTGGATAGGTTGTTGTATGATCTGCTATAAGACTACGCATTTGTTTCATTTCGTTAAACTGTTTGATGCTACGTGCATGAACTTGTACAATTTTATCTGCAGCAACTTCCACATTAAAAAAATATTCGTGATCAGGTTTGTACATAATTCTAATTAAACCTGATACTGATGGCCACTGCGAATCAAAGTGACCACCAATACCAAATTTTCTTTTTAGACATGTGCCCCTCGCACAATATGATGATATAGGTAAATCATTACATTTAAAACCTGCTGTATCTTTTTTCCAATACTTAATCTTTTCTTCTACTTTACCATCGCCCCATATCTCATCGTATAAAATATAGTTTCTAGCGGCTTCTAATACTTTCTTTTCCCAGTTCTCACTAAATTTCTTTTTAGCAAACACCATGTAGTTATATAAAAATCTATCTCTTTCATCTTTTAGTTTGGTCCCTGATTCCTGTATCTCTTTGCAGATCATCTGTAAACATGGAGGGCCATCAGCAAACTCTTCCGGTCCACCGGTCAATACTTCTTTTATTTTTTTATTACTAACTTCTTGTAAACTTTCTTTTGTTTGTAAGTTAGCCTCAATTACTTTTAAAAAATAATCTAAATCCATTTTACTTCCATCAGGTCTGTATGCTCTTCGTTCGTTACCATTAAAGTATGGAAGATTAATAAAACTACCCGTGGTTCTTTCTCCATTTTGATTTTTACCAAGAGCAGTTTGTTTAGGAAATATTTCTGTCTTTGCTGGTAAACCAAATAAAAATAATAGATTAGATAAAAATTCTCTGATTAAAGATGCAGGTACTTTTTCTTTTGTAAATACATAAATGTGAAGCCCACCACTTTTAGACTCAATAGGAATTACAGGTAAACTTTTTTTATCAATAACTTTTAAATATTTTTGTAAATCAAATTTTTCATAGTCATCAGGATCAACATCTATCGCACCAAAGCTTGCCATACTCTCGTCATCACATGCTTGTAGTCCAATTGATTTCTGTCCTTTTAAATGATCCTCGTAGTCTTTGTCTGTGATAGGTCTTTTAGCCCAACCATAATCACCAGGGTCAAATTTAAGTTTGTTTGTTTTAGGATCATAATATCCGTTCTTAACATTACAGAAACCAAAGTCTCTTTTTAATCCGCTAAAATATTTTTCAAATTCTTTCATTTAAATATCTTTTTAACTCTTTGTCTTGAACGTTTTCTGGTATCTCATTTTTATAAAATATCCTGTAGCTGTCACTACCATATTTACCAATGCCAAATAGTTCTGTTGCGTCTTTACCATCCCAGGTTAAATAGTCTTCTGTCATCCTCCATATTCTATTAGATCGTACATATTTCATACCTAATTTTTCTAAATGTGTTGCAATTTCTTGTTTATTTGATTGTAATAATAACTCCGGAGTTGGAAACTTCTTGAAGAAAGATGGTAATAGTTTTTTTACTTTCTTTCGCCCTGTCTGGTTTAGACAGATAACACCCACCATATGCTGCCAGACGTTCTCCACTTGTTGTTGAACCATGAGATCATCTCGCATGACAATTCTATCATTTCTATTTTTTAGAGATTGTTGATAACTCTCTTTCAAGTCTACCTGTTCTTGTTCAAATTTATCTACTTCTTTCATAATTAATTAGGGCGCCTCCACTCTCGCTTCAGCGCCCCTCTCGCGAATGTCCCTTTAAGGAACTCTGTTATACAATGTCTCCAGTAGTTTTAGGCGCATCATATTTTGGTTTAGCTGCACCTTTAGATACTGTCTTTTGAAGTTGTTGTGCAACCTCATACAGTCCAGCATCTTCTTTATTACTGACATCAAGATTTCTAACTCTTGATGGTTTGTAGACATGCCAGCTTTTACTACCTGCTGTCTTACCCACAGTTTTTAAATTGTAAACTGCTGAGTACGCAGCCGGGTTGAAAGAACCATCTGCATCTGTGAATCTAAGATTCTTGATCAGATTGTTTAGCTCTCTTGCTGGTGTAAGATTAGAAGATCGCATAGCAATTACTGCTGGTCTAGGTTCACCTTCGACCAATGCTAATACGTAGAAGTATGCAGTTTTCTCTACATAGTTTCCGTTAGGCAATCTATACCTACCGTTCTTTTCCTCCACAGCATCCGCTGGAATCTCTAAATGAGTTCCGACTGGAGCTGAAGCACTGTCGCCTCTCTCCTGCCATTCCGGATATCTAGTTTGAGAATGTGCGATGACCACGTTTAGTCCCTCATTACCATCAATAAGTTGCGTGAAGCCTGCTGCATATATCATGCCAGGTTTAGCACCATCAACGTATTTTGGATCTCTCTCATTGCATTCTGGTGAAAGCTGATGAAGAATTTTTAATATCGGAGTTGATACATCGTCCGATTTAATTTCTTCAGCGCCTTTACCAGCATCGCCTCTGAGATTGATAGTGGCAAGTGATCCTGCACTATTCTTTTTTACTACTTCTTTATCCATAATTTACTCCTTAATGTTTGTTAGTTTAGTAGTTTAGTTTTTGGTTTTGATATGAGTTTGATTTCCTTCAAACGTTGTAAACAACTCTGCGGGTATGCTACCACCTTTTTCATGATAGTCCCGCAAAGTTGTTCTAAGGGTTCCGGCATGAACTGCAACTTTCCGATCGGGTTCATAACCTTGTCCTCGTGCAAGTGAAGCATATTGCTCCGCCTTGTTATCTTCGTTTAGACCGAACTTAACTGTGATCTCATTTTTCACAATCGCTCCCAGTCCATTTTTCCGAAGCCAGTCGTGTGCCTCTGCTGTTTTAGCAGCAATGATTGAAGCACCAAATATATTTTTAACGGATATTTCTGATCCGTCTTTTAGTTTTAATGTTTTAAGATTCAACTGATTCATTAGATCAGGAATAATAATATTAGAATAATATTTTTCTCTTTCTTTTAGTTCTTTTAATTTTAACTCTTGATTAATTACTTCTTGTTTTATTTCTTGAAGCGTATTAATTTCGTTTGAGAGTTCGTCTGGATTGACGTTTGACACCTGATTTGGTGCATCTTTTCTTAGGTCTATAGTCATAGCTTTCCTTATATGTGTTTGTTAGTTTAATCATTAATAATAATTCCTTTTTGCAATTCGAAATATAGTGATAATAAATTTAGTGTCAACTTATTTTTGAAAAATATTTACTTCTATAGGATAATAAGTTTTTTCTTGACGATCCCATTTTAAAAGTTTGTACTTACCATTAGTTGTATCTGAAACTAAAGAACAGACTACACCTATGATTGCAGGATCACCTGATAATAAAAGATAATCGTCTTCAGTATAATTCTTTAGAAGAGTTCTAAGTTTCATTACTAAAGGTCCTGGTGAATGAATCATCTGTGAAAATTCTGGAAGCAATGACACAATCTCACCATATTTTTGTGCACCAACAATATTATATTTAGGTTCACCTTTGCTGGTTCCTGGTATGTCTTGGATTAAATAAACTTTGCTCATTGACTTTTTAACTTTCAAGTAATATATAACAATTAGAAAGTAAAAGTAAACATGAATTATAAGTTTAAAACGAAGCCATATGAGCATCAGTTAAAAGCGTTAGAACGTTCTTGGGATAAAGAATACTTCGCCTATTTTATGGAGATGGGTACAGGTAAATCTAAAGTATTAATTGATAATGCATCAATACTTTATGATAAAGGCGAGATAAATGGATTGTTATTAGTGGCACCAAAAGGTGTTTATAAAAACTGGTACGATGGTGAGATACCAACTCACATGGTAAATCACATTGAAAAAAAAGTTGTACTTTGGGAAACATCTAATTCGTCCATAGAAAAAATAAAAGAGTTAAACACACTCTTTGCAACAGGAACAGACTTTCATATTTTAGTTATGAACGTAGAGGCATTCTCATATCCAAAAGCTACAGAGTTTGCTAGACGTTTTTTATCCTGTCACAAAGCAATGATGGCAATCGATGAATCTACAACTATCAAAACCCCTACGGCAAATAGAACTAGAAACATCATGACGTTAAAACCACTTGCGAAATATAGAAGAATATTAACAGGTTCACCCATTACCAACTCACCGCTAGATCTATTTAGTCAAGCAGCTTTTCTAGATAACTATCTGTTAGGCTTTGATTCTTTCTGGGCATACAGAGCTCACTACTGCATTATGAAAACAATGAATTTAGGATCGCGATCTGTCAGTGTGCCGGTTGGTCCAAATAAAAGAAACATACCAGAGTTAGAAGAAAAAATAAAAAAATTTAGTGAGCGTGTTTTAAAAGACGACTGTTTAGATTTACCTAAAAAAACTTTCTTGACACGTAAGATAGAATTGACTGGTATACAGAAAAAACTTTATACTGAAATGAGAAAGTATGCGATCTCAGAATTAGAGGGTAAGGTTTGTTCTACGTCTACAGTGATGGTGCAGTTGTTACGACTACATCAGATATCTTGCGGTTACCACGCAACAGATGATGGCAAACCTCAACAACTTCCATGTAATAGATTAACAGAACTGATGGATATACTTTGGGAGATATCAGGTAAAGCTGTGATCTGGTCCTACTATGTCGAAGATTGCAGAAGAATCATAGAAGAAATAAAAAAACATTTTGGAGAAAATTCTGTCGTAGATTATTACGGTGCCACAGCCACGGAGGACAGACAAAAAAATATTAAAAAATTTCAAGAGAATCCTGAGTGTAGATTCTTTGTGGGTACAACAGGCACAGGTGGTTTTGGAATTACATTAACTGCAGCTAGTACAATGATTTATTATTCTAATGGTTACGATTTAGAAAAACGTTTGCAGTCAGAGGCACGTATTGATCGTATAGGTCAAACTAAACCTATGACTTACATTGATCTTGTTGCAGAAGATACAATAGATATTAAGATACAAAAAGCTCTACGTACTAAAATGAATATAGCTAGTGATGTGATGGGTGAAGAATTAAAATCTTGGATTTAAAAAAATCCTCTATCTAAAGCTTTCTCTAATAGCAGAAGTGATACTGCCCCAACAGTACCCAATAACACCCAATAGATCTTGTCTATCTTACCGCCCAAATCGTGTATACCATCATGCATATGTTTAACATCTTTCTTTAATCCAGTTATATATCCATAAATAGAAAGCAGGTGCTCTCTTGTAGTTTTGGGTCTAATTTTATCTCCGTTAGGCATTATGTTGTCATTCCTCGTTCTCTAAGCTTAATAGCTTTTTCTTCATCAGAAAGTAACGCATTCTCAGTTAGCGTCAATCCGTCATTTAGTTGCGCCATCTGACCACTGTTTACAACATTTGGATTAGGCGCTGCGCTCGAAACCTGAACAGGTATATCAGGTGTTATTAATAACTGTGATGTTTTTTGTGTATCTAACAAATAGTTATTTATATCTAGATCAAAATCTTTATTTAATTTTAATCTTATCATATCGTTTTCCATTCTCTCTATAATAGATAATACTCTTTCATTTAATATATTAGGTATTTTTTTATCCCTAGCTAAATCTTCTATACCTGCAAGTTGACCTTTTGTAATTAGTAATGGAAAAAAAACATTGTTCTCTATATCACTATACAAAGGCAACTCACCTCTTTTACCAAACATTTCTTCAATCTTATCATCTCGCATACCTAAAGTTTTAACTGCATCATATACTCTTCTTAACTTACTCATGTCTTCGTAAAAAGATTTATTAGCTTCAAAGTATTGTCTGATAACTGCATTAGGATCTGTTACAGGATCACCTGTTCTTAAATTTTCAAATATTTTTTTGCCTTCATTTCTTTTTGATTCTAGAAAATCTGTAATTTTAAAGTTTAAATTTTGTTCTAATTGTAACGGTACTTTTCTAAAACCCACAAATCCTAACAATTCATCTGGTATTTCGTAGTTGATACCTTTTTGAGATTTTTTTTGTATAGCATTAATTAATCTTCGTAACTGTGGCAGTGATCCAGGTGATAATGTGTACGCAACGTGTTTAGTGGATTTAGCCCATTTAGTCATCAGACTATCATCTGGATTCCAAACAGGACTACCATTATCTTTAACACCATTTCTAATCATGACATCTGCTACCGCACCAACCCAAATAGATTCTGAGAAAAATGGCTCTAATACTTTACCTAAAGCTCTTGATAAACCATTTGCAAAACCAACAATAAGTGGATCATCTTCGTTAGCAGCTTTTGCTTTTTCAACATTAG
>TARA_B100000963_G_scaffold361800_1_pt1 | contig 11412 bp, 9 predicted proteins | sample TARA_B100000963 | Tara Oceans TARA_B100000963 (sample SAMEA2622097) | marine metagenome | biome: marine biome (ENVO:00000447); feature: surface water layer (ENVO:00002042); material: "saline water (ENVO:00002010), including plankton (ENVO:xxxxxxxx)" | depth 5 m | reverse complement strand
CCGCTCCGACTTGGCCCGCTCCGACTTGGCCCGCTCCGACTTGGCCCCCCTCCATATCCATAGATTCTACCGGTTCATCTCTTGGGTCTGAAATCCACGATTGGTCTTCTAATCTAGGTCCTTGTTGTTCAGTTGCTTGTAATTTATAATTTTTATAAAGAAAATCATAGATATTCAATTGTTCATTTAATTCATCTAGGATATATTCACTATATTGAATACTTTTGTAGCGCTCTTTCAGATCACGAGTATCAACGACTGAAACCTTTTCCTCCATAACATCCTGAAGTAGTCTTCGTTTCAATACAACCTTACGCTTACCCTTTCCATCCGACCTTCTTGTTTTCCGATCTCGTTGTCTGGGTTTCAGAGAGTTTCGTTTTTGGGGAGTTTGAGATTTAAAATTAAAGGTATTGTGTTTCAAGGTAGTCAGAGGGTTACGATTCGCTGTTTTATACGGATTACCTCCTTCTATATCTCCAGAAGAACTTATTCCTAACCACGGTTTCTTTGGGGGTGTTTGAAAGATATCGTGAGATGTATCGTGTCCACATAGTAAGGTTGTCACACGAAACACCTTTTCATCTACGGGTATTTGTGGGTAGACGCTCATATATAATTAGATTATAAAAAAATAATGGTATATATATAGTGGGATGTTTTCTTTTAGGAAATCCTTACGACGGTATGGTGGTAAGAAGAGTTCCGGTAAGAAGGCTAAGAAGAGTACCGGTAAGAAGGGTAAAGGGAAAAAGAAGACTCTTCCTAAAAAGTCTCGCCCTAAAAAAACACAAAAGAAACAGAAAATCAAAGGAAACTATACGAAAAAGAAAGCCACCGCTAAAAAGGCTAAAAAGGCTAAAAAGGCTAAAAAGGCTACAAGGGTTGAAGGACCTGAGCCTATGCCTACCCCCAAACATCTTGATCCAGGTGTGATGAAGAGTATTATGCAGCATATGGATAATCCTACAAATGCCGATAATTTCGCTAAGGCGTTTAGAAAACGAGCTCCCAAGGGTATGGAGGTTGCCCAAAAGTTAAATAAATTAAAAGAATATGGTGATTATGAATACGACGGAGACTTTAGTTATACGATGGATCTTCCTTGTGGAGATCCAGGTGTAATGGGAACGATTTTATCTATTGTTAAGGAGTTTCACGTCGTAAATCTACTTATTAAGTATGACTTGAGCGAGTTACCCAGTAATATTGGAGAACTCAGTAATCTAAAAGAATTAGAACTAGTTACCCCTAGATTAACCGGGTTACCGCATTCACTCACAAACCTACGCAATCTAAGGCTTATACAGATTGAGGGTGATCCTGTAAAAGGAGCCTTACCCAATAGTATCTTGGATCAGATATGTAGTATGTTAGGTGGCCTTACACGACTTCATGTCTACAATTGTGGATTTACCCAAATACCGAATAGTATCTCATATCTCAAGAATCTAGAGGTGTTATCTATAGTCCATTGCCCGATGGATGAATATCAGGTAAATCCCGCGATAGGTTCACTTACAAATCTAACCACATTAACATTGGTAGATATGAATCTACGGTCTTTACCTGAAGAGATAGGGAATCTAACAAATTTACAAGAATTATACGCATCTAACAATCAGTTGGATTCGTTGCCCGATAGTTTTGGAAATCTCACAAATCTAACTACATTATCATTGAATCAGAATCAATTTAACAATACATTTCCAAATAATTCAAGTGGTCTAGGGGGATTAACTAACCTAGAAACGTTACTGTTGATAGACAATCCAATTACGGTTTTTCCCCCAAGTATACAAGCACTGATTGAGGTAGAAGGTAGTCTTATTACCAGAGATAACGTTTATGTAGAGCTACCCGGATCCGATTCAGATGAAAGCCACGTGTCGGCTACCGACGGTGAATCAGACTTTGAATCGGAAGATTCAGTAGTATCCGAAGCCGACGGCGTATTGGTTCCAGATTCAGATTCAGATTCAGATGAGGAGACTCTCGTACCACCTACTGTGAACCCTTTTCCAATCATTGACGCCAACGCCCAAAGGTATCCTTCTAGTGAAGAATTAAGCTAAATAAAGTTAAAGATTAAGTTATTCTGTTATAAAATGGGTATTCCAGTGTTTTTTAAAACCTTAATTACAGATTATACTCACGTAATTAAACCTTTGTCTCCTAATTCAGTGGAGGCGTTATTCTTTGATTTGAATTGTTTGATTCATCCGTGTTGTGCCAAAGTCACTGATGGAGATGAATCGGCTATGATTGTATTGATTATAGAGCATATTCATAAATTAATTCAGTTGACCGGAGCGACCTTCGTATATCTAGCCATTGATGGACCGGCGCCCAAAGCCAAAATGATACAACAGAGGACCCGACGTCACAAAAGTGTCTTGGAAGCCAAACCCTGGGACACCAACGCAATCACCCCAGGAACTAAATTTATGAATCGATTAAATGATGAATTACACAAGGAATTTCAGGGAACCGGTGTACTTATATCTGATTCTAGTGAACCCGGTGAAGGAGAACACAAGATTTTACAATATCTCAAAACAAATAAACCTCAGTTTGCTAGACAACGAACGTGTATTTATGGTCTAGATGCCGATTTGATTATGCTGGCCTTAGTTTCGGGACTCAAAGATATTTATTTACTACGAGAACGAACTTCATTTAATCTAGAACAAATGGATTGTGAGTATTTGTATTTAGATATTACCGCCTTAAAAAAAGAGATCTTAGCTGAATTTCCCACTACGAGCCGACCGAACCAACAATTGATCCAAGATTATTGTTTTATCTGCTTTTTGTTAGGGAATGATTTCGTTCAACATTCACCGTCCCTCATACTTCGGTATGATGGATTGCATCATCTGCTCTACGCTTACAAACAGTGTCTCCAAAAGAATCCTAAATTTTATTTACTGAATCCCAAAACCAAGGGTATACTTCACAAAGAACATTTCTTACAATTCTTACGCGGTTTGGCTTCCAGTGAAACAGAGAGACTACAAGATATTCATACAATACGTTTAAAACAACATCGTAAATACAAACGAATTTATGATGATATTCAGAAACATAAACATACGGTTAAAACCCCTAGTTATTCCTCATTTCCAGTAGAAGATATAATGAGACATAAACCCATTCTATTTATGAATGATGAACGAACTATCTTTGAATCTAAGGATTCTTGGGTAGACCGATACAATACATTTACAATCACCGGTTCTCACACACCCCTACCGGTTCAAGAGTTATCTCAAAAAGTTCAGAAAGTATGTTACGAATATATGAAATCTTTAGTTTGGACGAGTCATTATTATTTTAATGAGTGTCTATCTCAGGAGTGGTACTATCCCTATGAATTTGCCCCAACCTTACAAGACTTAGTTCGGTATTATACGCGGGTCACAATTAAACCTCATCCTACAATTACCCCTATCAAACAGCAATTAGAATTTATTTTTCCGAGTCAAAGTTATCCTTTATCCGATGAATTGACTCCATCAGACGAGCCACCCTTCACAGGATTTACCAAGGTGTTTTCCCTACTCAAAAGATATGATTGGGAATGTGAGCCTATATTTTAAATCTAAGATAATGTAAATGGGACGAACCCTCTATAATACACACTCTAGGAAGCGTGTTCGCAAAAAGAGTGTTAGAAAGAGTGTTACAAAGAATGTTCGCAGAAAGAGTGTTACAAAGAATGTTCGCAGAAAGAGTGTTCGTAAAAAGAGTGTTCGTAGAAAGAGTGTTCGTAGAAAGAGTGTTCGTAGATATTCTAAACACCGAGGAGGAGCACTAAAAGGTTATTGGCAAGACCTAGCACCGAATCGTGTTATTATCAAAAACTATTGTACCGGTGACCAACTAAAACCCCGATTGGAAGGACTTAGACAATTAATATTATTATTACCCGAACAACCACAATCCGAACAACCACTGCAGCTTGATTTTCCAACTACACGAATATTTATAGGTAATCATTTGTGCGAAGTACCTCAAGGTGTGGTTGACCGGGTTAATCATCCTAGCTTGAAACAGACTTATGTTGATGCGATTAATGAGGTATTTGACGGGTGTGAATTAACTCCTTTAGTTGAGCGTGAAGTAACTCCTGTAGTTGGTGATGAGCACCCACAATTACTCCTAAATTTATTTGGATTAGCCCCTGGAGATGTCACTCAAACCGGTATTACCGGTATACATAATCCCCAAACCGTTGTAGAAAATTTATGTAATGGTGCTTTGTATGAATCTGGAGAAGTTGACTTACCGAGTTGTACTACATTAGTAGTGACTCATAGTAAATTTTTAGAAAATTTCATCGGTTTATTATTTACCAAACTTAAACCCGGAGATAACATTCCGATGGACTATGTAAATCAAATAGCTAATTTAGATTGTCTACGAATAAAGGTTATCAAAAAAATAGGTAGAGGTGGTATTGCAGGAGAAGTTCAATTTGTCAGTGTTAGTTATCATTCAAGTGAAACATTTACAGATGTCACATATTTATTGTATGATGAAACTAAGACTGGATCGGATGGGGTCTATCACACATTTATATTTATGAGGCATTGTCCAGCCTGTCATAATGTAGTGACTCTGGATGAATCAGTTCAAAATATAATGCATAACCTATTTTCTAGAGGAGAGAACGCAAGACCAGTGAAAGGTAGTCTATTGGTGGGTAAGGCGTCAATGTGTTTACCGATAATGATAGATCATATGTTTTCCGTTAAAGGTGGAGATTTTATCATTAATCACTTTATACATAATGTCTTAGAAGTTGATTCAGATACTACTCTACATATTGTATGCTCTTCATCATTTAGAACATCTCTCACCGCACAATGTATGAATATGATGATGGCTTGTGCACAAAATGAAGCATTTATGAATAAAAAGCACGAACAGTTGCTGCAAGCACATCCAGAAAGAATAAGAATGAAAAGAACAAAGTTAACTAGCCTATATAAAGAAAGCGATCAAATTAGAATTAATGAGTTAATTCAATCTGAGGTTGAGGCGTACAAGCAATCTGGGGAAGGTATAGATCGTATAAAAGAAATTATGGATAGGTTATCCCCGCTGACACTTATTCCAGAAAGTAAAGATGAAATTTACCGTCAAATTATTAAATTAAACACCTTAGATCAACGAGTAGAGTACGTAACTAGTGTGGTCAAGGAGTTGTTTGTAGATTATTGTACGGGTGTATTTGAACCATTATTTACAGATACAAGTGGAAAAAAGGTTAGACAATTAACGGAATTTATGTGGAATCTAGGGTTCACCTCAGAGGAAATAATGCTTCATATCGTGACTCCTATTTCAGAAAATAAGATTAAGTGGATTAACCTATTTGATATACTTATGAATGTGCCTGAAGAGGGTATACTAAAATGCTCACCAGAAGATAAACAATGTATGATAGACAGAATTACTGCGTTAGTAGGATCAGATGAGGGTGATGTGGGTAATGTGGGTAATGTGGGTAATGTGGGTAATGTGGGTGATGTGGGTGATGTAGCGGTTGAATCAAGTTAAGATTGTAGTTATAATTTTCTAACAAATAGTAAATGGCTATTTATGATTATATTATTGTAGGTGGTGGTATATCTGGTTTATATATGGCTTATCAGTTATCTAAAACTGACAAGTCTATTTTGATTGTGGAATCTACCAATCGTTGGGGAGGAAGATTGTTTACTCAATCTGAAAAGGGATCTCAATTTGAATTGGGAGGAGCTCGTATTTCATCCAAACACAAGAAAATGATGTCCTTACTCAAAGAATTCAATCTTCAAGATAAATTGATTCAACTTCCAAGTAAGATATCCTATAAAATTATGGGACCGAATGTAGAGTTTTATTCTTTATTAGACGATTTACTGAATGGAGCGAAATTATATACAAAGAACTATCTTCAATCGGTTACTCTATTGCAAGTTTGTTTTGATGTGTTGGGTAAACGTATGACCTATGTACTCAAGAGTAAATTAGGTTATGACAGTGAATTTGAAACTATGAATGCTCATCAAGCTCTCAAATCATTCAAACAGGATTTATTTGGAAAGACAGACTATTATGTGATATCTTCTGGGTTTTCTTCATTGATTCAGAAAATGGTAGATCATTTAGACTCGTGTGATAATGTAACGATGAAACTAGATACCGATGTTACGGATATAGGTAAAAATTTCATTCAAATGAATCGGTCTAAACTATTTGGTCATACGATTCTGTGTTGTGTTCCCAAGAAAGCGCTTCAATCCTTTCCCAAATTTAAGGAAGTAGAGGCTGTAAACGATGTGGAAGAAATACCGTTACTACGAATTTACGCTAGATATCCCAAAGATAAATCGGGTAAAGTATGGTTTCATAATTTGAAACGAACGATTACCGACAATTACATTCGTCACATTATACCGATTGATGTTGATTCGGGTTTGATTATGATATCCTATACCGATGGAATGTATGCCACTATGTGGTCTAACCTTAGCCAAATGGGTCAATCCCAATTAATTCGTCATTTACACAAAGAAGTCAAAGCTGTGTTGGGAATCACACCACCCAAACCTGACTTTGTGTATTCTCATTATTGGAGTGCAGGAGTTCATATGTGGAAACCTGGGTTATCGGTTAAAGAACGATATGAAACAATTCTGAAACCATTCCCGGAAAATATTTATGTAGTGAATGAAGCCTATTCCAAACATCAATGTTGGGTAGAGGGTTCGTTGTCTATGTGTTATGATGTTTTGACTCGGATTGATTCTAACTTTACACATATTGGAGGGAAAGATAAGAAACCTAAGAAACGAATTAAATTATATACAATCAAACGTGTATTACAAGAGCCTCATTGGATTATTTTGGAACTCAAAGGACAACATCGGATTTATGATGTGAGTCGGTGGTTCCAAGTTCATCCTGGAGGTAAAGATAATCTGAAACGAGGTATCCAAGCGAATCATCATTATGAAGACCCTGAAAAATATCCAGAAGCTCCGATAGATTTATTCAAACAAATTGGTCGTCACAAATCAGGAAAAGTAATACAAACCATGTTGTTGCGTGAAAATGACAAAGTGAAACATATAGGAAATCTCAAACACAAAGAAAGTTTAAAAAAGAATAAATAATATCAACTACTAGTATATGGACTCTTTAAATTATCACAAGTTAGATGATTTGATTAATCGGTGTGCTTCGGGTGAGATTGATATGCACGATCCTCTAGAAGTAACGAATCATATGAAAAATAGGAAAATTCAAATTAGTATCTTACAACATTTTATCATTTTGTGTCGGTCTGATAAGAAATCCTTGATTCATATTTTATCGCGTTTGAGGTGTGAGATTCAACAATCCTTACTACGACTAATTCAAAGCAATCCGTTTGTACGGATGTACATACAATCGGTGATCCAAGAATGGAGACAAACCTTTCCTCCTGAAGAATTATTTTTAGATGGATTAGAGCAATGTGGTTATTCAGAAGGCGACGATTTGTTTTCTTATGATGAATTGGTGAAAGAACAAGAATGTTCTCAAAAGGGAGGCGCTCAAATGAAGGCGATTGAAGACATATTACGAAAACGACAAGACAATTATTCTCCTATGACGGCTGATTTTGCCGGTCAGATGAAATCACGTATCCGAGACTTACACCAAGAATGTTCTCATTGTATTGATCGTGTCAAATCTCACACATCTAAAACAATGTCGCTACAATCTATGATAACCCCAGTTCATATGGAAGTTTTGACAGATTTATCGGGTAAGCCTAAATCTATGTATATTGAATTTGTCAATCATTTCAAATCATCCAATGATGTGTTTGATACCTTTATGTCTCAATCCATTGACAGTGAAATACCCGATAAAATCCATACGGTCTTTTTGAATTATGTGATCACCCTAACGATGTTAAAGAAAGAATTAAATTACATTACGTTTTCGTTCAAAGATATACTCAAAGAAATGTATCCGCAAAAGAAAGTATTTGATTCGATTATCGGTGATGTAGATCTATTGGTAGTGGATGTTCCGATGGATGGTGAGGGCTTAGCCGAAGATTTGGTTTTGACTCAAGAACCCAATGAATCTAGGAATCCTATCTTTTCATTTTTTTAATCAATGCTATAGTAATATGCCTGTCAATAAATACAATATCTATATTATCTGTAAAGATGAATCTACGTTTAGAGACAAGGCTACTCTCCTCACGAAACAATACTCGTCTAAACTGTGTCACGTTCAATGGATTCCCGCTGAATATTTGACGTTGACTCAATGCAATCGTAAATTACTCAAAAAGCTAAAAACCCTGTACAACACCAAGCAAAAGAAAATTATCGCAAAATTAGGATGCACCGCGGCACATCGCAAAGCGTTATTAGCCATTTACAGTAATCAAACTCATAATAATCTAATCTTAGAAGAAGATGCCGAACTCTCTTCTAGACTACCCCATCCACCAAAACGCAGTTGTTATATGGGTGGGTGGATTATTCCTCCTAAAATCAGCCGAGCGGGAAAACAAGCGGTCAATCTGAAACCTAAATCGGGGCTAAATCCAATTGATTATCAACGATTCAAAATAATCACGACTCACGCATTATTTATCCAATCACCCGAAGAAGCCACGACCTTATTGGATCAGACCATTGAACCGGAACAATTAAAACCCTATGATGTCTTTTTAGCAGATCATCAAATATTCACTCGGTTTTATTATCCTCCGGTCTTTATTCAGGGATCTCACAAATCAGAAATAGATGGTAAGGGTGTGGATATCAATCGGAAACGAACGATAAATTACGGCTTACAGAGTACAACTCGGAATAAGAAAGTGACTAAACGAAGGGTAGGTAAGAGACGATTGACTCAGAGACGGCGTGTAAAACGTAGACTCACTAAGCGAGGAGGAAAACCTTTGGGTCCTCTACGCGCTAGTCAGGCCAACCGATCCGATAGACGTAGAAGATTACGTGAAAGCGAACCTGAACTATCTGAACTATCTAGGAGGTGCGCTATAACCGATTTACAAACAGTAGAACCTTTGTATACAATAGATATGAAGGGGGAAAATAGGGGTGTATGTCGCAAGATGGGTTCACTTAAAAGTGAAAAAAGAAAAATCGGTCCTAGCTACGGATATTTTTTAGACCCTGGTTGTAGGGTTAATTGTAATAAAACTAATTTTATCTATGCTTTGTTGATTCGTAAACCTTCTAATGATAGTCTAGCAACTGAAGATCCTTTGGGTGGGGTGGTGTTTATTTATGTAGGTAAAACGACCGATATGCTAGAAAGATTGAAGCAACATATAGGGGTATCTGGATCGGATGTTGGATCCACTGTAACTAAGGGTTGTGATATACTAGCTATGAAACACGTAGGAATGTGTCCGGGTATTGCATCTTCCCAAGAGGAAACTCGTGCTGTGGAGGATTATAGTCGTATTTACCCCGGTTGTGTTAGAGGGGGTAAGCATCTACAATCAATAGAGGAAGCGGTAGAGGTAGGTCTAAAACCTGAAGAAATCATTCAATTTGTTGGATATAAACAGGGTCAACATACACCTGACAAGGCCCAATCACGTATGAGTAAAAAATATTTCCTTCAATATTCTCTTCAATATTCTCGTCAATATCCTCGTATTTACATCAATAAACCTCAGTTTCAGCTTAGATTACGTGGAAAACACCCTGAACAGGAATTTGGTGTTACTTCTCACGATGGAATTATTTATTATCAGTATCATTCAGGTGAACTGACCTTTGACGAATTACCCTCTTCTATTAGACGTGATTAATCTTATCTATTTAAGTATATGGACTCTATATCATCTAAAACATTGTTTCGGATGTATAGTTTATATGAAATGTTTCCTAGTGAATCATCCAAACAATTGATTTTGGAACCTCTTTCGTGTATATTGAAATTAGGATTACTTCAATATAAACCTAACGGAACTAAAATTTCAGTGAGTCAGAATTCAATTCAATTTCACGAACCCACGTTGTTTCAAGGATTAACCCGAACACTTCAAGGCGATTCTAGACACGATCTCCATAATATTGGGAATCCAATTATAAAATGCGTTGAATGGTACCCTTTATCTGATGAACGTTTTACTGCATTTTATACAAAAGCTATCCAAGGATTAACTCTATTAAAAGACTCTTATGAGAATCAAAGTTTAATTAATCATACCATACATCATTATATCAATATCTTGTCTGGAAAAGATACTAGCACAATTGAAGATACGAGTGTTACAGCTGAATTAAAACAGTGTTGGTCTTCTAGTGAATTACAATTAGTTGAAACTTTGGTAAGCACCATAGAATCATCTGAAGAATGTAAGGAAATCTATGTTGATATATTAGATCAAATTGTGACTCGGAAAGAACAAGTGATTCACGAAAAGATTCACAAACTATCTACGAGTTATTAACTTAAACATTATTCTTCTAAGGTTATAAAATGATAACTTTAGAAGGAATAGCCAATGTTGTCTCTATGTTTGGGACTATGTGTGGATTGGTTTCACGTGTCCCCCAAGTGTACAAGGTGTATAAGAGTCAATCAGCCGGAGATTTATCCAGTCAAACAATGGCCATCAACATAACGGCGAACTCGTGTTTTTTGTTTTATACATTGGTTTACCAACAATGGCCTATTATGTTGAATTGTTTATCTGTGATTACCCTAGAATCTTCGCTAGTGTATATGAAGAGAAAATATGGGACTATGAAAAAAAGTAGTAGTCAAACTAGTTTAGTGGATATGGTTCCTGTGGATAGTGAGGATTTATAGTTTATACCAGGGGTTTTTGATAAACAAAGTAACCCACTAAATATAAACTGACTAATGAGGAAAAGACATTGATATCCTGTTTCAGAGTGGCTAGATAAAATAAAAGGGGTGTTGCCACCAAATACAAAATGGAATCACCTATCACGGCTCCCGTTCCAATGGCCTTCGCATATCGTTTGAATTCATCCATAACGAGACTCTGACCCATAGGAGTCGGTTGTATCACAAAGGCATAAAATGAAAAATCATGAATAATTTGAACCATCAACACTATAGCTACAAATTTACCGAGTTCGTATTTCGTTGTGAGATAGCCTTTCGCAACTAAGTATTCGTAAATAAATTTAGCTATATAGAATCCTATCAATAACGATAAGATATCTAAAATAACAGCACTCCATCGGAGATTCGTGTACCACTGATTGATGGCTCTACCTGATAAGGGACTTCGTGTAAAGCGAAACAAAAATAAAAAGATCATTTCAACAATACAAGTTGCAGTAAAGAAATGAAGAAAGGTTATAGAGCGTAGCATTTATTGTAGTCTTAGATTTTATT